>Ga0209540_10003094_pt1 | contig 11552 bp, 13 predicted proteins | sample BarGraIncu01121A_FD_184501 | JGI IMG/M metagenome (GOLD analysis project Ga0209540, IMG submission 184501) | Arctic peat soil microbial communities from Barrow, Alaska - Barrow Graham LP Incubations 011-21A (SPAdes) (version 2) | ecosystem: Environmental > Terrestrial > Soil > Wetlands > Peat... | reverse complement strand
AACAACTGGTCCACTTGATTCCGCTGCCGGTGCAGCTGGCCTAACCCTTACGGGTGGTGCCGGTTACGTCTGGCTACGAAGCAAGAAAACCCTTCTCTCTGCACTCAAAAAAATCAAATAATCTGATATTCAAATAAAGAGCCCCCCCGGGGCTCTTTTAGTTTGAAAATAAACATGTTGACAAAATGTTGTGTTTATGATACTATACACAGTCAACTTAATTTTGAGCTGACACCTTGACATTTGGTCCCAACGGCCTGGCGGCCGTCAACATAAGGAGGTCGGTCCTATGACCGTACCGAAGAAAGCTCCGGCCGCCAAGGCCGGAAGCACGACGAAGGCAGTTCCGAAGACCCCCATGGGTTATCGGGAACGCTTCCTCGCCTGGCCGATGTGGCTCAGAATCACGACGTTTGTCGTCGTGGGTCTGATCATCATCGGACTGCTCTGCTGGTTGATCACGGGTATCTTCTTCACGAGGACGCCTGTTTTCGACCAAGTTGAGAACGTTCCGTCTCGCACCACTTCGGAGGTACAAGTAGACGGAGACCCGTTCGCCGCGCTGGGTATCCACTCAGCGACTGAGTTCATTGTCATGGCCACCAAGAACCCGTCCCTCTGGGACGCGCTCAAGTTGGTCCGCCCTGACATGACTCGGTACGACGTGGCAGGTCTTGCCGCTGCTGAGCAGGAAGACAAGCCCTCGCCCTGGATCGCCACTGTCCCCGCAGGTACGCCTATCGGGAACACTGGCATCAACGGGAAGGGGCACGCCTACTCAGTCTCTGGTTACAGGGTCCGCAAGGGAGATAACACCTTCCTGGTGGACAAGAACGGCAACATCTGGCTGAAAGTCAGTTGTGGCAACCCTGTAGCGCCATCTGCGCCTTCTGAGGCCAAGAAGCCGAAGAAGCCGAAGAAGCCGAAGAAGACAGAGAAGTGCCCTCCGGCACCGCCTGGTTTCAACCCCAGAACCCCCGATGGGGGATCAAAGGTGTTCCAGCCGCCGCAAGACGACCAGGAACGGGCGAAAGCAACCGATCCGGCCCCAGGCATCGTGCCAGGTGTTCCGGACGCGATTGCCGACGACCAGCAGGATAACGCGGGTAGCACTAATCCCACTCCTCACGGAACGATTAGTGACGATCCGCCGCCAGCTGGCCCGCCGACGGACGACGGCGCTGGTGATGTCACCAGCGGAACTGTACCAGGTCTCTGGTAGTCAAGGTACCCCAGGGTGCAGAGAACGCAAGTTCTCCGCGCCCTGGGGGAACCCATTAAACGAGTTTAAAGCTTATAAATATAATATTTCTTGAAAGGAAAAATTATGAAAGCAAAAAATGGAATATCAAAAATTAAAATGCTATTTGTCTATCTGACTATAGTATTATTCGGGCTCGGTACTGCAGCCCTGGCAACGACTACGGCCGTGCCAATCGGCGGAACTGAAATTGAGTCAGACACCTCCGTAGCAAATGTTACGGCTGGTCACACCCAGTACTACAGTTCTGTGGACGCCAACATCAATGATGTTGTGAAGGTCCAAGTCTGGTACCACAATAAGGAAGGATCAACATCGGGCAAAAATGCAAACGATCTAAACGTTAAAGTAAATTTGCCTAGCGCAGATCAGACTGCTCATGTAATCACTTCTGTTGTTGGTGGTACGAATACAAACGTTATCACAAACACCACTGCTGTACAGACTAGTACTGCGACTACGCTTCAATATATCCCCGGAACCGCTTTTCGTAAGTACAACTCTGGGACAAATGAGAATCCAAACATTGTCACTGTAGCTATCGCCGATGGCGTTGTTACTGGCAACGGGTTCACCATTCCTGCCATGAAACCTTGCTGGAACTTTGAGGAATCAATCACAGTGCAGGCCCGAGTCATGGCTCCAGTAGTCAGCATTACCAAAAGAGTCCGAGTAGAAAACACTGGCTCCTATGTTACGAATCTTGTCGCCCAGTCTGGCAGTAAACTTGACTATGCCTTCGAAATCAAAAATGAAGGTAATGTTACCCTTAACAACGTCATCATAAGAGACAAAATGCCAGACGGCATCAGCTTTGTTCCCGGTAGTGTAAGCATCATCAGTGCTCTCTATCCGAATGGCAAAGTAATCTCCGATGGTATATTCACTAACGGCAGCGCTATCGGCGACTTTACACCCGGTGCGAACGCTGTTATAACCTTCAAGGCTGTGGTTTCTCAAACTCTGACAGCTGGTGACCATACGTTTACGAACTATTCTTACGTACGTTCTGATGAACTTAGCGAGAGATACAACGTTGCTATAGTCACCGTACATGTCGAAGGTAAGGGGACACCTCTTACACCTGTCTGTACGATATATGCCACACCTGGAGAAATCAGCAACGGTTCAAGCGCAACGCTGACCTTCAGCTCCCTCAATGCGACTAGTGGCTCCATCGGCGGTATCGGTTCAGTCGGCCTTAGCGGCACTAAGCTTGTGTCTCCAACATCCACCACTACATACACATACACGGTTGAGAATAATGACGGCAGCGCTTTTTGTAACACAGTCGTCAAGGTTACAAACCCTGTCGTACCAGAGCTGTCTACTGTTCAAATCGTTAAATTCAACGACGAGAATGGTAACGCTGTCCAGGACACAAATGAGGGCTTTCTAGCCAGTTGGCAGTTTACTGTCACTGGTCCAAATGGCTACTCAAAAACCGTAACAACTGATGCCTATGGTCAGTTCAAAATCACTGATCTCGTTGCTGGTCATTACACTGTGACAGAAACGAACCAAGATGGTTGGACTAATACCACTGGTCTTACGTTGTCTGGTGACTTAAGCGCTGGTGGAACTGTAAAGTTTGTCTTTGGTAACAAAAAGACTGTTATTCCACCAAAGCCTACTCCTACACCAGTGGTTATCACCGGTAAAGGCAACGTTCCTCTACCAACAACTGGTCCACTTGATTCCGCTGCCGGTGCAGCTGGCCTAACCCTTACGGGTGGTGCCGGTTACGTCTGGCTACGAAGCAAGAAAACCCTTCTCTCCGCACTCAAAAAGATTAAATAATCTTTAAAAAAGACCCTTCGGGGTCTTTTTTTATTGTTCGAACGAAGTGAAAACTACTGGGTTTTTAGTTCTCGGTCGTGCACTCGAACAATAACAAAATAACTGTTATAATATCACCCGTGAACGATATCAAAGATAGACTGAAGAATCTCGCTGAACGACTAGAAAAGGCGTTTGCTGTTTTGAATCTCGAATCACAAAGACAAGAGGTGGCGAAACTCAAAGAGACTTCCGCTAAAGAGGACTTCTGGAACGACAGCACTACGGCTGGTGAGATGATGCAGCAGATAGGGAGTCTAGACAATAAGCTCGCGGTATGGGACAACATTACCGCTCAGATTAATGATTTAACAGAACTTGCAAGCGACACCGATGACAACGATACAGAGATGATGCACGAGCTAGAGTCAAACATTGCCAAAATCGAAGCTGACTTTGAAGCACTGGAATTTGACCTACTATTTACTGGTCCACATGACAGCGAGAATGCCATTATCGGGATTAGCGCTGGTAGTGGGGGAACGGATGCCTCTGATTGGGCCGAAATGCTGCTGACAATGTATCTCAAATATGCCCAGAAACATGGTTTCACTGCCACCATCCTACACCGAACTGATGCCGATGAAGCCGGCATCAAGAGTGCTTCCATAGAAATAAAGGGAGACCATGCTTACGGAAGTCTAAAGAGCGAACACGGTGTACACCGCTTGGTCCGCATATCACCATACGATGCAGACAAGGCTAGACATACTTCATTTGCTCTGGTTGAAGTAACCCCAGAAATAAAAGCTGATGACTATGCTTTGGACGAGAAAGATCTCCGTATTGACACCTATCGCTCTGGTGGTCACGGTGGACAATCGGTTAATACTACCGATTCGGCCATTCGCATAACTCATATCCCGACTGGACTCACTGCCACCTGCCAAAACGAGCGCAGCCAGTTGCAGAACAAAGAGATGGCCATGAAAGTGCTAAAGTCGAAACTTGCGGTATTTGAAGAGCAGAAAAAAGCTGAAGAAATGGCCAAGATAAAAGGGGATAATGTTACTGCGGCTTGGGGTAACCAGATCCGTTCTTATGTATTGCAGCCGTATACTCTAGTTAAAGACCATCGAACTAATTTTGAGACTGCCGACGTTCAAAAAGTTCTCGACGGTTATATCGACGAATTTGCTGAAGCATATTTACGAAAACTCTAACGTCATTGCGAGGTACGAAGCAATCTTCCTCGGCGTAAGAGATTGCCGCGTCGTTACTCTCCTCGCAATGACATGGGGAAGGGTTGACCCAAATCCCAATTTCCCGTAGAATGTTTACGAAGAGAGGGACCATTGATATATTTCGAGAAAGTCAGCAAGATTTACAAACAAATTGGGGGAGGCACATCTGAGGCCCTCAAAAATGTTACTCTACATATAAAACCAGCCGAGTTTGTCCTCGTAGTTGGCGCATCTGGTGCCGGCAAATCCACACTAATCAAGCTCATAAATCGTGAAATTAAGCCAGATAAAGGCAAAATATACGTCGGTGGCCTAGACTACACCGAACTCAAGAAACGCGATATTCCATATCTTCGTCGCAAAATTGGTGTTGTTTTTCAGGACTATAAGTTACTCCCTAAGAAAACTGTTTTTGAAAATGTTGGCTACGCACTGGAAGTGGCCGGAATCAGACCAAAAGAGATCAAGGAACGCGTCCCAAAGATAATCGAGTTGGTGGGACTTGGAAACAAAACCAATTGCTTCCCGAGAGAGCTTTCTGGTGGCGAGCGACAACGTGTCGCCATTGCTCGTGCCATCGTGCACCAGCCACGCATCCTGATAGCTGATGAACCGACCGGCAACCTAGATCCGAAAAACTCCTGGGAGATTGTGGAGATACTACAGCGAATCAATCAGATGGGGACAACAGTCATTATGACCACCCATAATTCACACATCGTGAACAAACTAAAGAAGAGGGTCATCAAACTTGCTGATGGCAAGATGATCACAGACGAAGCAATGGGGAGGTACGAAAACTAATGCATTCATTCATACGCATGGTAAAATCCGGTTTTAGTAGCTTTATCCGTAATGGCTGGCTAAGCGTAGCATCAATCACAGTGATGGTACTGACGTTGCTGACACTGTCTATATTTTTTATCTTAAACATTGTTCTAAACACTGGCATCAAAACGATTCAAGACAAGATAGATATCTCTGCATATCTGAACGACGGCATAAAGCAAAGCGTGATTATCGACCTCCAAAATGATTTGGCCGGCATGAGCGAAATCAAGTCCATCAAGTTCATATCCAAAGATGACGCCCTTGCCGCCTTCAAACTGCAGAACAAAGATAATCAGAAACTACTAGATTCATTGAATGGTATCGATAACTCACTACCAGCTAGCCTAGAAATCAAGGTTTACGACCCCAACAAACTTGACCAGATTACTGCAGTGCTCGAAAGTGATAAATACAAGGCTTCTATCATGAAGATAAGCTACAAAGAAAACAAGGAGATTATCGGCAAGCTCTTCAGGGCAACCAATCTGACAAAACAAATCGGCATCATCATTACTGCTGCATTCACCCTCGTATCGCTGGTCATTATCTTCAACACGGTTCGTATAGCCATATTCTCGCGCATGGAAGAGATAGAGATTATGAAGCTCGTCGGCGCAACCCCATGGTTTATCAAGGGGCCATTCCTGATAGAGGGGACTCTATACGGAATTATCTCAACCATTATTTCCATGATTGTACTATCATCGGTTTTGTACTTTGCGGCACCAGCGATAGCAAACTACATCGGTGGAGTCGGTAACAACATCTCAAACTTCCTGAGAGATAACATCATGCAAGTGCTACTCATCCAGCTCGGCGTCGGCATCACCATAGGTGTGTTCTCGAGTTGGCTAGCCATCCGCAAGCACCTGAAGTTCAACTAATCCCCCGTCATTGCGAGCGAAGCGCGGCAATCTAGATTGCTTCGTCGTTTCACTCCTCGCAATGACGACAGGGAAGGACCTACCCTTAAATATTGACAAAACATCCCGTAAATGTGTTATAATACCCAAGGAGGGTTAATGTACCGCCACGTAAATCTGATATCCAAAATTAAAAATAAACTCATAATCAACACTGCCAGAATGACAAAAGTCTTCTCGGTCTTTATGTTGGTTTTTTTGATGTTCGCTAACCCTACATTTGCTACGAGTCTCGATCAACAAATTCAACAAACAGAAGATCTAAAGGCGCAAAGTCACACACAGGAAAAGACGCTTGCTGGCGAGTTATCTGCACTTGACTCGCAAGTATCAAATATCCAGGCTCAAATTAATGAGACACAGGTCACCCTTAATCAAACAGACGCGAATATTAGTGAGACGAATCAACAAATCACAAAAGCAGAATCTGACATAGCCGAGCAAAAGGTTTTTTTAGGTGAATACATCAAGATTATGTATATGGATGGTCAAACCTCTCAAATGGAACTAATTTTGACATCAAACAGCTTTTCTGATTTCGTTGACCAAAGCCAATATTTAAGTACTATGACACAAAAGATTCAGGAAACAACGGGTAAAATTGAGGCGCTAAAAACTGAACTTACTGGAAAAAAGAAACAATTAGAAATTGACAAAGCCAAAATTGAACAGCTAAAGGCGACACAGATTATTCAAAGGCAAAATGTTGACAACCAGGTAGCTGCCAAGAACTTCCTAATTCAGAAGACAAAAGGTGATCAAGTTACGTACCAAAAGATGCTGAATACTTTGTACACTGAAAGGGCCGCCCAATTTACCTACGGTGGTTCAAATGTTGGCGGATCTAGTGGAGGTTATCCATACGCAAGCACTCCCGTTTATTGGGAATATGACAAGAACGGTATCATTCATTACGGTGACTATAATGACGGCTATCCTTGGCACTGCGTCGCAGACAAATGGAATATGTGTGCACGACAATGCACTTCTTATGCCGCGTATATGGCTACCTCAAATGGCATTATCAGTGCTGCTGACATTCAATATTGGGGCACAACTCACGGCTACGGAGGAGAGTGGGCAGATTCAGCTAGATGGTCTGGCTATACGGTAGATAAGAATGTACAGCCAAATACCATTATTTCGTGGCCCGTTGGAACATTTACAACTGAAAATTACTATGACGCATATGGACACGTTGCTTATGTGGCTGGGGTTAACGGAGACGGAACAATGACAATAAAAGAATTTAATTTCCTTCAATGGGACACATATGACGTTAGATACAGCGTACCTCTTGGCAATGCTTGGATAATTCATCCCAAATAAGCCGTTTGACCACACTACACATATAGGCTAAAATAATAGGCAGGGTAATTGCCTATTATTTTTTTGTTTAAGGAATTATGAAAAAAGAAGAATGTACAACTGAATTAACAAGGCAGCAGCGAAACTCCAAAATTCTTATCGGAGCGGTTATTTTTTTGTCGTTCATCTTTGGGTGGGCCTTTGGGCACCTAGATTTTCAGTCTACTGGTGTAGGTTTCACACCTAGCGTCACAAACAAGGATACCAATACGTCTGTTGATTTTGGCATATTCTGGCAAACTTGGGATAAGATTACTTCAGAGTTCGACGGCAAAATTGATTATTCAGCCATGATTAATGGTGCAATTGGCGGGATGGTAAACGCACTCGGTGATCCATATACAGTGTTCATGACCGCCGACCAGTCCAAGGCCTTTGACAATGAACTAGAAGGCAGCGTTACGGGTATTGGAGCAGAAGTTGGAGCAAAAGATAACAGAGTTATTATTATTGCTCCAATCGATAATTCCCCAGCTCAAAAAGCTGGTCTCAAAGCTCAAGACATCATTCTGGCAATTGATGGCGTAGATACGACCGGTATGGATCTAAACACGGCTGTGTCCAAGATTCGTGGGGACGCCGGCACTAAGGTGAAACTGCAAGTACAACGTGGTACTAGCAAGATGGATTTTGAAATCACACGCGAAAAAGTAGATACCAAAAGCGTCAAATGGGAAGTGAAACCTGATAACATCGGCTATATCGAGATTACTAGGTTTGATAGCAACACGACAGACCTGACCAAACAGGCAACTTCGGAGCTTGCGGATAAGGGAGTAAAGGCAATTGTGCTAGACTTGCGCAATAACCCTGGCGGATTTCTAGATGCCGCTATCAACGTCACCAGTGAATTCCTGAAAAGTGGCACAGTAGTAACCGAGAAGCCAACTTCCCGCACGGGTAAGGAAGTGAAATACACGGCTAGCGGTAAGGGCAAGTTCACCGATACAAATATACCGATGGTTGTACTTGTAAATGGTGGCTCTGCTTCCGCATCAGAGATAGTCTCTGGAGCGCTGCAAGATAATGGACGAGCGATTCTGATAGGGGAGAAGACATTTGGTAAAGGATCTGTACAAGCTATTGAGAATTTGGCTGGTGGAGCAAGTCTGCGCGTCACGATTGCTCATTGGTTTACGCCAAATGGTAAAAACATCAGCAAGGAAGGGATTACCCCAAATACGGTAGTTACGCTTACAGAAGACGACTTCAAGAACGGTCTAGACCCTCAGTTAGATAAAGCGATTGAATATTTAAAGAGTAAGATTAATTAAATTGTCATCCTTGGCTTGACCGAGGATATCCTCACTTTCGTAAGGATGACAACGGGGCGAAGAAAAGGAGAACAACATGAAACTACTATTCCTACAATCTACCGAACACCACAATGTTGGCGACATCAAGGACGTTCCAGACGGATATGCCCGCAACTACCTATTGCCAAAGGGGATAGCGGTCATAGCTACTGACGAAAAGGTTGCAGAGCTAGAATCAAAGATGGCTAAACTAGAAAAGGAAGAAGAAAAGGTTCTTGCTGATCTAGAAGCACTGAAGACAAAGATTGAAGAAAAAACATTCACTGTCGAGGCGCAAGCCGGTGATGAAGACAAACTCTTTGGCGCTGTTACCAATAGAGACCTCGCAGAGGCACTTGCTAAATCAAAAATCGAGATTGAGAAGCAAGAAATCGAAATTCAAAATCCTATCCACGAACTCGGCGAGCACGAAGCGCTTGTCAAGCTCGGACATGGCGTTCATGCCACGATGAAGATAAAGGTAGAACGCGCCAAATAATCATTGACGAAATGTCAATTTTCGTCTATAATTCTATAGTTATTTAGGAGAAACCCATGTCACACACAAAAGCAGGCGGTAGTACTAGAAATGGTCGCGATTCCCAGTCACAGAGACTAGGCGTCAAGCTTTTTGGTGGACAGGTTGTCAAGGCTGGTGAAATAATCGTTCGTCAACGTGGTGCCAAATGGCATCCGGGTATGGGCGTCAAGGTAGCTGGCGACGATTCTATATACGCAGCCATAAATGGCGTTATCAACTTTACACAGAAAAGATTGACCAAATTCACCGGGCACAAAGCTCGCAAGACTATGGTCAACGTCATCTCGGAATAATGAAAGTCCGTCAGCTGACGGACTTTTTTGATATAATATAGTCATGAAGAGAACTCCAATAGTAATTATTCTTCCGGATATCCGCAGTGCCATGAACGTTGGTGCAATTTTACGTACCGCCGATGGGATAAATGCCGAAAAAGTGTATTTGACTGGGTATACCGCTACGCCAGAACACCCAAAAGTTGCTAAAACATCACTGGGTGCAGAGCAGTCTGTGCCCTGGGAAAATCGCCAAAATACAACCGTGCTAATTGAAGAATTGAAATCTAATAATTACCAGATTGTTGGTCTCGAGCTAGACGAAAGTGCACAGAAGATTTGGGATGTGGATTTCAAATTTCCGGTAGCTCTAGTCATTGGCAATGAGATTCGTGGCATTCCTAAAGACCAACGAAACCTTTGCGACAAGATAGTCTATCTACCAATGCTCGGTTCCAAGGAATCTTTGAACGTAGCGACATCTACAGGTATTGCATGTTACGAACTATTGCGTCAGTATGGTAATATATAAGTGTCTTAATGAAAGGAGACGATGTGGAAATAAAGGTGAACAAAGAACTGATGGTACGAGAGTGGGTTATTAACAGGTGGTACGAAAAAGTCGTCTACGTTATTGGTGTAATTTGGCTTGCCTGTATGGCCATTGGTGTAGTAGTAGGTTTTATAGTCGGCTTGGTTAGCTCCTAATAATAAAGGGCTCTGATTTTGAAACTCGGTGTACACGTATCATCAGCTGGAAGCATAGGCCAAGCCGTCGATCGTTCGACGGCTCTTGGTTGTAATACTTTTCAGATATTTATCTCTAACCCAAGAGGTTGGCGTCCTACTGTAATATCTGATAAAGACGTTCAGAACTTTAGGGACAAATATTTGGCAACCAAAATGGAGGGTGCCGTAGCTCACAGTATTTACCTGATAAATCTTGCTTCTCCAAATGAATACATGAGAGAACAGTCTATTGAATCACTCATGTCTGCCCTTATCAATGTTGAACGACTCGGCCTGGCCGGGCTCGTAACTCACATCGGGTCGCATCAAGGTGATGGACTAGAAGTCGGTACTACGAGAGTGGTCGATAGCCTTCATCAGATTTTAAATGAATCAACTTGTCGCGCTATGCTATTACTTGAAAACACCGCTGGCGCCGGTAATCTAATCAGTAAAACTATTGAAGAAATAGGGGAGATAATCCGGAAGGTCGACAGCGATCGTCTTGGGTTCTGCCTGGATACAGCTCATGCTTTTGAATACGGATATGATATTCGCACGGAAAAGGGACTCAACGATCTAGTGAACCTAATAGAGAAAGAGATTGGGCTTGCGAGGCTAGGTGCTATTCACTTGAACGACTCAATGACGGAGCTCGGGAGTAACCGTGACCGTCATGAGACATACGGGTTAGGCCAGATAGGCGAGCAGGCCCTTACCAGAATCATCAATCATCCAAAATTGCGCGATAAACCATTTATTATGGAAACTCCGGAGATCACGAATAGTGATGCCGGTAAAGAAATTGTAGACCACGTTCGCTCACTCTGGAAATAGTATGGTATTTTGTCATCCTTGCGAAAGCGAGGATGTTTAACGAAATAATATATGAGTAAGACATATTACATTTATATCGTTGCAAGCCGCAAAAACGGCTTTTTGTATATCGGCTCAACGCCAAATCTGATTGAAAGAATTTACAAGCACAAAAAAGGACTCATTGAAGGATACAGCGCAAAGCATTTAACCAAAATGCTGGTCTACTTTGAAACAACCTCATCGGCAGAGTCGATGGTAGCGAGAGAACGACAACTGAAGCACTGGAAACGTGACTGGAAAATTAAGTTAATTGAATCTGAAAACCCAAATTGGCTTGACCTGACAATAGCCTAGGCGAGAGATATCCTCGCTTTCGCAAGGATGACAGTGTTTATGGGTTATAATGTATTTATGAGCAAAATAGTATATCAGGACGAGCTCCTTTACCCAAAGATTCTGTGGCAGAGACCAGTCCACTTCTACAAAG
>Ga0209540_10003092_pt1 | contig 11554 bp, 12 predicted proteins | sample BarGraIncu01121A_FD_184501 | JGI IMG/M metagenome (GOLD analysis project Ga0209540, IMG submission 184501) | Arctic peat soil microbial communities from Barrow, Alaska - Barrow Graham LP Incubations 011-21A (SPAdes) (version 2) | ecosystem: Environmental > Terrestrial > Soil > Wetlands > Peat... | reverse complement strand
ATAGTCTCCTCCTACATTTGGATATTAAAATTCCATTTAATGTAAACATAATATAACTATAAGTATATCTTAGTTATACTATGTTTACAATAATTTGCAAATATATTTATTGTAAATATTATAATATGTTTAAATTTTTAGTATATTTAGAAAGTAATAAAAGTAACAATTGTTATTACCTTTCAAGTAATAAAAGTATTACTAAGTAATACTATAATATATATCGAAATAAAGGAGGATGAATTAAATTTAAAACTATCCCTTCCATTTGAGGGAATAATAAAATCTTAAAATTATCTATATTTTTAAGTTCCTATTTTTTAATAAGAGGAATTACCTCTTCGATACTTAATGAAACCTATTAAATGTTCATTAACTTGTTTAGAAATTTCTTTTTTCTCCCCCTCATAGTCTCCTCCTACATGTATATGTTAAAATGCCATTTAATGTAAACATAATATAACTATAATTATCTCTTAGTTATATTATGTTTACATTAAATTTAAAAAATATTTATTGTAAATATTGTAATATAATTGAATTTGTAGTATATTTAGAAGGTAATAAAAGTAATATTTGTTATTACTTTGAAGGCAATAAAAGCATTACTAAGTAATACTAAAATATATATGGAAATAAAGGAGGAGGATATTATGATTAATCAAGTTCTTTTTTTAGGACAAGACCATGGATATTCAGCATTAAAGGATTCGTCTAACCACTGCTTTATAAGTAGTGTTCTAGAAGGTAAAAAGTTAGCTGTAGCATCAGATGACACTATTGAAGTGAAGATTGGAGATAAATACTATACTATAACAAACCAAGGAAAAAAGTTGTCAGGCATAAACAAGGTAAAGGGTGAAATTGATAGAGAGATAATCAAAGTATTAACATTAGCCTCCATCTATAAATCGTCATTTGAACAAGTGGACGATGTAGAATGTAATCTATGTGTTGGACTACCAATTCAATATTATAACCAGCAATGCGAGGCTTTTGAGCAATATATAAAAAGTGCTTGTGATAACCAACTAGTTAGTGTCAATGGGGGAAAAGAGAAGCTTATAAATATAAGCAATATAACAACTATTCCTCAAGCTTCAGGAATGCCTTTTTTGTATGAAGAAGAGTTCAAAGATATACCTAATAGCGTTGTAATAGATTTTGGTCATTACACAATAGATGTAAGTTTTTATAGTTTCATGGACCTCGAAGACGTTTATGCATCTATGCCTGCAGGTACAAAAGACATTTTCGGCAAACTTTCAAGGCGTTTGAATGAAGAATTTGACATAAATATAAATGATAAAGATATGGAGAGAATACTCCAAAAGGGATACATAAAAGATATGGATGGAGTAGTACATAACTTGTCAGTACTCGATTCATTAAAAGATAATTACATTTACGATATAATTACTAGCCTTAAAGCTGAATATAGACAAATTGGACAAGCTGATAAAATCTTTATAATTGGTGGAGGTGCCATCTCATTTAAGGAATATATTGAAAAATACATCAAAAATGATGTTATATTCGTTGACAACCCTCGCTTTGCAAATGCAAAATCATTCCACAAAGTTGCCCAATTATCATTCAATGTTTAAAGTGAGGTGATAAAGAATGGATAATAACGTTACTTTTAAACGTGTAAAATCCATAGTTTTTGGAAAACAGGATGAGGACTTTTTTAATTCATTAAATAAGTCAGGATATTTTGATAAAAACTGGAATAACAAAATAAAGCAACTGATAAAATCAGATTTCTACGGTAGCAAAGAAAAGCTAGTGACTTTCACTAAAGAGCAAGAAATTGTTATAGTAGATATTATTAAAAAATATCTAAAAAATATTAAATCATCACTTAATGACAAGTTTGTTAACGAAGTTGCTTCTGATGAAGAAAATATAGATAAAAGCAAAGAAGCCCTTCAAGCACTAAGTAATCTTCAAAGATTTAGGAAAAAGTAAAAATTCACATAGGGAAATATTTATTTTTATGTTGAACGGCTTGAATTTTGATAATTAAGAAGATAACAACCTTAATAAAAAAATACAAAGATCTATCATACACTATGCCTTCGTATTTTTTTATTATAAATTCTTTAGCAAAGAAGAAAAAATAAATACAGATACATTCATAAGACAATTTGGGATAAATAGCAATAGTTGAATTCAAGGAGTTTTGTAAACAAAATAGTCAATATACCTTTTGAAGGGGGTAGGCAAAACTACCCCTATTTTAAAAAACAACCTATTCATAGTCACTAATATTAAGTATTGATTCATCTTCAAAAAATGTATTTGTATTGTAAAGCATAAGGACATCAGTAATACTGTAGTCTTTAATTAAAGCACTTATATCATCTGAGTAATATCTCAAATCAACAACTAGTACGTCGCTAAAATGAGAAGTTAAAAAAGGTATAAAACAATTAGCATATGAATCTTTTATGACTAAGAGCTTTTTACTACAAATTTATATTTCATGAACAAAATTAACTTATATAATAATCCCTAATCTTAAACTCGCAAGATAACACTACTTCCTTTTATACAATATAACCTACTTCAGAACCATTAATTACAACATATGCTTGATATAGATCATTATTCAAATGTACTACACTAACAACTTTTTTCCCATATTCAATACTATAAATCTTTATTAAATAGCTATAAAATAGAGATTTATAGTATTGCATATGTATCATTTAAATGTAACAAAAGATATTTTATTATTTACTTGGCATACTACTCCTTCATTATATAATTGCAATAACTTACCCTCATATTTAGTTTCCGTACCAGAATTAATTTCCTTTAACACACCTTCAAGTGCATCATCTTGATACACCTTACCAATTGAAGAAACAAATAAATTATTTTTTAAAGTCGCTTCTTTTAAATCAAATGACTTCCATTTTGAAGTATCCTCTGATATTTTACCATAATATACCTTACTTACAAGTCCACTTTTTAATTTTCCAACATACATATTATCATCATCGTCAGAACCTATTAACGTGAGCTTATCTATACCTTCAACACTTATAAACTCTTTAAGTTGGGTGGCATATATCTTATTATAAACTGCTCCCTCATACACTAAATTATCTTCACGTCGTGTTAACAGCATATTGCTAACATATTTAGGTGTTGTATTAATTTTTGTCATATCTTTCATTCTGCCAATTTTATATATACTGCTTCTCTCACCCTGGCTTGAAACCTTTATGTACTTAAATTCAGTTAAAATAGATAATTGAATATCGTCTACTTCAGCTTTTGAATCAGTCAAGGACAAATCTTTAACCTTTACTTTTTCCTCTTTTGATAAATCATAAGAATATAATACTAAATTACTAGATTCATCTAAAATTTCTTTCTCTACTAAAAGCATTCTATTTCTATCCGGAAGCCATTTATAAAAAGAAATTTTGGTTCCTTCTTCCCCCTCTATATTTTTAATGCTCCCATCCTCACAATTCACAATTTTTAATTCTCCATTTACATAATAGGATAAATACTTAGCATCGTAGGATACCAGTATTTTTTTAGCGTCTACTGGCACATTAATATTACTCTTTTTAGTTTGTTTATGTTTATCTAGATTAACTCTTTTGGTAGTCGCTTTTGAATCTGTATTTAAAAAATAATGATTTATGTAAAACAAAATTGAACATTGTAATGATAGAGATAATATAATCCATATATATATTCTTTTCTTCCATTTCATGATTTCTTCTCCTTTAACTTAAAGTGCCTTATGCTAATATCTAATCTAAATGCGTTTAAATAACATGCAATAATCCTTGTTATCTCCTCTCCACATAAAAAATAGATGGAATAGATCTTTCTCCTAAGCTATCGCTAGGATTATTTATAACTTCATCATCATAAACCATTGTGGCTGAAGAACCCCCATCTAAGTTAGTAGCATTAACTGCACCCATATTATACAATTCATCCTGTACCTCTTGAAGCGTTGCCCCAAGACTACCTATTTGTCTACCATCAATAACTAATAAAATTATTGCACCATCCTTTCTTTGTGCAATAGCTGTTCTACCTGATGAGCCCCATCCACCATTGTCGTCAATAGTCTTTTTTCCATTAACTATCAATGCTGGTCCAAAAGACACTGCCTCAGTTACTCCAGATGCCTTCATCTCTTTAATACTATGAGGACCAACTAAAAGTTTTCCGGATTTGGTTAACGCTGCAACATTCGTTTTTACATTTTCATCTTTTATATCATTAATCTTATTTTTCCCTTTAGACATTAGGACTCCTAGTGCATTTGCCCCCGTTCCTGCCCACTTTTTCCCATTAACTTTATCAGTAAAAGATCCACCATTAATTGCCGCAATGGCATTATTTGTTTTTGCAATTACACTGGTTCGCTCACCCTCCAGGCCAAGCTTGCTGCTGAAACCTACTTTTATTCTAGTTGGATCATTAATAATTAATATATATCCTTTAAATTTCTTACTATCTACATCATATCTTTCAATACTATTGTCATTTTTATTTTTCACTTGTACACCAGAATTTTGTCCTTCTGTTGTGTTTTGCATTATAGAAATTGCTGTTTGATCTTTTAAAATTTGATTTATTTTTTCCTTTGACAAAAATGTTGTTGCTAACCATTGTAATGTAAGCGTAGTCATTACAGAACCCACTACTTCAGTTTTTACATTTTCAAATGGACCATAATAAACTATAAATGGTGCTGTAATTGCAGTGAAAACAGTTTCAAAAATCACAAAGATTATAACAAGTTTCATTTTTATTTTTCGTTTTCTTTTATTTTTTTTCATATTTACCATCCCTTTAGTTTTGTCAACAACATAGGTGTATTAAGGCAATACCATAAAAGTAGATACTACTTTTATTTCTCCTTTATTGTCTGGATCATTAACCATTACATCTCCACTTTTAATTAGTCCTCCGCAGGGGTTATTAATTACTTTCCCGTTATAGTACATAGTTGATGAACTTCCTCCATCAAGATTAGATGCATTTACAGCGCCATACTGTAAAAGTATATTTTGTACATCGAGTAATGTGGCGCCTATAGACTTAACACTTCTACCATCAATTGTTAATAAAATTACTGAACCATCTTTTTTCTGACCTATAGCTGTTCTTGGAGCTATGCCCCAACCACCCTCACCTTTTGTAATTGTAGGTTTACCATTAACGATAAGTGCCGGTCCAAAACTAACGGCCTCCATTGTATCAAGCTTATTTAATTCATTTAAGGAATAACTACCAACTAGAAGGATACCTTTGTTTGTAAAAGCAACTATAGCTCTTTTACTATTATTGTCTTTTATATCATTAAAAATAACCTTTCCATCCTGCATTATAAGCCCTGCCGGGGACAATGTTTTGCCAGAATTAGTAAATCCTCCTGCATTAATAGCTGCTATAGCACCATTATCTTGTGCTATCTGACTTGTTACTTCCCCCTGATTCCCTAGTTTATTACTATATCCAACTTTAACTCTTGTTGGGTCTTTAATGATAAGTAGATATCCTTTGAACTTTATTCCATTTGAAATATCATACCTTTCAATGCTTGTTTTACTTTCGTTACTTAAAGTTGCGATAGATTTCGAAGTCTGTTTATATTTATTATCCGCAAGCACTGGTTTATTTTTAGCATTAGTAAGCATTACTCCGCCCAATAAGGTTAATGTTACAATAGGAATGATTGACCACTTATAAGAATTTTTCTTAAATAAAGAAATCATAGTAATTCTCCTTTTAATTTGAGATTTATCACTTATAATAGATGACATCCCATAAACTCGTGGAGTCTTTTTATAACTTTCTAACAATTTAATAATAGTTTTACCGTAATTTATATAATCGCCGCATTTAACATGAGATAAGACTAATGCATCACAAGCGAGTTCCTTGTCATTACGCATTCTATAAAATGAATACCATATAATAGGGTTAAACCAATGTATTATTTGGAGTGCTCCCGATAAGCAACTTACTATTATATCGAGCCGTTTTACATGGCCTAGTTCATGTAAAATTATATATTCTAATTCGTTTTTATTTACGTAAGTTTCAATGCCAATAGGTAATAGCAATTTAGGGCTTATAAACCCATAAATGCATGGTATTTTAATTCCATTAGTATTTATGATTTTTATATAAGCTTTTATATTTAACTTCTTTTTGCACTGTAATAAAAGCAGTAAAACGTCCTCATTATCACTCGCCTTACCATTCTTAAACCTAGTCTTTAATCTCATCGTCATTGCAATTGTATAAGAACCAATTATAATAACGACCAGTAACCACAGACAACTTATCAATTGTAAATATACCTGGCTCTTATTAGTATTAGTTGTATTTGTTTGTAAATTAGACTTCACAAGATCTGGAGATGCATTTGTATTACTCTCTTTATTATTAAAAATTTTGATTGCTTCGTAAGTTATTGAATAAGATACTTGTGTAACCGTTGTACTTTTAAAATTTATAATATTAAAGATACTGAATGAGCTTTGTAGTCCGTATGGTATTAATAATCTAATTATAACAATAAGCCAAATAGCATAGTGCCATCTCACGCCTAACTTGTCTTTAATAAGAAACTTAAAGGCAAAAATTATTAAACTTAAAAGACTTGCCATAGCAGTTGAATATAATACCCACTTAAAAATAGATATAACCAACACCATAAATACACCCATTTACCCTTTCTTCTTATCAAGAATGTTTTTTAGTTCTTTTATTTCTGCGTCAGATAACTTAGATTCATTTAAGAAATTAGCTATCATACCGTTTAATGAACCATTAAACACACGATTTATAAATGATTCACTCTCTGCTTTTATGCATTCATTCTCTGATAACAAAGGGAAGTAATAATATGTTTTTTTATTGTTTCTATCTATTGTGTAACCTAGGACTTCTTTTTTTACTAAACGATTTATTAAAGTTCTAATAGTATTTGCCTTCCAATCAGTATTTTTACTTAAAGCATCGACGATTTCACTTGCACTGCAGATATCATTTCCCCAAATATATTTCATAACTTCCCATTCTGAATTTGATATTTTAGATGCATTAATCATTTCATCATCCCTTTTCTAATAAATTATATTTTACAATTTGTAACTTCATAGTATATATTACATATGTAATATATACTTGTCAATATAAATATAATCTTACATATTCAAACATAATAAGAAAAGAAATTAATGTATAACTATTATATAAAGTAAATAAATTAGCTATTATTGTAAGTTGTACTAATATTATATATACTATTAAACATATGGATAATTTAAAACACATCAATAAAAACGGTAAATAAAACTTAATTAATCTATAATTATAGATTAGGTATTTTAGCGAATGAGCTATCTACTGTAAACTATGGAGGTGCAAAATTTGAATGAGAAAATACTTGTAGTAGATGATGAAAAAGGCATTTTAGATGTATTAGCTTGTGCATTAAAAAGAGAGGGCTATTCAGTAGAAAAAGCTTGTGATGGACAAGAAGCCCTTGATAAAGTAAAAAGCTTTAATCCCCATATAATAATTCTGGATTTAATGCTACCTATAATAAATGGATACGATGTTTGTAAAAAATTAGAAAATGAAAATATTGGCATTATTATGCTTACAGCAAAAAATGATATTGTAGATAAAATAGTAGGCCTAGAACTAGGAGCAGATGATTATTTAACAAAACCTTTTGATCTAAGAGAAGTTCTTGCAAGGGTAAAGTCCTTGGCAAGAAGGTTTAAAAAAAATACAGATGAGAAGGGTAATGATAATCTAATTCGCATTAAAGATTTTAGTATTAATAAAAAACAAAGAGCTGTAAGTTTAAAAAACGTAAAAATAGATTTTACACAAATGGAATTTGATTTGTTATATTTACTCCTTCTAAATCCAGATGTAGTATATTCCAGGGCACGGCTTTTGGACATAGTATGGGATATGGAGTATGTTGGAGGCACACGAACGGTTGATACACATATTCAAAGAATTAGGAAAAAGCTGGGTGATCCTTATGAAAATTTAATACAAACTGTTCATGGCATAGGCTATAAAGGGGTTGATGAATTATTTGAAAATAGGAATTAAATTCAAACTTATAGCTTTTACGAGTTCACTTTTATTAATTGTTATATTATTTTTAAGTGTTTTTGTACTTAATGGAATAAAAAATTATCAAGATAAGCAAGATGAATCAACTCTGTTTAAGCAAAAGGATATGTTTGAGCAATATTTTACTGAACGCTCAAGCTTAAGTGATAACGGAACTAGTGATAAGGCTGATCTTGCTCGTGGAAGCATATTTAACAAGCCCTGGCTTAGAACTATACCTGCTAGTGTATATGATATAAATGGAGACCTGCTTTCTGGATTTAAGGAAGATGGTATGTTAAATCAAAATAAAGATAAAAATCTTATGATTAAGTATGCTATTCAAGGGAAAGTATCATTAACAAAAAATAACGATGTAATATATTTTTATTCACCAATCAAATATAAAAATGATATAGTGGCAATTTTAGAACTTGAATATTCAGTTAAAGAAAGTAGCTTATTCTATGATAATGTAAAAAAAATGTTTTATGGAACAGGTTTTGTAGCTTTGATTTTTGGTGTAATTCTTGGTATTCTTTACTTTTTCAACCTCACAAGAGATATATATAGAATGAAAACTTCAGTAGAAAATATTCAAAAAGGTGATTTTCATAAAATACAACTAGTCAATCGTAAGGATGAATTAGGGGAATTAAGCAAAGGTATAGTATTCATGAGTAATACTATAGAGAAAAATATTGAAGATCTTAAAGTTGAGAGAGATTCTTTGAACAAAGCAATAGATAAATTACAAAAAATGGGTAAAAAACAAAAGGAGTTTATAGGCAATGTAACTCATGAGTTTAAGACTCCAATTACTACTATAAAAGCATATGCAGAATTAATTGGGATGTATGAAAATGACTTACCTTTAATTAGTGATGGGACCCTAAATATATCAAAAGAATGTGATCGTTTGGCAACTATGGTAGATAAGGTTTTAAATTTGTCTGCTTTAGAAAAATACGACTTTGAAATACGGAAAAAAGAAGTAAATTTAAAGGAGACATTTGATGAAATTTGCGCACGAATCATGGGAAAAATAAAGAAAAATAATTTAACTTTCAAATCTAATATTGAAAATATTATTGTTACAATAGATGAAGAAAGCTTGAGACATATTATTATTAATTTAATTGATAATGCTATAAAATATAATAAACCTAATGGAAGTATAGATATTGAATGTCATAAAACTGGTGATAAAATCACTATAATAGTTGCGGATACAGGAATAGGTATTGATAAAGAAGAAATGCCTAAAATTTTCGAACCATTTTATAGAGCTGAAAGTCATCGAAGTCGTGAAACAGGAGGAGCTGGCCTAGGACTATCCATAGTAAAAAAATTGGTTGAAAAGCAGCAAGGAACTATAAATGTTGATTCTAAGTTAAGTGAAGGCACTATTTTTTCTATTGAATTTTTTATATAGAATTTACAAAATTGTGACATTTGTTTATAATTTTGTGAAAAGTTTTTGTTACTATAAAATTAGAAAGAAAAAAGGAGAAAATTTCAATGGTTAGAAAAAAGATTTTACCACTGATTTTAATGGTTGGAATTGTAGGTGGCATGGGTATATATGGGCTAAACTATTATATATCATCTAAACAAAACATAGAGGTAATGGCATACAAGCCATCTGCTAAAACAAATGAAAAGGGATTTCAAATCGACAAATATTCAAGCATTGAAACCATTGCTTGGCTTAGTGATAATAAGGTTTTAACATTAACTAAAAAGGGAGATTTTAAAAACCCAGATTCTACTGTACCTATAAGATACTGCAGCATCTATAATTTAAATACAAAAACTTCTAAAGACTTTAAAGATGTAAATATAGATGAATTTATGGGTGTCTCTCCTGATAAAAAGTATGTTCTTTATGCAGAGGCAATATTTATTCCTAAAATCGGAAGTTCGCAGTGGATAAATTCTGGATATTATGGGGATGTTTATAATGAAAATGTAAAACTGTTAAATTTATCTACAGGTGAAATTACGAATGTAAACACAGAAAAACTTACTAATGATGCAGAAATTATATGGGTTAGTAACAATAAAATTTTAATAAACTATGATGTTAAATGGAAAATCATTGATACAACTGGAAAAGTATATGCAAATGGCAGCTACAATGATGATGAATTTTATCATGCTAAGATATATGGTGTTGATGATATAAAAGATTTAGGAACTAGTGTAGAAGGGAAATTCTATTGTACTCAGACAGAACCGGGAGTTAAATTATACACTGTGGATGTTGTGACTAAAAAAATAAAAACTATTTTTTCAGAAAAAAACTCTCTTGGAATGAATAAAAGAGGGAACACAATTGTAATTGATCACTTTAATTATAATAGTGAACAAGCATCTAAAATTCTATTTTTAAATACAACTTTTGTAGCTATTATCATGGATGAATCTGGAAAACAACTACAATATATAAATTTACCAAAATGTATAGGTAATAAAGACTACGCACTATCACCTGATGGAAGTAAAGTTGCTTATGTAGAATTTACTAACGATATTAGTACTACACCGTATCTTTCTCATGACCCCGATCAATGCCTTAAAATCATAGATGCTAAGACAGGTGCTGTAAAAGAAATAGTTAACACTTCTACTTTAAAAGATAAAGATGCAAAAAATGATTATACTATATTAAAATTACCAGATAAAGATGGTAATGTTACAGAGAAGAAGATACCTGTAACAGTATCAATTTCGAATATTTGTTGGGATGACACAAGTTCTGCTTTATCCTTCACTTATGGAGATTCTCGTACTGGTAATGTTAAAATAGATACTTATATTGTTAGTTTGGATAAATAGCAGTTTTCGACATTCATGAAGTGAATTTATAGTTTTATATTATACACCTTTAAGGAACTTCTTAATAAATTAGTTGTTAAACACTACAAAAATTTGGAGGCTTAAATGATTAAAATATTGTTTTCAATGAATATTCTAATAATAACAATAGCATTATTTTTTTGGGTTATCGGAATAAGTTCTTTTAAAAGGGATGGTTACAGTAAAAAAGGTATTAACTATATACTTCAAGGTTCAAGTATTACGGGCGTATGTCTCATTATAGCGTCCATACTTTTAGTACCTACCTTTTTCCCAGTATAAAATAATCTAGGTAAAAATATTAAAACATTGCTTAGAACATTGGATATTAACCATTAATTATATTACATAAAATCAAATTAGATTTATATTAAAGAGGTGTCTCATGGAAGTATTAACTATTAAAGAAAATAAACCTATGAAAGTTAGAATAATTTCTATTTCTATTTTACTTGTTCTATATTTGGGTATATCACTATATTTTAGTAATCATTTTTATTTTGGGACTGTAATTAATGGCATTAAAGTTTCTGGTAAAACCGTAGAAAAAGTAGATAAA
>Ga0209540_10003090_pt1 | contig 11554 bp, 10 predicted proteins | sample BarGraIncu01121A_FD_184501 | JGI IMG/M metagenome (GOLD analysis project Ga0209540, IMG submission 184501) | Arctic peat soil microbial communities from Barrow, Alaska - Barrow Graham LP Incubations 011-21A (SPAdes) (version 2) | ecosystem: Environmental > Terrestrial > Soil > Wetlands > Peat... | reverse complement strand
CCCAAAATTTTTATTTCGGGCAAATTTCAAGAAAAAATTCAAATCGAAAAATTTTAAAAACCTCTGAAACTGCTAATAATAAAGAGTTTCAGAATAAATACCGGTTCAACAACCGGACACTAGTGATCTGAAAGATATTTATAACAAGCTTCGTCTTGATGAAATCTAAGCGTGAATTTTATTGAATTCAGACCTTCAAATCTATCTCTTGCCTCCATCTGACAAAGGTAATCCCGTTGTCAGAAATCCTGCGATCTAAGCACCTATACCTATTAATTTATTCATAACTTACTATTTTGATATACATTTATCTTAATTGATTCCATTTTATTTGTATTAACCTGAGTTCGGGATAAGGATTTTAAAATCCAATTGATAATTGAGGTGAATTTTCCCATTCAACGTTAATAGAAGGTTTCTTTGGGAAAAAGCAATATGCGGCAAGTGCAGCTATGATGTTCATGATGAAATTGTGAGTTGATCTATGTCTGCTATGCTCAACATGGCATATATTTTTAAGTTCATCGTTTATCGTTTCAATAACTGATCTTTTTCTCAATAGAATTTTATCTCTTACTGACATAAGACTATTTTTCATATTGCTTTTAATTCCAGTAACCAAATGTACGCCATCATTGAAGAGCGCTTCAAAGAGTTTTTGTGAGATATATCCTTTGTCTGCAAATAATTTTCCAAACAGGTCTTTTGTAAGAACATTCAGAACATCTTGATTTCTATCATCGACATTACCTTTTGTCAATGAAAAGTTTAGCAATTCTCCTTTTTCATTACAAACCAAATGAAGTTTGAATCCGTAGAACCAACCCATGGTTGATTTTCCTCTTTCAGCAATTCCTTGGAATACTTTGTTTCGTGTAATTCTTTTGTTGTTACAAACTCTAATTGAAGTTGAGTCAACATAAGTAATACCGGTACATTCTCCAAAGCAAATCAGTTGTAAATACATCATTAGTGGAACAAATACGCGTGCTTCTAATTCAACAAAACGGTTGTACGAAACTGCATTTGGAAAGTCCTCTTTGAGATGTTGTTTTATGAAAAATAGATAGTAATGTTTGAAATTCCTAAATGATCCAAAGTGAAAACAAACCAATATGGTTATGATCTCACTGGGTGATAAACGAGTGTTTCTATTACGCGTTTTAACGTCATTAGACTCACAAATAGCCGCTTTATGGATTTCGGACTCATATTCTTTGTAAAAGTCGTCTGCAATACAGAATATTTCTATAATTTTGTCTGTTGTAATCATGGGGGTTGACGTTTGTTATTTATTTGATTGTCAGTAACAAATATACAAAATAAACCTCTATGATACAACTTTTAAAACCTCTTTCATATCCCGAACTCAGGTTATTAATGCGTTTACACTTACTTCTACTTTAGACGGTCTATTTACAATTTCCTCGTTCTTTAATATTCTCACTGTTCAGAGATTTCAGCTGTTGACTGAATATCGTTCTCAATTATATAACGAATTTCGTTTTTATAACCTTCAAACCATTTAGCAACATTAGGTGGAATATTATTGGGATCAAAATTGCTTTCTGTTGAATAGCCGAGGATGGGTAAAACAGCATCATCTCCTGAAACAATAGTAAAAGTTATTGCTTCCACTGCTAAAGACGTAATAAGCACATGAATTTGGCGATAACGTAGTGGTACTTATCTTTGATATATGTAAAGTTTCATAACGTTACTGATAGCATTCTTCCTCTTCCGAGTGTAGTAAGCGTGTAGTAAAATTCAACATTGCGCAAATGGTGATTATTTGCACAATGTTGAAGTGCAAGTTACTTCACATTTTAATACCATTAGATGATACATTTACAAGGTATGAAAATGGAAGAAATAGTATCTGAATGGCTGAACCCAGCCCTGATTCAGCAAAGTCTCCCGACTCCGTCGAGGCAGAAACAAGGCTCTGCCTCGCTTCTAATAATTTAATATGCTGAAAAAGCAAAGCTTTCCTTTTAGTTTAACACAATCCAGAGACTATGCCAACACCCACTACCTCTAAACATGGGGTATCACTAAAATGATTAAAGGTTGTATTTTAATCCGATGTTTAATCCAAAACTACCAAACGGAGATTTACTTTTCAGACTCTGGCTTGGTTGTGAATCAGATGGAGTTACAGTAGAGTTCCTTGTATAGGTATTTACAAAATCAAACTTTTTTTGAGAAGTTTTCAACCCAGACAACCTATCAACTCCATCTTCAGTATATGCAGTAATTTCACCTTTAGTTGGAGCATAAGACATACTAACCAGTGCTAACTCCCCAAATAAAGAAATTTTATCATTTATTTTATAAGATGCGCCCAAGCTGGCTGTGACCCCCAATGCTAATCCTCCATTATATTTGGTTGTTACTTTTGAAACTGATGTATTGGATCTGTAAGTTTCGCTAGAACTTTTATTTACATTAAAAGAACCAGTGCCAATTACAGCTCCAAATTTTGCATAGGGATTAATTCCGTCCAGACCCGCAGCAATAACAATAGAAGGATTAAAGCGCAACATACTTGCTGAATAATCATATGTATCTGTTAAACTCGTTGAAGCGTCTTTTGTTGAGGTTGTACCACCTATTAAATAAGAAAGTCCTAATTCTGCTCCGACATTTTTATTAAACATGTAACCATAAGCTCCACCAAAGTTTAATCCTTTTCCAAGTGATATATTTACATTCTCATAGGTAGTAGAGTTACTTCCGCTTGTTTCGTTTTGTAGGCTTCCTGAACTTGAACCAAACCCATAACCTGCATTTAAACTAACGTATGCCCCTTGAGCAAAAAGACCATTGGTTATCAAACTTATTGATAACACTGACATTAAAATAATTTTCTTCATAACTTGTTTTTTTTATTAGCCTACTCATAAAGCTTTTCGGCTTCCGCTTTAATATATTGACTTGTTATTATTTAGCAGACACAAATATTCTCTCCATTTGAATCTAAGTCAAGGCTTTATTATCGATGCCGACTCTATAAGTAATCGTGATTGTTCTATCATCTATTAGGTAGCTATAACTGAAGTTCATTTTCCTTTCAATCCTTTTTTCAAATTAAAATGATAAGCTAACACTAACATTCCAACCGACCCGATGTTTGCATTAAAGGCATCGGAGTTATCAACTGGATCAAAACTTCTGGAATTACGATATTGGGAATAAAATAAATTTAATCCTACTTCGGTAGATAACGAGAAATTGTTTGAAAAATAGTAGTTAACTCCAATCAATGGAGTCAAGCCGTATCTGGTTGTTTTATTTGGTTGGAAATTACTTGCCGAACAATAAAAAGAAAGATCAGAGCCAACATATAACTGCCAATGTTTATCTACCATTGGATAATTATACTCGTAGCCCAAGCGATTTTCTACATTAACCCTATCATCAGAGGCAGTTCCACAATCAAGATTGAGCCCAAACCTAAAGACATGGTTATTAGTTATATGCCATTTGTAGTTTAGCAAGTAGGATTCGCTCTTTCTGGACAAAAATGTAAGTATATTTGCCACATCTATCCCAACTTCATTTCTCAACAAAGGCGTCTTATCCGATTCTGTTTGACCAAACACAATAGTACAGAACAGGCAAAATGCCAATAATAATAAGGTTCTTATTTTTTCCAAAACATCACCTTATTTTTCAACTTCTGAACTTTAGCTTTAATCACTTGATTTTTTAGGATTGATTTTATATAGTTCGCATTTAAGTCTGACTTAAAAATGGATTCAAGATCACTTACAAAGCTGTTGTAATAAATTGAGGTATTCTCCTCGGTTCCGTCTTTATACACCAGAAACAATGCAAAATCACCTCCAACTTCTTTCACTTTGAGTGTTCCTATTTTCTGATCGTTGTAAAGCACCTCTAAATTGATTGTTTTATTAATATCCGAGGCTGTAATATCAGATCTGGAATCTTCAAGTTCATTAAATGTTTTCAAATCCATCGTTCCATTTATGCTTAGTTTCCCTTGATTCAAAGCCAATTGAATTGTATTAGCTTGCACATCGTCAAAATCGGTGTAATTGGTTATACCGTTTGAAAAACTAACATCACTTTGAATCGACAAAGCATTATCTTTATTATTCTCATTTACAACAGAAAATGTAAAATTATATTTTGTATCAGTTTTGCGAGACAAAGAAACAGATGTAGTAACTGGTTTAAGATATAATTCAGCATTAGCAGCTGTAGGAAATCCATTCGAATTATAGGAAGCACTAAAGTCAAAAGACATTATTTGAGTATTATCTTTTTTCAAATAAGTATTTGCGGTGATAGGGAGGTAAATTGTCTCGCCTTCTATTGAAACTGATTTATCAGTGTATGCTTTGATTCCTAACTCACAATTATTTGTTGCCGAAGTTTTAGAAGCTGGAAATAACGCAATAAAATTGTTACTGGAGGTTTTAGTCCATGTCTTTGAACTGTTGTTCCATATATACTTTCCGGCTAATGATGAATAATTAAACCTATTACTGCTTATTATATTTTCATCATCTACAATATCTCCAAATCTACTGCCTAATTGATCTGCCCAATCACCATCTAAAGCTTTCCCATTTTTCACATTTAGAAATTCAATGCCAGCTTGATAAAATGAGCCTGCTTTAAATTGTGTTAAATTGGCTTTAATAGCATCGAATGAAGCCTGTATATTATCTTTATCCTGCTTCACTGTAGTGGCTGACTCGGTTTCACCATCCTTTTTACACGAAGTAAACATAACTGCAGTTAGCAGAAACAATCCTGCAGCCAAAAATTTCAATTGTACTTTCATTTGATTTAGTTTTTATTTTTTGCCTACTCATAAAGCTTTTCGGCTGCCGCTCCCTACTCTATCTCCATAAAAAAAATCCTGACAGATAAAAAACCTGTCAGGATTAGAAACGTAAACAGAATCAACTTACATTTGTGTCAGTCGTTTTACTTTCTTTCACTTTCTTCTTATTCTCCGCCCGCGTATCGCTTGCTTTCACAGTACTGAGTGAGGTCGTAACCAGTTCGTTGAGCGAAACAATGAGCGCAGTAAGATCTGCAGATGTAGCTGCTATTTCTTGTAAACTTATTATTTGAAACAAGGCCTTCAAAGCAGCGACTATTTCCGGACGAGCTTCGGCTACGGTGGGTTCATTGATAGCTGAAGCTGATTCAATAACCTTTTGGACAGCGGACTCAAATTCGCTTTGGGACACTGTCAATTCATCTAACAGTTCATCTCCTCCCATCAGGGTAAGTTCGGCTGCGTATTTTGTTTTTATTTCTGAAATAATATTAGTAATGGCAGCCGTTTTAGCTTTTAACCCTAAAGATTGAACAGTCCATGCGTGTTTTCGGATAACTGCAACAATGGCTTTTGCTGCTACAGAGACTCCCGCTTTGCGACGGGTAGTTCCCGATTCACTAAAATTGCGAAAAGCCAAAAAGGCATCAACTCTTATTTTATCTTTTTCTGATTGATTTTTAATAAAAGGGTTTTTCGATTCACGTTCGAGGGCACTCTGAAAATTATCATTTTTTGTCTTTGCATTCTGAAGGAATGGCACTACAACCGGAATTTGAGCTTTTTTTGCCTCAATCAATGTAATTGAATTTTTACTAAAAGTAAACAGCTCTTTACTTGGGAACAAAGAAAAATTAAAATTTGAAATCATACTGTCTAAATTTAAGTGATAATAATATTGATTGTTATTCAGAAGACTTCACTCTGCAATAAAGTCTTCGTAAGGTTATTCATTTTTCGTTTTTCAGTGGCATCAAAAATCTTAGACACTTATTTATTCTTTTTTCATCGTCATCACGTTTGTGACACAGCCATTTTTCCGTTTTTCAGTGACATCAAAAATCTTAGACACTTATTTATTCTTTTTTCATCGTCATCACATTTGCGATAGTTTCATTTTACAAACAAACATAAGCATCCTAAATTTCGCAGACTTATATTTGCTTCAAACCAAGACATCAAAATTTTGGCATGCTTGTTATTTATTCATTATCTATGTCCGTCTTTTCGGAAAGGGTATCTTTTTGAATAAAATTTGAGCTATTGATTTAGGACTTAAAAATCTATTCTTATTCAGAAACTAATATTGATTTACAGTTCAAAATTACAATCCTAAATTTAAACGAACAAATGTCTTTATTTTCAAAAATACGATTTTGGTAAAAAGATAATGATATGTTGCAAAAATTGAGGATAAGTGGTAGAAATTAGTAACTATGTTTTTTAGAGGAGATACGGGAAAGTACCAAAATCCAAAAGAAGTCATTAGACCTCTTTTGGATTATATAAAAAAAGTTGCTCATAATCATGAACAACTTGCAATACGTAATAAAAGTGATTACAAACAACGCTAAATATAATAATCAAAACAGTTCAAACCGGTCGTGCAGGCCCTTCATATAGGTTCTCGATATTTCCAATGGTTTACGAGTAAATGGAGGTAACAAATAACAACTCTTGTCTTCTATAGTAGAAAGATAATCCACATTGATTATTTGATGTTGATTAATCTGAATAAACGAATCTGAATAATTCAAAACATCATTAGCAATGGTTGTTCTTTTCAATTGCAAATGATTATGATCAGTCAAAACAGCGTCCCATTGCTTCTTGTCTTTTTGATATTGAAAATACCCGATCTGCTTCAAACCCAATTTTTGATAGCCTATAGAAGTAGCGACCATAAACGACTCATTGATAGGTAGTAGTTGAGCCAATGTTTCATGAAAATAATTATAAGGCTGAGCTTTGATCATCTCCTTAAAGAAACGATCCATAACCAACTGAAATTCATCACTTTCATAAGGTTTCAACAAATAATCAAAAGCAGAAACTCGTAAAGCATCCAGCAAATATTTTTGATATGCAGTATGAAAAACAACCTGCATGGGCCATGTAATTCGCTCACGCAAATCGGACAAGAGTTCCAACCCCGTCTTTCCGGGCATTTCAACATCTAAAAACAATAAATCCGGTTGTTCATCCAAAATTAGTTTTATCGCAGCATCTGGAGTTGGGGCTGTACCTACTATCAACAACTCCGGAAATTCATCAACTGAATGACGAATATTCGTAATACAAATGCTTTCGTCATCTACAATGCCTACTGTATATTTGTTATTCTTCATATAATCTGCTTTGCTTATATTTCAAAATCATAGTCATTCGGTACAACTATTTCCACTCTTGTTCCACTCGCAACCGAATCTTTCACATCCTCAATACTCAAACAAATTTTTTCATTGTTTCTCCTGTTTAGGATATCGATGGTTTGATATAAGACTTTTAATCCAGTGCCTGTTCCTTTTGAGTAAAGTTGTTTTTCGGGATGATATCCAGGTCCATTGTCCTGAATAATAATTTGTATAGCATCAGTCCTATCTAAAATCAAAATACTCAACATCCTCTCACCTTCTTTTACCCGCAATGCATGCTTTATGGCATTTTCTATAGGGATCTGCATAATCATAGCAGGGATTCTCCATTTTTCAGGTTCAACGTTTTTGTCAATACTCCAGCAAATATGGAAGTCATCACCTAAACTTAGTTGTTCCATTTTCAAATAATTACGCACAAACTCCAGTTCCTCACCCAATGTAACCGAAGTTTGTTCTGTGATCTCCAAACTACGGCGCAAAAAACGGACTAGACCTATCATTTGCTGATGTTTTTCTTTATCCTCTTCCGAACTAACTTCACGGTTTAGAATATTAAATATAAAATGAGGAGATATACGGTTACGAATGTTTTGTAACCGAAGTTTAGCATTTGACTCCAGAAACTTTGCTCGTTGTAAATCTCTTTTTCTCTTTAAATTGAAGTATACCAAAACAGCCATTATAATAAATGCAACTACAATAAAAAGAGTGAAGAAGTTTGTCAATCGCAAGGTGTGTATTTGGACGCTTTGCTCATTTATCAAATACTTTCGTTTGACCAAAGCAGTATCCTGTTTGAATCGCATATCAACTTCAGCCATTCTATTATTCATTCTTTCATCACGAATAGAGTCATCTTGTTTTATATTCTTCAATAGATATTGATAAGCTAGCTTATAGTTACCTACATTGGCATAATAATCTTGAAGATAATTATTCCGAATGGACAAAATTGTAGGTTCCACATTGGTAACCTTACTAAATTGCTGTAATAAGCTAAATGCCTTTTTCGAATTATTTTGCTTGAGTGCCACACCCGCTTTCACTGTCGCAATATAATAGAGTATATTGTCAATCTTTTTTTGTTGAAAGTATGCATAACTTTTATCCAGATAGTATTTTGCAGAATCCAGTTTATTCAAATGCAAATAGATATCACCTAAATTCACATTACATAGATTAACGCTATATTCATATTTTCCCTGCTCCACAATCGCTTTAGCCCTCAAAAACCACGGAAGTGCATGCGCATACTCTTCTTTATAATAATAGAAATTTCCACGATTATTACAAAAAACAAACTTTTCATTCAAAGATCGGCTCTCAAGTTGTTTTTCAGCCATCTTGAAATAAGTATCCGAAAGTTCAAAATTCCTCATTCCGTTGTAATAAGCCTGTCCCAGTCCAAAATAGATCGGGAAACCCATCTTATCTAAGATATGGAGCGAATCACTAATAAACAGAGCTTTTCGGAAATAAGCCACACCATTAACATAATCGCCTTTTCGTGTAAACATATCACCTAAATTGATACAAACATCAGGCAAAGATGTTTTATCGGCTTTCAGATAACCTTGCCGATAAGCAATTTTATAATAGTATATGGAGCTATCAAACTTATTCATTTGAGAATAATAGTTTCCTAAATAGTTATTTGCAGCCGTCAACATCTCCTGTACATGTGGAGATGTATTTTGTTTGTGGGCATACTTTAGCAATCTTTTCGACATTATAAAAGCTGTATCATACGAGTTAATCGTAAAATAATAGCTGGTGTAATCAGAAAGTATCTTGTAAAAAGTATCACTATCTTTAGCTAAAGCTAAAGCTGACTTAAATTGCAATTTTGAGAATACATTATTATGAAATAATGAGTCTTTTGCATGAGCAAGCAAAGTATCAATCTGAGAATCATTAGCACTTTTTGAAGATTTGATATTATTACACGCACACAAGCATATTATCAAGAAAAAAAACAAAACGGATTTAATATTCAGGACTGAATATTTTTGGGCTTTTATCATATATAACAAAAATTAATAACTACGGCTAAAAAACAGCATCTTATAATTAACAACCACAAAAATAGCAATAATACTTAACTTTTCAAAATTCCAGCCCATATTTATTAAAAATAAAAAAGGCTGCGAGAATCCGCAGCCTTTTAGAATAGAAAATAGAACTTTTATTAGTTTTGCCCAAATGAACCGCCCACAATATCGAGCAATTCATTAGTAATAGCTTGCTGACGAGATTTATTATACTGCAGGGACAATTCCTGCAACAAGTCTGTAGCATTATCGGTTGCCATTTGCATGGCTATAGTCCGAGCTGCATGTTCCGAAGCATTAGAGTCAAGTAAAGCTGTATATATTTTCAGACGAAGCACTTTAGGAATCAATTCGCCAATAATTGTTTCACGGTCGGGTTCTACAATATAATCAAGTGCAACCTTTCCTTTTTCATCCGGTTTGAGCTGGATAGGCAACAAGGTTTCTTCTGTCAGTACCTGCGAACTTTTGCTTACAAAATGATGATATATCAATTCTACTTTATCAATATTTTTGTCCTGAAACATCTGAATTAAATCATCGGCCAAACTCAAGATACCGGAATAACTTGGTTTATCAGCAATATCATCAAAATTAGCATCGGGTTCAAAGCCCAGTTTACGACTAACCTTGGCTACTTTTTTTCCCACTGGGAAAATCAATATATGCTCGCGTCCCAGATTTTGATACTTTTCGACAGCATGAGCCAACAATTTTGCCACATTAGAATTATATCCTCCGCACAAACTCGAGTTTGAAGAAAAGACAACAATGGCAACACGCTTTACTTCCCTTATTTCAGAAAAAGCAGAAGCATTGTCTTCTTCAGCACTTAAAAAATTATTCAGTAAACTAGTCAATCGTTGCTCATACGGGAAGAAATTCTCGATGGTCTTTTGCGCTTTACGCAGCTTAGCCGAAGACACCATCTTCATTGCCGATGTGATCTTCTGAGTCGACTGAACCGACTGAATACGCGATTTTATTTCCTTTAATGAAGCCATATTTTTAATGCATAATTAAAAATGCATAATTCACAATTAAATACAAAGCATTTAAGTCCTCCTTGGAAAACTCAGAAAGCTAACTACAAAGTAATACTATTTAACAATCTGTTTTTTGAAAGCAAAATCCAGCTAAACAATCTTGTAACTTGTAGCTATTTACTTGTAACTACTTATTTAGTTACTGAAATTCTTTTTGCTACTTCTGCGGCAACCTTTTCAATAATAGTAGTCACCTCATCGTTGATAATTCCTTTTTTCAAAACATCAAACACATCGGCCTGATGAGATAGTTCCAGCACCATCAAAAATTCCTTTTGAAATTCCTGAACTTTGGTCAATGGCACATTGGCCAACAAACCATGCGTTCCGCAATACAGAACTGCCACTTGTTTTTCAACCGACAATGTTTCGTGCAAGGGCTGAACAAGCAAACGGGTGTTTTTTTGCCCTTTATCAATGGTCATGGCAGTTACAGGATCCATATCGCCACCAAACTTGGTAAATGCTTCGAGTTCTCGGAATTGTGCCTGATCCATTTTCAATGTACCGGCTACTTTTTTCATAGCTTTGATCTGAGCATTACCACCTACACGCGAAACTGAGATACCTACATTAATAGCCGGGCGATTACCCTGATTGAATAAGTCAGTATCAAGGAAAATCTGACCATCGGTAATTGAAATCACATTCGTTGGAATATAAGCAGATACGTCACCGGCTTGAGTTTCAATAATAGGTAAAGCAGTTAATGAACCACCACCTTTCACTCTTCCCTTTAAACTTTCGGGTAAATCATTCATCTGTTCGGCCACTTCCTGTTGAGTAATCACACGGGCGGCACGTTCGAGCAAACGAGAGTGTAAGTAAAATATATCTCCGGGGTAAGCTTCACGACCTGAAGGACGACGTAGAATCAACGAAACCTCACGATAAGCCACAGCCTGTTTCGATAAATCATCATAAACAACCAAAGCATGACGACCGGTATCGCGGAAAAATTCGCCGATAGATGCACCGGCAAATGGGGCATAATATTGTAAGGCAGCTGGATCTGAAGCTGTGGCAGATACAATTACTGTATATTCCATAGCACCGTGTTCCTCCAAAGTATTTAAAATAGAAGCAACGGTAGAACCTTTCTGGCCAATAGCTACATAAATACAATACACAGGATCACCTGCGTCAAAGTTTGCTTTTTGGTTGATAATTGCATCAATTGCAACACTCGTTTTACCTGTCTGACGGTCACCGATGATCAACTCACGTTGTCCGCGTCCGATTGGAATCATAGCATCAACG
>Ga0209540_10003089_pt1 | contig 11555 bp, 9 predicted proteins | sample BarGraIncu01121A_FD_184501 | JGI IMG/M metagenome (GOLD analysis project Ga0209540, IMG submission 184501) | Arctic peat soil microbial communities from Barrow, Alaska - Barrow Graham LP Incubations 011-21A (SPAdes) (version 2) | ecosystem: Environmental > Terrestrial > Soil > Wetlands > Peat... | reverse complement strand
GGCGTTGCCGCGCTCGAACAGGAGCTCGGCCAGCACCACCCTGCCGCCGGCGGGCGCCAACACCGGCGTGCCGGCCGCGACGGAGAGGTCTTCGCCGGTGTGCTCGACGATGGTGGGATCGGCGCCATAGGTGCGGCGCGAGCCGAATGGGGCCGTGTGCTGGGCCGGGACATCCAACGGGCTGCGAAAACGAAGGTGCGGCGTCCAGGGCAAGGAGCTGTTGCCGGCCCAGATGGCCGCGAGCCGGTCCGCCTCGGCCTGGACCCTGGTCGTCTGGCCCAGGATGGGGTCGCTAACCTCGGCCGGGACCTGGCCGAATTCGAACACGCCGGCGACGACCGGGATCGACAGGGTGACCGTCTGCCCGCCGGCGGCAACGATCAGCGCTTGCGGACCGGGGGGCAGCAGGCCGGGGACCGGCAGCAGGGCATATCCTTGCTGGTCGCCGCCCAGCACGGGGTAGGCCTGGCCGGCAAAACTCACGGTCGGCGACAGGGCAGCCGCGGCGCGCAGCCAGACGACGAGGGTCTGGCCCTGCTTGGGCGGCCAGGGCCAGAACTGCACGCGCGCCAGGGGCCCGCCGGGAGGCAAGGCGGGCGGCCGGGCAGCCTGGCCGGGCAAGCGCAGGGTCTGGCCCGCCTGCACCTGATCGGAGTTTGCGATCCCGTTCAGCGCAGCCAGGGTCGCCGCGTCAAGCTTCTGCCGGGCCGCGATCGCGGAGAGGGTGTCGCCTGTCTGAACGACGTAGCTCTGCGGCGGCGCCGGCAGGGCGGCGGCAGACGGGGGCCGCGGCGAGATGATCGCCGCATCAGACTGCAAGCCGCCCTCGCCCTGGGGCGCGGCCAGAAGAACCAGGCCGGCCGGGACGGCGTCGACGGGAGCGGAGCCTTGCGCGGCGGCAGGGGCAACCAGGCAGACGGCAGCCAGGACGGCGAGCAAAAGCCCGGCGAGGAGCTTACTACTGCCACGCTTACCCATGGGTGTAACACTCGGGCGCCAGGACTGCAATATAGGGCAAGTTGCGATAGAGTTCGGCGAAATCCAGGCCATAGCCGACCACGAACTTGTTGGGTATGTCGAAGCCGATGTATTCGACTGGCACGTCCACTTCTCGGCGGCTGGGCTTATTGAGCAGGGTGCAGATGCGCAAGCTGCGCGGCTGGCGCGCCGTGAGGAGGCGCTTGAGGTAACTCAACGTGCGCCCAGTGTCGATGATGTCCTCGACAATGAGCACGTTGCGGCCCTCGATGGGCGCGTCGAGGTCCTTCAAGATGCGCACTGCCCCGCTGGATTCCATGCCTGCCCCGTAACTGCTGATGGCCATGAAGTCGATGGCATGCGGGATCTCGATCCGGCGCATCAAGTCGCTGAGAAACAGGACACTGCCTTTGAGCACGGCCAGCAGCAGCAGGTCCTGCCCCTCGTAAGCGCGGCTGATTTCCGCGCCCAACTCGACTATACGGGCCTGCAACTCGTCGGATGGGATCAGGATTTCGGTGATCAGGGCGGGATCGATCACGGACAACCTCCTCTTGGCTATCATAGCGCCCACGGGCCGTTGGGGCCCATGCGCACCGGGCGCTCTGGTGGCGGAGCGGGTGTAGGCGTAGGAACGGGCCGTTGCGGACGCCGAGTCGGGACGGGCACGGGCGCGGCCGCCTGGACAGTGGCGGTGGGAACGACCGTGGCCGCGGCCGCAGCCGCGACGGGCGGCGGGGTGGAGTTATGGAATGTGGCGGCCCAGGCCGAGGTCAGTTCAAGGTAACGATTGCCATAGGCCTTGCTCGGTTCGATGGTGTCGCCCTCGTACCATTCGTTGAAGCTATTGATGACGATCCAATCCGGGGCGGCGCCGATGGCGCCCTGCCACGAGCGCTCGTAGTAAGCGCCGTCCTCGCGGCCCACCGCGAAGGTCCCACCTCTGCCGGGGGCTTTGCGGTCATCATAGCCCGGCATCACTGTTGCGACGTAGATTTTCGCCGTGCCGAGACGTCCGGCCGCGTCGCGCACCAAGCGCGCGAACTTCTGGGCCGTATAGCCCATGTCCGTGCGATCGAGCCAGGTGACGGAGTAGAGGTGGTGCCCGTCGAACACCGATAGTGGACTGACGTCGATGCCTTCCTCGATCCACAGGCTGGTGTGGTCCGGATCGACTGCCGCGCGGATGGCGGCCCAGGTGTCGGTGCTGAAGCGCGCGCTCTGATGATAGAAAAAGACGACCGGCTTTCCGCCACTATGGAGATAGGCCGGATGTCGGGCGTGCCGGGAGAGCAGGGTGGCGAGGGCCGAGCGCATCGCGGCGGCGTTGCCGAACTGAGGCGAGTTCATGTCGACGTCTACCGCCAGCCGGAAGCCGCGCGCCGCCGCTTCATCCAGCATCGCGCACAGGTTGGTTTCGGTCTGGTTGTTCTCGGCGGCCGGACCATACCAGTTGACCAGCAAGGCGTCGATCCCGGCTGCCTTCGCCTGATCGATGTGCCGGCCCATCGCGCCCCGGTCGCTGGACGTGTAGGGGGCCTGGGGCGCATCGACGAGCTTACCCGGCTGCCAGTCATTGGGACCGAACCAGTTGTAGTAGAAGGCGAGCACCAGGCGCTCGGGGCTCTGGGCGACGACGGGCATGGGTTGAGCCGAGGCCAACAAGACGAGCGTGAAGCCGGTGACCAGGACCAGGCTCAGGAAAGCGGCGGACACCGATTGCCCGGCAGAAAGCGGGTTGGCGCGCCAAAAGCCGCTTCCTGGCGACAGCAGATGGCGGGTGACAAACAGATGGCTGGCAGAAACCAGACCTCGTGAGCGAGATCCGGCCGGGCGATGAAAAAGGCGCATTCAGAGTCTCTCCACAGTCTCGTCGACAAATGAACCGTGCGCCTCGAGCCGCAGCAGGTCGGCGTGCAGGTCCTGGGCCAGGTAATTGCCGATCGCGGCAAATACGTGGCTGAGGTCAGTGAAGCTGAAGCCATGCCGAGCGTCCAGCAACCACTTGGCCTTGAGGCGATCCGAGTTTAGGCGGATCTTGCGTTGAACACGCCGCTTGGGAACGCAAAATAGATCGATGATGGTAAAGAGCACGTACGGACGGTCGGGCCGGGTGCGGTCCCAGAACAGCAGCAGCGCGCGCGGGGCGTGGCCCAACAACTTGCGCAGCGAAACCTCATCCACCACCAGGAGCTCCGTTTCAGGCAGTCCGGCCAGTTCAGCCCAGCGTTCCCGGTAAGGCTGGCGCTTATCTTTAAGCTCCAGGGCGGTGCGCATTTGTTTGCCGCGCACCTTCGAGAGCAGATACAGATCCGGATGCTCGAAAGCGGCGGTGTTATCCTGGTATTTCCAGCCCATCGCCCCGAGCGCAGCCATCACGGCCTGCTCGAAGTCCCGGTCGGATAGATCCTCGCTCCAGTATTCCGGCTTGCGTTCGTAGAGCTCTGACACATTACACCACCCGGCACAGCAATCCCTTGAGATACTCGCCCTGGGGAAAGCTGAGCAGGATCGGATGATCGGGACCCTGACTGAGTTTGGCAATGATCTGCGCGTCCCGACCGGCATCGAGGCTGGCGCCGAACAGGATCTTCTGGAACAGGTCGGGTGTGACCAGTCCCGAACACGAGAAGGTGGCAAGCAAGCCGCCGGGGGCCAGGAGACCCAGGGCGAGCAAGTTGATATCCTTGTAGCCACGCGCGGCGCCGGGCAGGTCCTGCTTGCGGCCGGCGAACTTGGGCGGGTCGAGGACGATCAGGTCGAAGCGGCGTCCCTCGTCACGGTACGAGCGCAGCACCTGGAACACGTCGCCGGCGATGCTCTCGGCCTGCCGGTCCGGATCGAAGCCGTTGAGGCGCAGGGCTTCCTCGCCGCCGGCCAGGGCGTCATAGGAGGTATCGACGTTGGTAACGTGCTCGGCCCCGCCGGCCAGCGCGTAGACGGCGAAGGCGCCGGTGAAGCTGAAAGCGTTCAACACCCGGCGGCCAGCCGCCTGGCGGCCCACGATCGCCCGGTTGTCACGCTGGTCCAGGTAAAAGCCCGTCTTCTGGCCACCCGGCAGGTCGACGGGGAAGGGGTGGCCGTTCTCGCGAATTTCCAGGCCGGGCGGCGGCGCAGCGCCGCGGGCCAGCTCGCTGCGCAGCGCCAGGCCCTCCTGGTGGCGCACCGGCACATCTGAGCGGTCCACGATCCCTGCCGGCGCGAAAACCTCGACCAGCAGGTCGAGCAGGAGCTCGCGGCGCACCTCCACACCGGCGGTGAGGAATTGCACTACCAGCCAATCGCCATAGCGGTCCACGATCAGGCCGGGCACACCGTCGCTTTCGGCATAGACCAGGCGGTAGGCCGTAGTGTGCGGATCGGCAGCCAGCGCGGCGCGGGCCGCCCCGGCTGCGACAAGGCGGCGGCGCCAGAAAGCCGCGTCCACCGGCTCGGCGCGCTCCCAGGTCAGCAGGCGGACCTCAATCTGCGAGCGCGGGTTGAAATAGCCACGCGCCAGCCACTCACCCCGCGCATCGGCGACGTCCACCAGGTCACCGAGCACGATCGGGCCTTCAACCCGGTCGATCGCGCCGGAAAAGATCCATGGATGGCGCTGGCGAACGGGCCGGTCTTTGGCAGGAGCAAGAAAAACGGTAGTCATGGACGAAAATCCGCCATCGCTGAATCGAAAATCGTAGAGTGCTATCCTTCCGGGTAGATTCTGACTTCCCACACGCTCTGCGTGCCGGGGCCGACCGCGGCACGCTCATCTACCCGCAGGCCGCACAGCCAGGCAACACCGCTGCGCCCAGCCAAAAGCGGCCAGGCGGCGCGCGCCGCACGCGGCGCCTTGACGTTGATCATGAACTCGCTGATCTTGACGCTATGGCCCCCTAACCCCAGCGGCCGGAAGCGCTCGCCGGCTTCGTGCGGTCGCAGAACGGGCTCCGGCCCGACCGCCGCGTCATCCAGGTACGCCAGCCAGCGATCGCGCCCGCGCTCCCGAGCGTCCTCCCGACCGCCAGCCCAGCCGGCAGGTAGTTCCTCGACCGCCAGGCGCCGCACGCGCGCCTGCCAGCTCCCGCCCAGGCCGGTGGTCCCTGGCGCCTGCAGGGCCAGGGGGCCGGCCACCTGCGGCAAGTTCTCGCGCCAGGCGCTGCCCTCGGCGCCGACGCGCAGCGCCGTGTAACCGACCTGCATCACGAGCCCGGCGGACAGCGTGGCCTCCTGGCCGGTCGCGCCGTCGCGGGCCAGCCAGACCGCCCGCTCCACGTGCTCCCAGTTGATGTTGCGCAGGTGACGGCGCAAGACATGGATGGCTCTGCGCAACGTCGCGCGCTGCAGGCCCAGGGGCAAGGCGCGCCAGGCCGGGAGAGCAAAACGCACCTCGTCGGGCGGCAGGGACGGCTCACCCGTCGCCGCCGGACCGGCAGGCGCCGGCAGCAAAATGGACTGCCAGGCGACCTGCAGGGCCTGCTCCACGACTTCGTGATCGCCGGCCAGCACGCCGGCCGTATGACCCAACACCTGGCGGATGGCGGGATTGTACCCTTCGAGCAGTGGCAGCAATTCATGGCGCAGCCGGTTGCGGTAAATGGTCGTGTCGGCGTTGCTGAGGTCCCGGCGCGGCTGAAGGCCGTGGGCAGCGCAGTAAGCCTCGACGCGGGCACGCGGCGTCTCGAGCAAGGGGCGGATGAGAAAGCCCTGGCCCAGCGCCGTCCGGGGCAACATGCCGCGTAGGCCGGCCAGCCCGCTGCCACGCAGAAAGTGCATCAGCACCGTCTCGGCCTGATCATCGGCATTGTGGCCGACGGCGATGGTGCCGGCGCCGGCGGCGCGCGCGACCCCCTGCAGAAAATCGTAGCGCGCCTGGCGGGCCGCCTCTTCAATCGAAGCGCGGGTCTCGGCTGCCAGCGACGGCACGTCGGCCCGGCCGATCGTGTAGGGCAGGCCCCAACCGGCTGCCAGCTCGGCTACCGCCTGGGCATCGGCCTCTGCCTCCGCGCCCCGCAAACCATGGTTCAAGTGGGCGACGTGCAGCGTCAGATGTGATTCGGGAGCCAGGCGGCGCAACAGGTGTAACAGGCAGAGCGAATCTGGTCCGCCCGAAACGCCGACAACAACAGATTCGCCGTCGCTCCACAACGCGTACCGTTCAGCGTACCGACGGACGAGGTCCAAAAGGTCGTCCATTTGGAAGCGGATGATAACATGCATGCCTGGAAAGTTCAAGACGGCTGTGATTTGGGATTAAGGGTACAGAGTGCTATAATTCACCGGTGCAGCAAAAAACGGTTGGCGCCTCTAGCCAGTCACAGGAGCGATAAGCGCGTGGTCAGTCCACTCAATTGGCTTCTCGGCCTTTTTTCACTCGATATCGGAATCGACCTGGGAACGGCAAACACCCTGGTAGATGTGCGCGGTCGCGGGATTGTGATCAACGAACCGTCGGTGGTTGCCATTGAGAAAAAAACCAGGCGAGTCCTGGCCATCGGCTCGGAAGCCAAGGAGATGGTGGGGCGCACCCCCGGCAATATCGTGGCTATCCGCCCCTTGCGCGATGGGGTTATCTCGGACTTCGACGTCACCGAGCAAATGCTCCACTACTTCATCAACAAGGTGCACGAGCACATGCTTCTGCGCGTTCCTCGCCCGCGCGTGGTGGTGGGTATCCCGTCGGGTGTGACCGAAGTTGAGAAGCGCGCCGTCAACGACGCGACGTTAAGCGCCGGAGCGCGCGAGGCCTACTTGATCGAGGAGCCGATCGCAGCCGCGATCGGCGCGGACCTGCCGGTGGCGGACGCGCGCGGCAGCATGATCGTCGATATCGGCGGCGGCACGACTGAAGTCGCGGTGATCTCGCTGGGCGGCATCGTCGTGGCACGCTCGATCCGCGTGGCCGGCGACGAGATGGACGAGGACATCATGAACTACGCCCGCCAGAAATACAACCTGCTGATCGGCGAGCAGATGGCGGAGTCGGTCAAGATCGAATGCGGCTCGGCCTACCCTATGGAAACCGAGCGGACCGTCTGTCTGCGCGGCCGCAACCTGATCTCGGGTCTGCCGGAACGCATAGAGATCAGCAGCGTCGAGCTGCGTGAGGCGCTGCGCAATTCAGTAGGCATCATCGTGGACACCGTGCGCCAGGCGATCGACGAGACACCGCCGGAGTTGATCTCCGACCTGATGGAGCACGGGATTGCCCTGGCCGGTGGCGGGGCGCTGTTGCACGGCCTGGCCGAACGCCTGAGCGAAGAGACCAGGATGCACGTCTACGTGGCGCCGGAACCGCTGACCTGTGTGGCGCGGGGCGCGGAGAAAGTGCTGGAGAACTTCGACTTGCTGCACAAGACGCTGGCAAGTATGCAGCGCGGCAGCACGTTGCACTGATGCCTGCGACGCGAGACGTGATACGTGCGACGTGATGCCTCGTTGGCTTTGCATGATAGCTCCTCCGTGACGGTTCAGACGCCATTCTCTCCCACATCACGCAGCACGCAGCACGTAGCGGCGGGGCCAGGCGCTTGTCTCGGCCCCCTGACGCGAAGATCTGCATCTGAATGACGCGCCTTACAACTCGGACCCTCATCTTCTACATCCTGGCCGCTATCAGCCTGGGGCTCTTGGTCCTGTCCGCCAACGACCGGCTCACCCCCGTCGAGGGCTTGCTGGGGGGGGTGGCCCGGCCTTTCCTGCTCGTCTTCAATAATACAGGCCGGTCGATCAGCGAGGCCGCCGGCGCGGCGCGCAGCCTGAGCACATTGCGCTCGCAGAACGACGCGCTCAAATCCCAGGTAGACACGCTGACGATCGATAATCTGCGCGTGAAGGAGTTGGAAGGCGAGAACGAGCGCCTGCGCGAGCTGCTTAAGTTCAAGCAACTTAACCCCGGCTACGATTTTCGGGGCGGGCAGGTCATCGCACGGGTGATCAGTGAGGGGCCGAGCAACTACCGGCGCACCGTCGGCATCGACCTGGGCGCACAACAGGGCATCGAGCGCGGCATGCCGGTCGTGACTGAAGCCGGCCTGGTGGGGCGGATCGACAAAGTCTATCCCGACTCCTCCACCGTTCTGCTGTTGTCAGATGCCAGCAGCGCCGTGGACGCGATGCTCCAGCGCAGCACCAGCCGGGCGGTGGGCGTGGTGCAGGGCATCGCCGGGGGGCAACCGGTCATGGACTACATCACCCAGGACGCAGACGTGAGCGTCGGCGACCTGATCATCACTTCCGGATTGGGCAGCGCCTTCCCGAAAGGGCTGGTGGTCGGGCAGGTCGAGTCGGTGCGGCGAAAAGACTACGAGATGTATCAACAAGCGGTCGTGCGTCCGACGGTCAAATTCGACCAGCTGGAGATCGTGCTGGTCATCACCAACTTCAAACCTAAGCCCGGCCAGCCTGAAGAATTGACACCGGTAGGGTGAGGGAGGATGGCAACGAACAACCTGACCCGCGAGCGCAAGGGCCTTTTCCCCCTGCCGGGCATATCCCCGCTCTTGCTGGTGCCTGTACTGGCGGTGATCGCGCAGGCCACCCTGATCGCGCGCGTCCGCCTGGGAGGCGCCTGCCCGGATGCCCTTCTGGCCGTGGTCGTCGCCTGGGGGCTTTTGCGGGGCATCAGCGCCGGCATCGCCTGGAGCTTCGTCGGCGGGTTGTTATTTGACCTGGTGGCGGGGCTGCCGCTGGGTACCTCGTCCCTGGCGTTGATGACGGTATGTTTTCTGACCGGGCTCGGCGAGACGAACCTCTTCCAGGGGAACATCTTCCTGCCTGTCATCGTCATCGTGCTGGCTACCCCGCTGCACGCGGGGATAGTGCTTCTGACCGAGCAACTGCGGCACGTCCAGGTGGATTGGACCGGGGTCGCCCTGCGCATCGTCCTCCCCGAAATGGTCTTGAATATCGTCACCGTGGTGCTGGTCTACCCGGCGCTGCGCTGGCTAGCCGGAAAGGTAGGCGCGCAACGCCTGAATTGGTAAGAACATGCCTGCGAAAAGAGATGGGGTAGCGGGCCAGCTGGTCCTGTTGTACCTGGTAATCGCCGCCGTTAGCGCGGTATTGGCGGCCCGCCTCTACCAATTGCAGATCGTGGACGGCGAACACTACCGGCTGATGGCGGATCAGAACCGCCTCCGGTTGGTGGAAGACGCCGCGCCGCGTGGGGTGATCTATGCACACGGGGGCGAGATCCTCGCGCGCAACCGGCCGAGCTTCACGGTGGCCGTCGTCCCGGCCGACCTGCCCAAAGACAGCCAGGGACAGCCCGACGAAGTCGGCGAAGCGGCGGTGATCGACAGGTTGCTCAGCCTGCTGCCGAGCCCAACGCCGACCGTCACCCTGACGAGCCTGACGGACCATCCGGTTGGCGCCAATGCCGAACGGCCGGCGCCAACCGCGACACCGGCCGCCAAACCCGCCCCGAAACCGACGGCCCAACCCACTGCACCCGCCGCGGGCCCCGCCGCGAACCAACCGGCAGTCCAGGCCGCGGGACAGCCGACGAGCACGCTGGACAACATCCCCGAGCGAGGACCCTGGGTGATGGCGCGCGCCGACATCGAAGCGCAGATCGCCAACGGCCGGCTCGGCGGCGCCTACAAGTCCATCGCGGTCGCCGACCACGTGCCCGAGGAAACCGCCTTCAAGATCGCACAGGACACGCTGAACCTGCCGGGGGTCACGCTGCAGCTTATCCCCATCCGTGACTATCCCCAGGGCCGGCTGACCTCCGACGTGCTGGGCTACATGGGGCCCATCCCACAGGATCAGTTGCCCGACTATGAGACCAAGAGCTACGGGCAGAACGACCAGGTGGGCCTGGTGGGCCTGGAATACTCGCTGGAAAGCCAGATGCACGGCAAGTCGGGCCAGCAAACCATCGAAGTCGACGTCAACGGGCATAAGGTGCGCACGATCGGCGAGCCGCAAGCCGCGGTGCCGGGGCACAACCTGGTACTGACCATAGACCTCAAACTGCAGAAATTGGCCACGCAGGCCCTGCAAGAAGCCCTGACCAAACTCTCCAACGACCAGGCCTGGGTCAAGAAATGGGGACCGGTTACCGAGGGAGCAGTGGTGGCGCTGGACCCACGCAACGGCGCGATCCGGGCCTTTGTCAGCCTGCCGGGCTATGACAACAACCTGCTTGCCAAGGGCATCACCCCGGAAGCCTGGAAAGCGCTCATCAGTGACCCGGATGTCCCCTTGCTGAACAAGGCGCTCAGCGGGCAGTACCCGCCCGGCTCGATCTTCAAACAGATCACTGCCTCGGCCGGGCTGCAAGAGGGGCGAATCGACGTCAACACCCGGCTGACGGATGTCGGCGGCATCATGTTCCTGCCCAACAAGTACTTCCCGTGGGACCGCACCCAGGACCAGCCGTTCGTGTGCTGGGCGCACGCGTACGGCTATGGGCATGGGTCCATCACCGTGCGCGATGCGCTCGCCGTATCGTGTGACATCTTTTTCAACAAGCTGGGCGGTGGCTACCTGGACTTCCAGGGCATCGGCCCGGACAAGCTGGCCGAGTATGCCCGCTCGTTCGGCCTGGGCGCGCCGACCGGCGTCGAGCTGCCCGGCGAGGCGGATGGGTTGATACCGACCACCAAGTGGAAGCGGCTGCTGTTCAAGCAAACCTGGGTGACCGGCGACACGTACAACATGAGCATCGGCCAGGGCGATGTGCTGGTGACCCCCCTGCAGATGGCGAATGTGACGGCCGCGGTGGCCAACCGGGGCTCGCTCTGGCAGCCACAACTGGTAGACCACATCACGGACGCCGATGGCAAGGTGGTGATGCCTTTCACCCCGCATCTGATCCGCGAGGTCCAGGTTGATCCGGCGAACCTGGACATCGTGCGCGAGGGCATGTTCGGGGCGGTCAACTGGAGCGAGGGCACAGCCCCCGGGGCGCGGCTGGCCGGCATCGCGGTGGCCGGCAAGACCGGGACGGCGGAGTTCTACAAAGCCGCCAAGGACGGCCAGCCACTGCGCGATGACAAGGGCAACATGCCCACCCATGCCTGGTTCACCTCCTTCGCGCCCTATGGCGACCCGGAAATCGTGGTGACGGTCTTCATCGCCAACGGCGGCGAAGGCTCGGCCAACGCGGTGCCGGTGGCGAAGAAGGTGCTGGAGGCGTATTTTGCGGGGAAGGCCGGTGGCTGAAAGCCGGGCTGAGGGTATGTATACGTATGCGTAGTGTACTCTGGCGGCGCTTCGACTGGATATTGTTGGCGCTGGTGCTGCTCCTGAGCGGCTATGGGATCCTGATGATCGCCAGCGCGCTATCGGGCAACCCGCTGCTGCAGGGCTACTACTTACGCCAGGCGGCTTTCCTGGGGTTCGGGTTGTTGGTGCTCTTCTTCGTCGCGGGCATCGACTACCGGCTGCTGACCACGGTTACCGCGCCATTCTACATGCTGTTGCTGGGCCTGCTCCTGGTGGTCTGGGCGCTGGGCACGACGTCGGGCGGCGCGCAACGCTGGCTGACGGTGGGAGAGCTTTTCGTGCAGCCGTCCGAGCTGATCAAGCTGGCGGTCATCCTGGCGTTGGCAAAGTACCTGGCCAACAACGAAGATAAGATGGGCCAG
>Ga0209540_10003087_pt1 | contig 11559 bp, 13 predicted proteins | sample BarGraIncu01121A_FD_184501 | JGI IMG/M metagenome (GOLD analysis project Ga0209540, IMG submission 184501) | Arctic peat soil microbial communities from Barrow, Alaska - Barrow Graham LP Incubations 011-21A (SPAdes) (version 2) | ecosystem: Environmental > Terrestrial > Soil > Wetlands > Peat... | reverse complement strand
AACGGAATGTTAAGATCGACTTCGGGGAAGAAGAAGTACCCTCGGTCGGCCTTCATTAAGCGAAAATCGCAGCAACAGGCCAGAATGCTTCCATTTCCTGCGGTGTGGCCATTAATAGCCCCGATGATGGGCATGGGTAAAAGGAGCATGCTCTTGAAAACCTTATTCATGTCGTACATGAATTGCTTGATGGAGGCGAAATCCTTGTTGGTAAAGGCCGGCAAGATCCATGACAGATCAATGCCCTGAGACCAGCTTTTCTCATCACTGGATGTCAGAATGACGGCATAGATAGATGTGTCTTTTTCGATTTCCTCAAAGACCGCCAGCATGGCTTTGGCAAAATCAGGATTGTGGCGATTTTCGCCGTTGTTCATGCTGATGATGGCTACGGTTTCGTCTTTTTCCCAATCGACAATGGACATAAATCTGTTCCTCCTCAAAAGTTTTCATGTTTAAGCTATATAATAATATCTGCCTTGTGTGTCAATGGAAACTAACCGCAAAATGTGTGAATATTTAGTTAGTTCTTCTGGTAGCTTGATATTGGGGATGTCCATTCATGATAAGAAATGTCAAGTTTGATGGCGATTTACCTCAACCGTAACAGCGAACTCTTTAATCATCATGCTTGTCCGCTATTTGCGTTATACCCCCACTACACCGGGATCGGGGCAATCACCTGGGATGCGGCAAACGACCAGGCGACGATTAACGCATTCAGAATCGCTCCCAGATAGATCATGCCCGTCCATTCATAAAACCACGTCGAGATTACCGAAGTAATTGCCAGTAGCATCAGGATGTGGAACAGGTTGATCATAAAAACAACGAACAGGCCGTTTGGTCCGACAAAGGGTATGAAGCCTGTCAAGAAGAGAGGCACATACTGAACCAGGAGAAACAGGATAATAGGGAGGCACATCGCTATTACATTGCTCATCGAACGGCTGCAGAATGTCCCCATCGGTGTCTTGCGGGGCGGCATCCGAAGCTGCCCGTGCAGAAAGATCCCGGTCTGCAGAAAGCAAACGAATATGAAGGGCAGATAGAGGAAAAACATCCGCCAGCGGTATGGTGTCAGGTCATTGAAAAATGGCCAGACAAAACGGAAATTCACGATGAAGAGTTTTTCCGCAAGGTATTCCGCCAAATACATGCATGCAAAAAGGATGACGGCCAGAAGTGCCGCCCGTCCAAGCTTACCCGCTTGTAAGTGGAAGGCCCCGGCTTGATCTGAAACTCCCATGTCGAAGAGGCTGATACCGCGCGGGGCAGATTGCTTGTTAAACCATCGTCGAAAGAGAAAAAAACCAATGATGCTTACCCAGAGAAACCACCAGACGACAGCGTTGACCATCATCATGGGAAATACTCCGTCGATCCGGACAATGTACTTGTGGATTCCAAAGAGGATCAGAATCAACGGCAGGTAGAGCCACATCAGGCCGCCGTTGATCGCAGCGTTTATTTTGTAATTCCGTACGGAACAGTAGTATCCTTCGGCGGGATTCGCAAGCAGAGAGTTGAAGAACTGCGTTCCCAGCAGAAGAAATCCCAGCGGCAGGAGCAGGGCAAAGCCAAAAAGCATGGCAGCCAGCGTGGAGAATTCCTTGACAGGCCAGATCTGCCGGTGCGGATCAATCCAGAAGCGCTCAGGCGGGGAAAGCGCTGCCTTCAGCCAGATCAGAGTCTCGGCAATCGCTCCCTGATGATGGGATTCATGAACGTGGGTGATGGGCGGCACAAAGACGCGGCGCGCCGTTCCGGCTGTAAAATCGCCATAGGTCTTACCCAGTTCCGGCCGGTCGAACCCGAATGCCTTTCTGGTGTTCTGTGTCGCCATCCACTGTTGTTCGATGTCCCGAGTCATCGTCATGCGCTGCCGGAACTCATCGTATTTGCCGATGATCATAAGCATATTCTTCGGCATTGTCGGTGTCGCCTCCAGCGTATAAGCATAGCCCGTGAGAACCACTGCCCGAAGCGCAGGATCCTTGATGGCCACAAGATATGCCATCTCTGCCCCGAGACTATGCCCCATTATGCCCACCCGCAGTGGGTCCACAAAAGGCAGAGTGCGGAGATATTGTACGGAAGAGCGGCCGCCGTAGGTCTTGTCGAAATCCGCCGCATCAGGGTTGCCGGGAATGTCCGAGTGCCCCCTGCCGATGGCGTCTATGTTCAGGACGACCATTCCGCGCCGGGCTATTTCGATAGCATAGGCGTCTCCCGTCTCCCGATTGTTCTGGTATCCGTGGATATACACGACTCCCGGCAAAGGATTTTCCCGACTCGCCCCATCCGGTATAAAGAGCTTAGCCCTGATAGAAATGCCGTTGGCATTGGGGTAATACGTGTCCGCTACCGTCACCCGACCGAAATCCCGCTGTGTGCGGGAAGCAAGGATCACCGCCGCGGTCAGCATCATTACGCAGACGATCAGGGCAATAAGTGCCCGTTTGCGATTTTTAGGATCAAGAACAAATTTACGATTCATACTCCCTCCAAATGTTAAAGTGTAGTACCATTTTATTTAGTCACTATTTAATGTAAGGTATTGTCTCCGGCCCTTCGGGCAGGACGGCGATCCGGCATTTCGGTGTCTTTTCTCTCATTTCATTCAGAAACAAGGCAATATCCTGCACCGGCCTCATGTGACTGGCGCGCACAGCTTCCTCCGGCAGAAAAGATTGAATTCGGACATCCGCCTTTTTAAGGACATCCGCCAGGATTTGAACCTGCCACTGATCGCTCTGTGTTTCCGGAAATCCCAGCATCATTGAAATCAGTTTCTCAGGGGAGGTTTGCGACCGGAGCAACCGGTAAAAATTTTCATGATTGGTAATGCCTTCTGTGCAGGCTGCCGCGATGATTATCGTTCCTCCGTGCCGCACAATTCGAGCCGCCACAGACAATCCCTTGACTGCCTGATAAAGATTGGCATCCAGTGGAAAGCCGGCATTCGACGTCACGACGACGTCGTAAGGCGAATCCACGGGACACATGGCCGACTGTCGGATAAAGGCACAGCCGTCTCTATGAGCCTCCCGCCACTTACCTGCGAATATCCCGGTTATCTCCCTGCTGCTGTTCAAGGTCACGTTCACAAGAAATTCCGGGGCAACCAGATCCGCCACTTCCGCCATTTCCTGATAGACGGGATTTGTCTCTGTCTCGCCCCACGTGGCACTAGGGTTGTCCATCATTTTGGCGGAGTGATTTCCACTGATTGTTTCGCTACCGCTTACGCCCGGCATCACCGCTTTCGGGCCGCCGGAAAAACCGGCAAAAAAGTGAGGCTCGATGAAACCGGTCAACACCTTGACTTTGGCCTTCATGAATATCCGGTTGATCCAAATCTCGTGACCAAATGAAGTTCGGCCCAGATGAACAAGCATATCCCTGTCATCGGCACGGTGTTGGAGGATGCGGTAATTCTTGACGATGTCAGCTCCGAGCATATCCATTAATTCTTCGCTGGTATTGGGACGATGGACGCCTAACGCGTTGAGCAGAGTGATCTTCTCCGTTGGTAGATGGGAAAGTTCGCCCAGGATGACAGGAAGAACCCTCGAAGAGGGCATGGGCCGGGACCGGTCGGGAAACACGATCACCACGTTGTCCCCACTGGCGGCAATTTCGCGCAAAGGCCTGGCGCCCAAAGGATTTCGCAGTGCCTCCCGCAGTGCAGATGTCTCGTCCGCTAAACCTGCCACAAACTTTGGCGAGATCACATCCACGTCGTCCGGGAAATTTACTGTAAGCCCGCTTTTACCATAGGCCAGCCGAATCTGCATCATTCTGTCCCCGCAGTTTTTTGTTTTTCTACCTTCCGTTGCCGGGCAATACTATTTCCAGATCAGAAACGGGAAACGATGCGCAGGGATGGAAATAGCCGGTTTGTTTATCCGCCTCTCGTCTTGCGTCACTCTCCGGACTTACCCAGACTTCACCTTGAAGCAGTAGAGTTCTGCAGAACTGGCACTCCCCGGAACGGCATGCGGAGGGAGGAGCAAGCTTTGCTCTCTCCAATGCGATCAAAACAGATTCACCGGCGGAAGCGGGGATTACGACGCTGCCTTCTTTCAGGCGCACGGTGATGGAAAATGTTTTTCCGGAAGCCACCCGCGGATAGGACGGAAATCTTTCCGGCTTTTTGATTTCACCGTATGCCTCTCTCCGTATTCTTCTGGGTGGCACACCGAGGGCGGTAAGCTCCATGCCGACAAAGTCGTACATTACGTCCGGCCCGCAAAGAAAGTATGAATCCGCCGCAGGGTTCGAATACTTTTCAATGACCGATTTTGTGATAAATCCCTTTTCACATCCATCTAGCGCGGTTTTCTCGCAGCTCATTACCATGACGAATGAAAACTTTTCGGGGTATTTTTTCGCGAGTTCCAGAAACTCGTGGTGGAACATGATCTCTCCGTCATCGGCGCATCCATAAATGAGTTTGAGTGTGGCATCCAGTCTCCCGTGGCAGATCTCGCGCGCCATCGAACGGAAAGGTGTTATGCCGGAACCGCCTGCAATGGCGACAATCGACTTGGTGTCGCGTAGCGGCGAATGATACATTTGCCCCATCGGCGCAGAGGTTATCACGGCATCGCCTGCCTTCCAGTTTTTCCAGATGAATCCCGTAAGAAACCCGCTCTCCATCTTTTTTATGGAGAGGTCGTAAAAGCCCTTGAGCGAATCGGCAGGGCTTGAGGCAATCGAATACGGGCGCGTGATCTCGTACCCATCAACATTCACCTTGAGGCTCAAATACTGGCCCGCCTGAAAATAAGCGAGCTCCCGCGTAACCTTGCCGTCCGCAACGAACCGGAAGGTCTTGGTTGTTTTGGTTTCGTCGATTATTTCTTTGATGATCAGGTGCTGGCTCTCCGGATGGAGCCTCGCGGCAAGCATATTGATGAAGGGTGCTTCCAGCGGGGCAGCCGGGGCCGCGTCGATAATCTTCGCCCTTTTTTTAACAAGATTTTTGAATGCGAGCAGATCGCATATCGACCATTTCACATTGAATTTCATTGGTTTGTCGTTCATACCGGAACACCTCCATTGTTCATGTCAAGCATGGTCAGCATCGCCTCTGTCTGGCCGCACTGGAGCGCGCTGGAATACCCTATCGTTCGAATTCCCCAGCCGCTGCTGAATCGCAGCCCTCTGATGTAAACCTCGTCCTTCATTGCCATGAGCCGAGGAAGAAAGGAATCCCAGGAATCCACCTCGTAACCGTAAATGACGCCCTGGTAGGCGCCGGTGTACCGCGCATAAGTGGGCGGGGCTGATATATCGATTTCCTCGATATGGTCGCGGATGTTGCAACCGGTCGCCTTTTCGAAGTCCTCGATGAGGTAGCCCGCGATTTCATTTTTTTTGCGGAAATAGTCTGCAGGTTCGATGTTTTTCCACGCCTCGGCCTTATACAGGATGGTCATGGAAAGTATGGTCGTTCCGGCAGGCGAGCAGTCGGGGATGGCCTTGTTCAGGCATACTGTCGCCTGCACCGAGGGCCTGCCCAGACTGGAAAAATCTTTATACAGTCTTTCCGTGTCCGTGTCCTTGTAGATGAAATAGGAATAGTCTGAGATGCCCAGTTCCTCGGGCGAGGCATCCAGTCCCAGCCAGACAACAAACCCGCTAACCCCGATGGAACGCGCGTTCACCGATTTCAGCGCGCGCGGGGGAACCTCGTACTTCGGATGCACCATCTCGCTAAATACCCTGGGAGGACTGGCACAGCACAGCACATGTCGCGTCCCGATGCGTTCACCGCTTGCGGTCTCTACACCGATCACACCGCCGTTCTCGACAAGTATCCTGTCAACTCTGGTGTTTAGTTCGAGCGTACCGCCCAGGGCGCGAAACCGCTGTTCGAATGACTCCGCCATGGCGGTCGATCGGTAGCGCGGAACGGCGGCTCCCCGGATGAGATACTTGTAAAGCATCACCGCGAAGAGGGTGAAATTCTGGCGGTTCATGGGAATACCCACGTAGCACCAGTAGGCATAAAGGATGTTCTTCACATCCTCCGGCATCTTAAGTGCACGGCACACCTCATCGACGGAGTATGAGGCAGTCTTCATAAAGTTCGGATATTTTTTTAACAAAACCTTTTTATCCGGATTTCCCTTAGACGCTGCGATATAGGCAAGCGCCTCGCTGATCTCCTCCGCAATGACAAGGAATTTTGTAACGCTAGGCCTGCTGCCTGGGACGTAATTTTCCAACGCGTCTATATATTCCCGTTTCCCGAAAGGCATGACCACGTCGATATTTTTTTCAGGCACGATAAGCCTGTAAGCCTCCGGAACCGACGCCCATTCCAATTCGACACCGAGGTTCCTGAAGAGCACTCCCACACTGCCGGGATCGTCCTTCGTGCCGTAATCGCAGATCTCATGCAGCGAAGCCTCGAACTCGAATCTCCCGCGGACAAAGCTTGTCGAAAAACCGCCCAGGATGTTGTGCTGCTCCAGCATGAGAACATTTTTCCCGGAAAGCGCAAGTTGGGTCGCCCCCGACATGCCACCGTTTCCCGCTCCCAGGACTACCGCATCAAATTTCCTGTTCCACTGATTTTCCATACGCATTCACCTTTAGTTTAAAATTTATCTTCCGACCGGTTCCGATAACTATCATATTATATTTACATCCGCCTCAGATGAGACCTGTGGAAAATGCTATCAGGAACTGTGCGGTATAATACATGGGCAGACCTATGACGCGATTTATAAATTCCTTTTTAACGAATCTGTGCCGGGCGACGAATATATCGGACACATAGAAAAGCAGGGCTCCTGCATAGACAAGGATCTTCCCTGTCATATCGAGCATGGGATTGCTCTTCAGCGCCGATGCGCCGATGGCCATTGCCGAGATGATAACAACATAGGCGATTACCGGCCCCATCATGGTTCCCAGATTAGGTTTGAGCCAGAAGAATACACCGATGCTTAGCGCCAGGCAGGCGACAGTAGTTACCCATAAGACAGCGCCGGAAGTCCCGCAGGTGAAAAATGCTATTGTGTACATTATGTGTCCGGCAAGAAATGCTCCGAGGCCTGCTGTAAAGACCTTTTTATTGAAAAAGAATATTAGGCAGACATCGCCGATCAGACACAGCACCAGTCCCGCAAGCACAATGTAAAAATATGTCATATTCAGGTGAATCTGCAGCAGCGCGGCAACGATAAAAAGCAGTGAAAGAAGAGGCTTGACGATGATGAGCCCTTTTGTCGATTCCTTTTTCTCGAAAAAGAGAAGACCTGCCAGCAGAAAAGCGGCGACCACCAATATTATCTCATAATGCTGGAGCATACATTACCTCCCGCTAAATACTTTCAATCAATCAATCTTTGTTAATAAACATTATAACCATTTTGGTAGTTTTTCCCATAATGATGATTATTGGAATGTAGGATAAAATGCCTCCAGTAGTTTTTCATTTTTAAAATATTTTCTAAGAACCCCTTCATAACTGCTAAAAAACAGCGAGCCGTATTTTAGAAGGGCAGGGGTTTTGGCGAAAAGCTTGCAAACATCCCACAGTGATCGCGCCGGGGTGACAAAGAACCCGTCCAGTGCGGTTTTGAGAAATCCGTCAATTTCTTTAGAATAGCCTTCCCAGCCCTCGACATCTTCGGGCGCCAGTTTTCTTATGGCTTCTTTTGTTTTATTCAGGTCAATCGGGAATGAAATTTCCGATCCGTCATGAAGTTTTACAGTAAATGTCGGATCGACGGGAATAAGATCAACTTCATCCTGGAAAGTGATTCCCATTCGCTGAAATGCCCAGTTGATGACTTGCGGAAATTCAATAATGGAAGCTCCAATATCAATTTTGTAACCATCCGCTCATAGGTTAAGCAGCATCCTCCGACACGATCGGCCTGTTCAATAACAAGAACCTTCCGACCCTGGTGGCCAATAACGCTCCGGCACACAGGCCTCCAATACCTGCTCCAATAACAACTACATCATAGTCACTCATCAAGCCACTCCTCTGTTTGTTTTGGTAAGAACTTACTTTTTTACTCAAATTGAGTATAGCGTAGCCACGCTTCTATGTCAATCAGGTTATCGTGGTCCTAGGCTATAGAGTCTGGAGAAAAAATCTTCACCGGCGGGAACATCCATCGGCTTGCTTGTAAGAATCGCATCGATTTTGCCGAAGTATTTCGGGAATTCCGTATCAAGCCAGAATTCCGCCGACAGTACCTTGCCGTAGTAAAATGCCGCTTCTTTCTTATCCCTGAGAATTTCCCGCAATGCCGCATCGGACACATCGCCTGTTAATGCTGACAGCTTTGGTTTCGTGAGCAGAAGGCTCCAGATGTGCATCCAGGCCAGCGCAATGTCAAAGATGGCTTTTCTCAGCGGATCGACATGAATGAGGAGGGAAAGAAGCTGTCCCGACGCCATCAGCGTTTTCATATATTCAACAACTTTGTCCAGTTCTTTTAACCCCTTCTCAACGAAGTCGATATACCGTTCGTCAACGACACCCCTCGAGCGCTCTATGGTATCACGCACACGCTCCTCGAAAACCCCGTAATTGTATTGTTCCCGATTCATGAGTATCTTTCTCATGACAAGGTCAAGGGACTGTATCCCGTTTGTCCCCTCCACGATGGAAAGGGATTTCGAATCGACGGTAAATTGTGACACGGGATATTCAGAGCAGTATCCGTATCCTCCGTGGACCTGGATGGCTTCGGCCATAATCAACCAGACCATATCGGAGTTGCCCGCTTTTGCCAGAGGAACGAGAAACTCCACGAGGGCCTTTGCCTCACGTGCAGGTTCCCCCTCAAGATTATGCTGATAATCGATATTCTGGGCAATATAATATGAGAGCATCCGTTCACTCTCAATGTAGGACTTCATCCACAGTAGCATCCTCAGCACATCGGGATGTCTGATAATGGCAACTTTTTCAGCCTCGGCATCAAACATCTGGGTCACGTGGGGACCCTGGATTCTTGTGTGGGCATAATCGACGGCCTGCATATAGGCGGCTGCAGAACCGCCCAGGGCCATGAGACTGACCTCGAGACGGGTCTCGTTGAGCATCTTGAACATGATATTCATTCCCCGGCCCCGCTCTCCAAGGAGATATCCCACGCATTTATCATCGTCTCCGAAGGACATGGAGCAGGAAGGTGACCCGTGTGCCCCCATTTTCTCCTCGATGCCGGCGCAGTAAACGTCGTTTCTCTCACCAAGGGAGCCATCGTCATTAATTAAGTATTTGGATACCAGAAAGAGCGAAATCCCCTTGGTCCCCGGAGGATCACCTTCAATCCGTGCCAGCACGGGATAGATAATCTGCTCGGTCATATTCTGCTCGCCATTTGTGATAAAACACTTCTGACCGGTAATCCGATAGGAACCGTCGGGCTGTTCGACGGCCTTCGATTTCAGGGCACCCACATCGGACCCTGCCTCCGGCTCCGTGAGGCACATGGTCCCCCCCCATTCGCCTGAGAGGAGTTTTGAGACATATCGCTTTTTCTGTTCTTCCGTGCCACAGCTTTGAATCATATATGCCCCGCCGTGATTGAGCATGAAAAAGAGCATCAGGGCACCGCCAGCACCGCAAAATATTTCAAAGCAACTCGACTGAATTGCCACGGGCATGCCCATACCGCCTATTTCCGGATCATCGGCGATAGATAAAAATCCCGCGTCCACAAGTGACCGCACAGCCGCCTTGTATCCCGAAGGAACTGTCACCACCTTTGTTTCCCTGTCATAGGAGCATCCTTCCTTATGTCCCTCTGTATTGGCGGGGAAAACCTGATCCACGGCGATCTTTTCCGCGAGCCTCAATGTTTCCTCATAAACGGCCCTGTCAAATCCCGCATACCGGGGCATGTCACTCATTTTTTCAATTTCAAGAAATTCAAACAGATCAAACTCCATATCTCTCATGTCAAGTAAAAACTTCTGGGTCATAATCAATTACTTTCTTTATTGTGATCGAGCGCACGTTTGGTCAGCTTCAGAGCTCCGAAACTCTTTTTGGCCATCATCCGGTCGTGGGACAGGGCTTCCTCAAGAAGTCCCTCTCGCGGAACTACCTTCGTCACCCCAGACTCAGTAATCAACAGATATTTGTCCACATAAATCAGCATGTCATTTGCCGTTATCCTTATTAAATTCATTTAACGCCCACGGCGACCGGCAGTGCAGCCGGCGGCATGACCGCAAGCGCGAAAAATCCACCGAATAGTTTGAATCTAATGAGCATGTTTGTATCCTTATTCTTGGCGCTGGCATTTTCTATTTTTAATAATACATTGCTACACCGGGCTCGGGACAATCACCTGGGATGCCGGAAACGACTGGATTGATAAACCGCACTTTATCCAGGCCGTAGTTAATCGCCATCTTTGCCCCTTCGAATTTGAGCGGAACCTGATAGCTGAAAAACGACAGGTGGGAAAGAGTAAGAAAACCATGCGCGATGGTTTTGCCGAAAGGCCCTTTGGCGGCTTTTTCCACATCCACATGAACCCATGGCCTTGATTTCGTCGACGACCTTGTTCGCGGGTCCGGCTGCGCCTGCACCGGAACCATCCCGGGCGCCGCCAAAGTCGTTCACCACGACCTTCGCCCCTCGCTTGCCCAGTTCCAGGGCATACGCACGTCCTAAACCGCCACCGGCACCCGTTACAATCGCCACCCGGCCATCGAATCGGATCTCACTCTTGTTTTCTGCCATATTTCTTCCTCCTTCCTTTCGATTATGTTTATTACAAATAATGTTATGACAATGCTTCCTGAATCATGCCGATTCCGGGAACCGGCATGAACTTTATTTGCCTGTCTGATCAAAACCTTGTGTAAAAGCCGGAATATGGATAAACTTCAGCGTCTTCTTGGCCTCGGCAATGTATTCTTTCCTGCTCAAAGCGACGATAGGACGGAAGAAATCTTCCCCCGAAACGAAACAGTGCATCGCATTCATGACGGCCAGGACCATCAACAGAATATGCGATGAAACATTTTTTTTATCCTTTACGAATCCCATCGATCGGGCCATGGCATAAGTAAATTCCGGAACCTTGAAATCGATACCGGCCTCCTCACGTGTCTTGCCGAAATAACGGAAGATGATCAGATTGGAAATTTCGGGATGGGCAAAGAGATAATCGGTCATATAATCGATGGCGATTGCCAAGCGATCCTGCAGCGGCAGACCATGAATCATCTTTTCTACGTTGATCAGATTCTTTCCCAGATCCTGGTTGATGTCGAGAACGACAGCCTCGTATAGATCTCTTTTATCACCCCAGTGATAATGCAGCGTAGAGACATCCACCCCGAGTTCCTGAGCGACCATTCTGGTTGTCGTGCCGTGAAATCCATACACTCCGAAGATGCGGCGGGCTGCCATCAAAATTTTTGCCTTTACCGATTCCGGGTCCTTGCGGGCTTTTTCCAACGGAGATACCATCGTATGATTCCTCATTCCAGTTCAATCATTTGATGGATAATCATAAACACAAATTATTTCTTTGTCAAGAAAAATCTTTCAGATGT
>Ga0209540_10003086_pt1 | contig 11561 bp, 13 predicted proteins | sample BarGraIncu01121A_FD_184501 | JGI IMG/M metagenome (GOLD analysis project Ga0209540, IMG submission 184501) | Arctic peat soil microbial communities from Barrow, Alaska - Barrow Graham LP Incubations 011-21A (SPAdes) (version 2) | ecosystem: Environmental > Terrestrial > Soil > Wetlands > Peat... | reverse complement strand
AACTGGAGCGCATCGTTCAGCAGATGCAAAGGCTTTCCCGCCAAATCCTCTTTGAAAAGGTGCCCGGCGTGGTTCGCCGCAAACGCTTGACCAAGAAAGTTTTAGGCCTTATCTAAGGGCCATTCGGGTCAGAAAGCAAACCGAAAACACAGCCATGAAGCTGGCGGCATAAATCAAAACTTTCACCAGCACGATCTGGAGATCGAATTGGTTCCGCCCATAATCAACGCCATACCAACAATCCAACGCCGCCGCCGTAGTTCCGAGGGCCACGCATGCGACCGTCAGCCAGATAAAAAAACGCAGGCTGCGTCCTTTGGGAGGATTGCCTGAAGTTTCGCTCATAATTGCCAACAGGGCAACAAAGCCGAAAAGGAAAATGTATCAGTCCCGGCCATGGTAGAATTAAAAATATCCCGTGTGACGATGCGGTTCTACGCCTTTCGCCGGAAACTGCCAAGTTTTATTTCTTCTCGCGGCGGATCAGTGATACCAGGACTTCTGGATTTCTTCGAGCGTCATCAGGTGGGCGGTTTTCAGGAGACGGCAAAAATCCTTCTTGCTGACATGGTGGCGGGTTCCTGCGCGGGTGGTGAGGCTCTTGACGGACTTGTATTCCACTTCCAGGCGCTCCAGGTGCAGGATACGAAGATATTCCTCACCGCGTTTCCAGACCTGATCTTGTTGCAGCTTCATCGTCATCACTATACGAACCGCGTGCGGGCACTGGCCACACGATTATTGTGGAAGGAATGACCGGAATTCCCACCCGACCGGCCAATTGCCGTCCGACCCAGAATAGCTGCGGAGCAGCGACAGAGAGTAGCCCACGGCGTCAGCCGTGGGTCTGAATGTTGTAGATTCCGAGCCGCGTGGCGGCGAAAGAAAACCCCGCTTGGAAAGTGTGTTGCCCGAATTGTAGGGCGGGCTTTCGAGCCTGCCGGTTGCGAAGTTTTCCAACTTCGCGGACCAAAGCTGACAGTTTGACGCGGAATCCGGGGACTGGAAAGTCCCCGGAACCGGCAGACAGGAATGTCTGCCCCACATCCGAATCGGCGATGGTTTTGTTGTAGCGGGGCGGGAGACTTGAGACGTTTGAACAGACCATCGGCCCCGTGACTGCCGTCGAACCGGAGTGAAGCAGGCACAGACTTGTTGACCTGTTGAACGGCTGTGGTCAACATGCCCCCGATTTATCATAGCTGACACAAATTGGCAGGATGTCGGAGCGGCAGCAGACCTGGCTGCCCGTCCTTTGACCGAAATCACCCTCGGTCGTGCCAGGCTCGCCCTCTCACATCGCAACGGCGTCTTCGGCGTCATCTCCGGCGTGTGCAATCACGTCGGCGGCCCGCTCGGTCAGGGCCGGTTGGACGGCAATTATGTGGTTTGTCCCTGGCATAATTGGAAATTTCATCGCGTCACCGGCATTGGCGAACCGGGCTATAAGGACAACACCGTGCCGAGTCACGACGTGAAAGTGAAGAGCGGCCGCGTGCTGGTGCGGACGACCCCGGCAACGGCGCGCAAGCATAAGCCGCATGCGCCGCATCCGTTGGCACGGCCCATTAAGCGCAAGCCCGGACCAGTGCGCGTCGTGGGCATTTCGACCACGGCGCAGGACCCGGCGAACCCGCGTTATTCCACATCCGAGGCTTTGCTGGAAGTCGCGCTGGCCCACGCGCGCGGGAAGCTCAAGTGCCCGACGAAGCTGATCAAATTGTCGGAGCTGAAGTTTCGCGCGTGCGAAGGTTATTACTCCAAGAGCGCGCAGGCCTGCACGTGGCCATGTTCCATCACGCAAATGGACGACACCGACGAGTTGACGGAGGTTTACGAGGCGCTGGTGCATTGGGCGGACGTGGTGCTGCTGGCCACGCCCATCCGCTGGGGTCAGGCCGGTTCGCTTTACTTCCGGATGGCCGAGCGGCTGAATTGCGTGCAGAACCAGATCACCCTCAAAGACCGCGTGCTCATCAACCGGAAAGTCGTCAGCTTCATCATTACGGGCGGACAGAACAACATCCAGGGTGTGGCCGGGCAGTTGTTGGGCTTTTTCTCGGAGCTGGGTTTTTATCTGCCGCAATTTCCGTATGTCGCGCATTCGCGCGGCTGGACGGCGGAAGACATGGAGCAAAACATCGCCGCGGTGCAGCAGAGCGAGGAATTACGCGAAGGAACACGGGCGCTCGTCGAACGCGCCGTGGAAACCGCCCGCACTTTGCTCAAGGGAAATTGCGGTTTGGGAAAACTCGTGCGTGGCGGACGCAAAGCGCAACGGCTGGATGTGGAACGCGCCGGAGGCAATGCGGATTGAATTGGCGGAGACGCCGGTTTCCGCAACGGGATTGAACCGGCCAGGAGCCGCCAATGACTGACAACATATGTTCCTTACGTTAGCCACCAAAGCCTTCTCTCCGTTGACTCTGTTTGCTCCTGTTGAAGATCAGTTTCGGTTTTTGGGTTGAACTTCAGCCTTCAGCCTTCAGCCTTTGGCCTTCCGCGCAGCGCGTCATTGCCGCCCGACCGGTAGCGCCAGCTGGCCTCCGGTAGTGTCGCCGCGTGGACAACCGGCTGGATGGCCGACAAGGCCATGGTTGCGAAGTGAACCGATGGCCTTGCCCGGTCGGGATGGCCGGGAAAAAGCTCGCGCGTTTGCGGAAAAAGGTGCAGTGGTTTATGCGAAAACGCGGGCCGGGCACGGCCAATGTCCCCGCCAACGAAATCTTTAATCATGAACACCAGTTTTCAAAACACGTTCGAGACCATGGAAGCCGGCGAACTCCGGCGTTACCTGGAGTTCCTGCTGTGGCACTACAAAGTGGCGGACGCCTTTTGGTTCATCTATGCCACCGAACGCTTCGGCCAGGGCGTCGCCGAGCATTTGAATGAGCAGGTCTGGGGACGCGTGGGCGGCATGGCGGCCAAAGAATTGGTGGCGCGATTCCAGATTCAGGAGAAAGGCCTGAAAGGATTCGTGCGCGCGCTCAAGCTGTATCCCTGGACGATTTTGATCGGATACCAAATCCAGGAATCGGAGCACGAAGTGGTGCTCACGGTCCCATCCTGTCCCAGCCAGGAAGCGCGGTTGAAGCGCGGATTGGGGGAATATTCGTGCAAGGAAATGCACCGCGCGGAATTCGAAAGTTTTGCCCGGGCCATTGACGACCGGATTCGCGTGTCCTGTGTCTTCGCTCCGCCGGACCCGCACCCCAAAGAAGCCTTCTGCCAATGGCGGTTCGTTCTGGAGGGATAAACCGGCGGCGGCGGTTTTTTGCTCGTCCTCGCCTGCCCGCCATAGCCAGGCGACGGCGGGTCCTCGAATTTTCCGGACGTGGGTTTTAATCCTTCAGCCGGCGCTCATTAACCGGCCACGTTCAACTTTACACGCCAACACTGCGGCCATAATCTCGGCGCATGGCCAACGCTGCTCAACTTCCGAGGCGTTTCGCATTTTGTCCGGTGCTCGCGTGTTTTCTCGGCGCGCTGCTGTTCGCCGGTTGCGGGAAGCCCACCAACACTCCCAAAAGCCAAGCCACCACAACCACCAATTCCGCGCTGCTGCCGACACCGGAGGTGACCGGTCCCGGCCCCAATGAGAAGGTCTGCTTCACGTGCAAAGGGGAGGGCACGGTGGCGTGTCTCGTGCCGGGGTGCGTCAATGGCCAGGCGGATTGTCCGGGGCCTTGTCTCAAACTGTCGCACGGCACCTGGATCCACATAAACGTGCCCGGACACGGTCCGAACGAATTATGGCAGAAATATCCAGACCTCGATGGTCGGGGAGGTTATTATGCCTTCAGCCAGAATCATCTCGGCGAGGTTGTCGCCTACCAGGGCGTCAGGGCTGTTAGTACTGGCAAATGCAAGGTCTGCGGCGGCACCACCAAGGTGACCTGCAGCGTCTGCAAGGGAACGGGAAGGCAAACCTGTCCGGTTTGCAACGGAAAGAAGTTCATTCCAGTCGCCTGGACGCTCACGGATAATCCGTGGTTTAACAGCCAGCCCGATGTGATCCGGCTCGCGGACGGACAGGTGCTGCTGGGCCGGGTGGCGGCGTCGCTGGGCGACGATAGAACGATCGTAACGCGCGACAAAAAAATCCTGCACGTGAAAGCCTCGGACATTCTGCCCAAGGCGGAAACAAATTCTCTCGCAGCCAAAACATCGTCTTCAAAATGATTGCGCGCGCCGGCGCGGGCTCTGTGGGTGCAACTTGACACTGTTCTTGAACAGCAAACTTGGGTTCGTAGGAACGGGCGACTGGAAAGTCGCCCAATCCCGCATTGCGGGACTGGAAAGCCTGCGCTACGTAGTGCGGACATTCTTGTCCGCGAGTTCTGGGGACTTTCCAGTCCCCAGTTTAAGAACTGTGTCGAGTTGCAGCCGGGCTCCGTGAACGCTTGCGGAACAGATTGCCAGAGCGGCGGCCAAATAATAATTTGGGCCGGAGCCTATACCCGGCAATGACATCACCATGCCAGAGAACATAGTACCAGAACTGACCTTGGAGCAGTTGCGCGCGCTTCCTTCCGTCGAACAGGATTTTGGCACGCCGGAAGGCGCCGTTCTTTGCCTGGAGGACGCCTGCCGCCGGAAGAACATCGAATCCGCCTGCGCCTGCAAGAACTTCATGATCGAGGGGACGGTGGCGCTGCTGAACGCGGACCTGAACCTCGCCCGCGACCCGGAGCTCCGGAAGAGGAACGCCATGTTGTCGGAGCGGGCATTCCGGAAGGCAACCACGGAGTCCTGGCCTGACCTCAAGGGCGTGGAAAGTTTTTTCATTGACCGTCAGGTTTACCACGACGGCATCGTGGTGGTGGTCGAGATTCGCCGATCACCCGACGGCACGTTCACCAAGCTCAACCATCTCGTGGCAAATACAAACAGCGGTTGGAGGGTGCTCAATCTGATATCGGACGACGAGCTCGACTGAATGCAGCGTTGAGCCTGTGGCCCGATATGTTATACCATTTCCCAGTGGAAATCGGTGCAATGGGTAGGGCGGCGCTGCTGCGCCGCCTGGTATGATGGCCGCGCAGCAGCGCGGCCCTACCGTCTGGAATATGTGCCGATTATTATCGGGAATTGGTATTAGCGGAGCAGATTCGTGCCCATTCGTGAAATTCGCGTCCCGCCTCCGGCCGGTTCTCAACCGTAGTAATCCGGCACGAAGGTTTGTTTGGTGATCGGGGGACGAACGTATCCTTTGTCAGTCGGGCGGGAAGGCTTTTGCGAAGCGAAAAACTTCAATGCTTCACTTCACAACAAGAACCGGAGGCGCAGCCTGACTTTTGGTTCCACGGCATCTTCGCGACGGGAATGTTCACCGCGCTGTCAAGTTTGCCCCGGCTTGCGATTGTAAGCCATGAAGTAAAGCACCGGCACGGCCACAGGGCTGATGAGCATGGACACCAAGCCGCCAGCCATCAGAGAAATGGCCAGCCCTTGGAAGATTGGGTCGAACAAGATTACCGTTGCGCCGATGACCACCGCCAGCGCCGTGAGCAGGATCGGGCGGAAACGAACCATGCCTGCCTCGATGACCGCCTCGGCCAGCGGCAGGCCTTCGCGTCGGCGTTGTTCAATGAAATCCACGAGGATGATGGAATTGCGCACCACAATGCCCGCCCCGGCCATGAAGCCGATCATCGAAGTCGCCGTGAAGAAGGCGTGCAACGCGCCGTGCGCCGGCAGGATGCCGACCAGTGAGAACGGAATCACCACCATTACTATCATCGGCGTGAGGAACGAGCGGAACCAGCCGACCATCAAAATGTAAATCAGCACCAATACCGCCGCAAAAGCCAGGCCGAGGTCGCGGAACACTTCAATGGTGATGTGCCACTCGCCGTCCCACTTGATGGCGGGTTCCTGATCCGTGAAAGGCTGGACGGCGTTGAGAATTTTGATTGATGGAGCGCCGGCTTCCAGCACGGCGTGTTTCGGTACGTTCACTGTTCGCGCCGTGCCGGAGGCCGGCGCTCCGCCAAACTCGCGGGCGTCGAGCTTCCGCAACGCCTCGTTCATTTTCAAGATGGCATAGACGGGGCTTTCCACCACGCCCGCCACGTCGCCAATGACGTAGGTCACAGGCATGAGATTCTTGTGGTAGAGGCTCTTGTCCGTGATCGTCGGTTCGATGGTCACGAGTTCACGCAACGGAATCAGCGGCGGAACTCCCGTCGTTGAACCCGGTTCGGGCAGCGCGTTGGCGTCGCCCGAGCGGACGCGCAAAGCCAGTAATTCCTCGGGGCTGGTCCGGCTCGCCAGCGGCAGTTGCAGGACGATGTTCACGTCCTCCTTTTCGCGCGGAACGTGCAGCAAATCCACCGACTCTCCGCCGACGGCGATGCGCAGCGTCTCGGAAATTGTTTCGGCGCTGATGCCGTGAAGCGCGGCCTTTTCCTTGTCTATGACGAAGCGCACCTTCGGCTGGTCGGCTTCGATATACCAATCCGTGTCCACAACGCCCGGCGTGTTGTGAAAAATATCAATGACCTTCCGTGCCAGTGTCAGGCGGCTCTTCTCATCCGGGCCGTAAATCTCGGCGACGAGCGTTTGCAGCACCGGTGGGCCGGGCGGGACTTCGGCCACGGCCACCCGCGCGCCGTATTTGGCGGCGATGGTGGCGACGCGCGGACGCACGCGTTTGGCGACGTCGTGGCTCTGCGCCTTGCGTTCATTCTTCGGAAGAAGATTAACTTGGATGTCGGCGACGTTCGCGCCGCGCCGCATGAAGTAGTGGCGCACGAGGCCATTGAAATTGAACGGCGAGGCGACCCCGGCATAAATCTCGTAGTCGGTCACCTCCGGTTCCGCGCGGACGACCGCGGCGATTTCACGCGCCGCCGTTGCGGTGCGTTCCAGCGAACTGCCTTCGGGCATGTTGAGGATGATCTGAAATTCGCTCTTGTTGTCGAAGGGCAGCATTTTCACTTTCACCCAGCCGATGCCAACGAGTGCCATCGCAACGAGCAAAAGCCCGGCGATGCCCGCCAGAAATGCGTAACGCCAGCGCCGGTGCGCGATGAGCGGCCCCATGAAACGGCGATAAAGGCGGGTGAAGAAATCCTCTTCGTGTTCGTAGGAGCCGACGTGAGGAGGCTCTGACTTTTCATCCGTGGTGCGTGGAGCGTGCTGTGTTTCAGTTTGAGACTCGTTACCCCGGCTGCTACGATGCCATTTCAAAATGCGAATGCTGGCCCACGGCGTGACAATGAAGGCGATGGCGAGCGAGAAAAACATCGCTGCGCCCGAACCAATGGGAATCGGCCGCATGTAAGGCCCCATCAGGCCGCCGACAAACGCCATCGGCAAAACCGCGGCAATCACGGCAAACGTGGCGAGAATGGTCGGGTTGCCGACCTCGCCGACTGCTTCGACCGCGATGGCGGACCAGTGCCGGCCCCGGTTGTGCGGCAGGTGAAAGTGGCGGACGATGTTCTCGATCACCACAATGGCGTCGTCCGCGAGGATGCCGATGGAAAAAATCAGCGCGAAAAGCGTGATGCGGTTCAAGGTGAATCCATACAGGTAAAACACCAGCAGTGTCAGCGCCAGCGTGGACGGAATCGCAATAGCCACAATGATGGATTCGCGCCAGCCCAGCGTCAGCAAAATCAGCAGCGACACGCCAACCACGGCGATGAGCATGTGCCAGAGCAGTTCGTTGGATTTCTCCTCCGCCGTCATGCCGTAATTCCGCGTGACGGACACCTGCATGTCGGCGGGAATGACGCGGCCTTTGAGCGTCTCGACTTTTTTCAACACCTCCCGTGCGACGGCAATGGCGTTTGCTCCCGGTCGCTTGGCAATGCTCAACGTGACCGCGGGGTGTTCAACGTAGCGCAGGCCTCCGGCCTGCAAATTCGCAGGTTTATTTTGTGCTTCGGCAGCAGGCGGGACGCCTGCGCTACCTTGACCAAAAAACACATATTGGCTCGGCTCTTCCGCGCCATCCATGATGTCGGCCACATCGCGCAGGTAAACCGGTTTGCCACCGGACACGCCGACAACCACGTTGCCCACGTCCTCCGCGCTGGTCAAAAACGCGCCGGTTTCAACCATCACTTCCTGGTTGTCGCTGGTCAGTCCGCCGGCGGCGAACTGCCGGTTCGCCTGTTGCAGCATTGGAATCAGACCGGCGGGACTGAGGTTGCGCGAAGCCAGTCTGGCCGGGTCGAGCAACACGCGCACCTGCCGTTGCGCGCCGCCGATGAGGGTGGTTTCGGCCACTTGCGGCACTTGCTTGACCGCGTCGTCCACCTGGGCGACGAGCCGGCGCAAGGTGAGATGGTCATAACGCGCGCTGTGGAACGTGAGCGCCAGAATCGGCACGTCGTCAATGGACCTCGCCTTGATGAGTGGTTGCGAAACACCGTGCGGGATCTTGTCGAAGTTCGATTGCAGCTTCTGGTTCAACTTCACGAGGCTCCGCTCCATGTCCTCGCCGACTTTGAAGCGCACGATGACGAGGCTCTGTCCGGGGCTGGAGGTGGAGTAGATGTATTCCACGCCGGGAATTTCCCAGAGCAGCTTTTCCATCGGCCGGGTGGCGCGCTCCTCGACTTCCTTGGCGCTGAAGCCCGGCATCGAGACCAGCACGTCCACCATCGGCACCTTGATTTGCGGTTCCTCCTCGCGCGGCAGCATCCATACCGCGAACACGCCAAGCAACACCGAGGCGATGACGATGAGCGGTGTGAGCTTGGAATCAATGAACGCCCGCGCGATGCGGCCGGCGATGCCGTCGGGCGGAGCGGAAGTTGAACTGGGGTTGTCAAATTTCATCGCAGCAAACCGCGCCGATTAAACCTTGAAATGCATACTGGAACCATGAACCGAAAAGAACATGCCTCTTCGCGACAGCGTCTTGGACTGCGCCGGCAGAGCGCAGCGGCGACGGCGCTTTCGGAGTTTGGCAGGCGCGTGAATATTCGGGAGCCTTCGCCCAAAGCGGTGTCGCGCTTCGCTTGCCACCGCAGTCCAAAACCTGGCGGCAATTCGAATGGTTCACGGAAAGGGCGGGCTTCATTTCACCTCCACCGGCTGCCCATCCACCAAAGTCGCCGCCCCTTCCGTCACGACCCGCTCGCCTGTGTCCACGCCGGAAACCAACTCGACTTCGTCGCCAATACGTTTGCCGGTTTTGACGATGCGCAATTGCGCGTGCCCGTTCACCACGACGAAAACCAGTTCCATCTGTCCGCGTTGCACCACCGCTGACGCAGGCGCACGCAGCGCCGAAGTTTCGCCCACCGGCATGGCCGCGCGCCCGAACTGGCCGGCGCGCAAGCCGGGGGTTGGCGGCAGGTCAAGTTTGACGAGGAAGGTGCGGCTGTTGGGATCGGCGGACGGCGCGATTTCGCTGATGACGCCATCGAGTTCGTTCGTCACGCCGGACACGCGCACCCCCAGCTTGTCGCCGAGGGTGAGATGACTGATGACCGCTTCCGGCACGTCGGCTTCCAGCCGTAAATCGCGGGCGTCCTCCATTTCCAACAACGGTTTGCCCGGCGAGGCGAGATCGCCCACGTCCACGTATTTGCGCGTGATGACGCCGGCGAACGGCGCGGTGACTTTGGTATAGCCGAGCAAAGTTTCCGCCTCTGTCGCCGCCGCGTCGGCCACGCGAAACTTGGATTGGGCATTGTCGAATTCAGCCTGCGAGAGAATTTTCTGCTCCACCAGCGAGGCGGCGCGTTTCAAATCATTCTCAGCTTGCTGGCGCACCGCCAGCGCCCGGTCGAGCTGGGCCTGGACTTCGCGCGCGTCAAGCTGCAACAGCAACTCACCGGCCTTCACATTTTGGCCGGGCACGACGAGCATCTTTTCGATCTTGCCGCTGACCTTGGCTTCGATGACGGAACTCAATTTGGCGCGCACCGTGCCCACCACCTCTTCGATGGCGACGCGCTGTTTGCTCTCGACGGTTTGCACGCGGACGGCGGCGGGCGGGAGTTCGGTGGTGACCGGCGACTCCGGTGCCTGACCGCAGCCCGAAAGGATCAAACCGGAAACCGTGATTCCTCCGGCCCAGGAGACAAAGCGTATTTTCATAAAACTCATTTCCCGCCGGGTGCCGCGCCAGCATCCGACTCTGATGATTTCAACGAAGGCGTTGACCACTCAACTATGAGCAGCACGAGCCGCCGCCGCCAAGTTTTTTCAGGATGATTTCCAGCGGACAGAATTTTGTGAACGACGATTGCAGCAGGTTGAATCCGACAAAGGCGGCGAGCCAGAGCCAGTTCGGGTTGTGATAATGCGCCAGCAACAGGCTGGCCAGGATGAAGATCCCGGCAAACCGCCGGATGATGAGTTCCATTTTCATAACCGGATTCGTTGGGTCGAGGTTTAATGAGAACTGCCCGCGACCAACGTGCCCACAGCCATGCCGTAGAGCGTGCTGACGTAAGGATTGCTTGTCAGCGGGCAGGTGCCAGTGGAACAGCCGACGAGTTTATACCAGCCGAAGCCAAGGGCCGCCCCGACCACGGCGCCGACCAAGATTCGCAGGCTCATAACGAGCGCCTTTCGGGATGTGATGTTTTTTGATGGACAACGAATTCAATTATGGTATAATTATATAACCATATAATTATATGTCAAATGAAAAATTTTTGCGGGTGGTGGACGGGGAGGAGCTCGACCGGATGGCCGCCCGGTTCCGGCTGCTGGGCGAGCCCATGCGGCTGAAGATTTTGCAGGCCGTCTGCAAACGGCCGCGCACTGTAAATGACATCGTCGCCGCCACCGGCTCCACGCAGGCCAACGTCTCCAAACATCTCGCATTGCTGACCGCCGGCGGGATCCTCATCCGCAAAAAGGATGGCCAGTGCGTTTACTACGCCATGAAGAACCAACTGGCGGTGAAACTCTGCGAATTGGTGCGCGCGCAACTTGCCAGGTAGTCTGCCCATTGCGGCGGGCCGGTTTGCGCAAGGGGCGCGGGCAGCTTGCCCACGATACGCGGACGAGGGCCGTCCGCGCTCCAATGAATGCGGCTTAAAAGCCGCGGCTACGGAACGCGATGTTCACGCGTCCGCTGGACTTGGATGCGCTGTTCAAGGAAAAAATGACCTTCCGCGCCCGGGCGCGAGGCGGAAGAAAAAGCTCGCCAACGGATTCAGAACGGGCAGAAATTATTGCGATATGAGTGCAAGCAGTCCAATGGCGAAGAAGAAGATGGATCCGGAAAAGCGCGCGCCCGGCTGGCAGATACGTTGCTTGAAGTGCGACTTCACCGAGCCGTGGGGCAAATACGGCATCCGGCGCAAGGCCGTTGGTCGGACATACAGCTTCGGCCGCTGTCCGCAGTGCAAACGCATCCGCATCCGCGTCATCGAAAAAGTTCCGCCGGCGGAAGCTTGAAGCCGGGGGGGGCGGGACTTCCGACGATGTTCACACGCGCGCTGGACTTGGATGCGCGGCTGAAAGATCAACCCCGTTGACGGGAATCGTCTCGTCCAACAGGCAGCGCACAACGTCCGCGGCGGTGTAGGTGTCGCAACCCGGCTTGAGAAACCGCGCGACTTGCGCGACGTCGTCGCCGG
>Ga0209540_10003084_pt1 | contig 11568 bp, 6 predicted proteins | sample BarGraIncu01121A_FD_184501 | JGI IMG/M metagenome (GOLD analysis project Ga0209540, IMG submission 184501) | Arctic peat soil microbial communities from Barrow, Alaska - Barrow Graham LP Incubations 011-21A (SPAdes) (version 2) | ecosystem: Environmental > Terrestrial > Soil > Wetlands > Peat... | reverse complement strand
CTGTTGTTTGCGCTGAATGCATTTCTCCCCTGCTACCTGATATTGGTACAGAGCATTACTTACTTCGCTACCGGCACTAAGTATGCTTTGTTGAAAAGCAAGCAAAGCTGCTTGTTGTTCTGCCTTGGCTATTTTTAGTCTTGCCGCGTTAGCTCCTCTGGCAAACAAGGGCTGTGTAAGCGATCCTACAGCCGACAACAGAAATTTACCCGGATTGACAATAACGCTTCCGGCGCTGTTAGTCCATCCGGCCGATCCGCTCAACGTAATCTGAGGATAAAAGGCCGAGCGTGCCTGATTGGTACTGTAATAAGCACTAGCCAGTGTCATTTCAGCTTGTTTTACATCCGGCCGATTTGAAAGCATCTGCAAAGGTATACCTACTGATAATTTTTCGGGCATCTGTTGGTCGGCAAGCGTGCCGCGCTGAATCTGTTGTGGACTCTGTGCCAGTAATAGAGACAAGGTGTTTTCCGTTTCGCGAATCTGACGACGCAAATCGGGCAAAGTCGCATTTACTTGGTAATAGGTAGCTTCGCTTTGCGATACACCGGCCTCGTTTGTCATACCGGCTTTTTTCATTGCTTTCATTGCTTCAACATTCTCGCCCCACATTTTCGCAGTTTTTTCGGTAATATCCAACTGTTTGTCCAGCATCAGCAAGGTATAATAACAGTTAGCAATATTAGCAATAACCTGTGTCTGCACAGCCTGACGGTATGCTTCGCTTTGCAAAAGAGAGCTTTTAGCCCCGCGTTTAGCATTTAGTAATCCTCCAAATGCGTCAACTTGCCAACTTGCAGTTACCGGAAGCGAATAAGTTTCGGCCGTAACGCCACTAAAACGAGCAACGGTTCCTTGTGGTGCAAGCGCAAATGATGGCGCAAAAGCCAGTTTTGCAGCCAGTAAACTTGCTTTAGCCTCATCTACACGAAGCATAGCTGTTTGCAAATTTACATTATGCGAAAGTCCCTGTTCTATCAAAGCCTGAAGCTTTGGATCACGGAACACTTCTTTCCATGGCAAATTGCCCATATTGGTACTATCGGAAGCCAGCGTGTCTTTTACAGACACCGTGTCGCGGTACATTCCTGAGGTGGCTACCTTCGGTCTTTTGTACGATTTATAAATGTGGCAACTGCTCAATAAAGCAGCTACACACATTATTAGTATTATTTGTTTTTTCATTCCGATTAATCTTTATCAATTTTAGTATACTGCTCTAGTTCAGGTATAACCTCGCTTACATCCATGCCTGTTTTCTCAATAGGCTTAATCTTTTCCTGTAGATATTCAAACACTACAAATAAGCCCGGCACTACGAATATCTGGCAAGCTACACCGATCAACATACCACCGATAGCACCACCTCCCAATGTTCTGTTACCATTAGCACCAACTCCGTTAGCAAACATCATTGGCAACAAACCGATAATCATAGCTAATGACGTCATCAGGATAGGACGTAAACGGGCTGTTGCGCCCAATACTGCCGACCAGGTAATACTCATTCCCGAATGTCGTCTTTGAAGGGCAAACTCGGTAATCAGAATTGCATTTTTAGCTAACAATCCAATTAGCATAATCAGGGATATCTGGAGGTAGATATTGTTTCCCAGCCCCATAAACTGAGCAAAGATAAACGTACCTGCCAACCCGAAAGGAATGGAAAGAATAACTACCCAAGGAAGTACATAACTTTCATATTGCGCACTGAGTAGCAAATAAACGAAAATAAGACACAGAGCAAATACAATAGCAGTTGTATTACCTCCTCCTGTGCTTTCCTCCTCGCGGGTCATACCCGAAAACTCATAACCATAGCCGGTAGGCAGCGTTTGTGCAGCAACTTCCTTAATGGCGTTAATGGCCTGACCGGTAGTATAACCCGGAGCGGGAGATCCATTAACTGACATTGACGTAAACATATTAAAACGATTGATGGCATCAGGTCCGTAAACTTTTTTAATAGTCATAAATTGAGTAATAGGAGCCATCTCTGTTCCATTGCGTACATAAACACTATTCAATGTTTCCGGAGAAATCCTGTATTTAGCATCGGCTTGTACGTAAACCCTGTAAAGCTTTCCAAACCGGTTAAAGTTGGAAACATACATACCTCCGTAATAGCCCTGCAAAGTTTCCAGAATTGTATTGGGACTGATGCCTGCTTGTTTACATTTTGCAGCATCTACGTCAACCTGATATTGAGGAAAGTGGGGATTAAAGAAAGTCATAGCTCTTGCTATTTCCGGACGTTGATTGAGCTTACCTAAAAATGCCATTGATGCCTCATTAAAGTTATCGAGACTACCGCCTGTTTTGTCCTGTAGATTCATCTCAAAACCATTACTTATACTGTAACCCGGAATCATAGGAGGTGCAAATATTAATATCTGAGCATCTTTTATCTGTGCGGTCTGCATGTATAACATGCCAATAATGCTGTTTACATCCTGCCCTTTATGTTTACGCTGATCCCAGTTTTTAAGTCTAGCGAAAAAAGAACCATACGAACTACCAGCTCCCGACAAAAGTCCATAACCACTAATTAAAACATTACTTTCAATTGACGGATTGGTTTTGAGCAGTTCGCTCACTTTTCTCATTGTTAATTCTGTTTGTTCCTGCGATGTACCCGGTGCCATATTTACAGTCATCATAAATATCCCTGTATCTTCATTTGGAACCATTCCGGTAGGGGTGAACTTCATTAGCAAAACTAATACAACAATACCGATAGTAACCATCGCAAAGGAAACCCAGCGATGTTGAATAATCCGTGTTACACTACCTTTGTATTTTTCAAGGATTACTTCATAAGTCGTATTGAAAGCCAAATGGAAGCGTTGAATAAAACTTAGTGGTTTACCGTCTTCTCCTTCTTTTTTGTGAGGCTTAAGGAAAATAGCACAAAGAGCCGGACTTAGCGTTAATGCATTTAATGCAGAAAGCCCGATGGCAACTGCCATAGTAACTCCAAACTGGCGATAGAATACCCCTGAAGTTCCTCCCATAAAACTGACCGGAATAAACACGGCCATCATCACAAGTGATATGGAAACGATAGCACTTGAAATTTCGTTCATGGCATCTATAGAGGCTGCCTTAGCCGAATCATATCCCTGATCCATTTTAGCATGGACCGCTTCGACCACCACTATCGCATCATCCACCACTATCGCAATGGCGAGCACCAGTGCACTTAAAGTAAGGAGGTTTATACTAAATCCAAACAATGCCAACATTAAAAATGTACCAATCAATGCCACCGGAATAGCAATTGCCGGAATCAATGTCGAACGAAAATCCTGAAGGAAAAGATATACTACCAAAACCACTAAAAGAAAGGCTTCAATCAATGTCTTAATTACCTCATCAATGGACGCATCTAAGAAATTATTAGCATCTATCATAACCGTGTACTTCATTCCGGCTGGTAAGTCTTTCTCCGTTTGCTTAAGGAGTTTATGGACATTATTGATAATCTCAGTCGCATTTGAGCCTGCTGTCTGATAGATGACACAAGTTACAGCATTGTGTCCATTTGTAAAGCTGTTAACGCTATTGGATTGAGCTCCTAATTCAATGCGAGCTACATCTTTAAGTCTGAGAACATTTCCATCAGATGAAGCTTTGATGACAATATCTTCAAATTCTCCGACTTGCTGCAAGCGCCCCTTAGACTTCATAATATACTGAAACGATTGGTTTCCGTCTTCACCAAATTGTCCGGGAGCTGCTTCTATATTTTGCTCAGCCAGTGCTGCAGAAATATCACCAGGCATCAATTTATACTGAGCCATGACTTCCGGTTTCAACCATATACGCATCGAGTATTCCCGTGCTCCCATTACCGATGCGTCACCCACACCAGAAACACGCATGATTTGGGGAATAACGTTTATCTTGGCATAGTTCTGCAAAAAAGTCTGATCATATTTATCATCGGAACTGGACAATGAAAATACTAATAACATACTTGTTTGTTTTTTACTGGTAATAACCCCAACTTTGGTTACTTCCGCCGGCAATAAGCCTTGTGCTTTGGTAACACGGTTTTGTACGTTTACAGCTGCCATATCGGCATCGGCTCCTTGTTTGAAATAAACATTAATTGAAGCCGAACCATTATTTGAAGCAGTCGAGGTCATATAAGTCATGTTTTCGACCCCGTTTATTGATTCTTCCAATGGAGCTATGACACTGTTCATTACTGTCTGAGCATTCGCACCAGTATATGTGGTCGCCACCTGAATTGTTGGTGGAGCTATGTTCGGATATTGCTCAACAGGCAATGAATTTAAACCCAATATCCCCAAAATAACAATAAATATAGAGATTACTGTTGAGAGTACCGGGCGGTTTATAAATTTATCTAATTTCATATTTCTTCTGTGTTTGACAAATACTTACTTTTTAGGAGCTTGTGCTGCTGCAGCTTTTTCTGCACTGGCTTTTTTTGCTGCAGCTTGTTCTGGAGTTATTTCCTTGATCTGCATTCCATCTCTAAGAGTACCAACGCCTTCGGCAACAATTTTATCACCAGCTTTCAAACCGGAAGTGACAACATAATTCTGTCCATCGTCCAATAAAAATATTTCGATAGGAGTACTTTTTACTGTCGATTTGCCGTCAACTACGTATGCAAATTTCTTATCCTGTACTTCATAAGTCGCTTTTTGCGGGATGACGATGCAATTATCCATTTTGTAAGGGATCAATACTGAGCCGCTACCACCGCTTCGGAGAGTCTGATGTTTATTCGGAAATTTAGCACGTAAACTAACTGACCCGGTAGTTTGGTCTATTACACCACTCATGGTTTCTACTTTGCCGGTTTCGCCGTATATGTTTCCATCTATCATTTTCAATTCTATACCCGGCATGTTTTTCAAAATTTCTTTTGATGATTTGCCATTGGCTGTAAGACCGAGCAATTGTCTTTCGGTTAGTGAAAAATAAGCGTACATCTCAGAAATATCTGATACAGTTGTAAGAGGAGTGACTCCTGTTGGACTAACCAGACTTCCTACACGGAAAGGAACGCTGCCTACTACTCCATTCGATGGACTTACTACTCGTGTGTACGACAGATTTTTTTGAGCACTTATTAATTGAGCATGCGCTTGAGCTAATGATGCTTTAGCTGACAACAAGGAATTCTCTGCAGCTTGTAAATCATAAGATCCGATAATATTACCCTTGGCTAATTCACGTTTGTTTTCAGCAGTAAGTTGAGCTGTGGCAACATTTGCCTTAGCTACGTTGACAGTAGCACGAGCAACATTAACAGCTTCTTCGTATTGAACTGCATCAATTTTGAACAGAATCTGACCCTTGTGTACGATAGACCCCTCATCTACACAAAGCTGAGTTATAAAGCCTGAAACTTGGGGACGAATCTCAATATCCTGTTTCCCTTTGATAACGGCAGGATATGAACTTTTCAGTTCTACGTTCGAACTACTTAACGTAGTAACGGCATATTCCGGAACCATATCTCCCCCCAGCTGACCCTGTTGACCATTCTTTTTACAAGAATAGAAAGATAAACACACTAACAATACTCCAATAATTGATAATGGAGTTACAAACAATCTAGTTTTTTTCTTAATCATAAACATCTACGTATTTAATATATATACTATGTACCTACAAACAATTTGCAAAGATCGCAATAATTTAAACAATCAAAAAGTCCCAAAGTTCATAAAAAATGTTCTATTTTTCCTTTTTTCTTCCTGAATTTGGAAATATCCGCTATATTTATGGTCAAAAAAAGAGTAAACTATGAATTCTAGCGTTTCTGATCTAAATAAAAGCTCCGTTTTAATTGATGATTATTTCAGTATGTATTTTGGCTCGGCTAACTCTTTTCTGCTGGAATATCCAGTGCGTAGTGACAGGGTTCATTTAGGCTTTTGCCTTGATGGATATGCTGAGGTTGAAGTGAACCTGATTAAACACACAATAATCAAAAATGAGATAATACTAATTCCTCCGAATCATATTCTTTTTCATCACAAAATTAGCGAAAATTTTCGTTTTGCTCTGCTTTCTTTCTCCAATAAATATTTTCATGCATTGTCAAATGACCTTCGTAAATATCCACTCTACTTCCTTTTTAAACAAAAATTCCCAACTCTTAAGCTTGATGAAACCGAAATGGATCAGATTATGGAATTCTATAATCTAATGTGGAAATATGCAGAAGATAAGCAAAATGAATATAGACCGGATTTGATTAAGCATCTGTTATCTTTGGTGTTCATAAATATTTATTGTTGCGCCGCAAAACGAAATATGGAAAAACCTCCGGCATCGTCCCGTAGGGAAGAAATAATCGGTGCATTCTTTTCGTTGATATTTGAGCATTTCAAAGAGGCAAAGGATGTCTCTTTTTATGCAGAGAAACTTTGTGTATCACCTAAGTATTTATCAACAGCAATGAAAGAGGTTGTCGGAAAAACCACAAAAGAATGTATAGATCATTTTGTGATTATTGAGTGTAAATTTTTGCTCAACTCAAATTTAACTGTCCAGGAAGTGTCTCAGCAGCTAAATTTTCCGAATCAATCCTTTTTCGGCAAATATTTTAAAAAACACACCGGAATGTCTCCTTTAAATTATCGGCACACAAAATAAGCAGCCATGTCGTTGGGTTGAGCATGTCGAAGTAATTTTTTCGTTGCAATCAGCTTCCATGTGTACGCAGCTAAGCAGGCAGAAAACAGCATGGGAAGTAAATTGAATACAGCACTCCTGATTCGCATAAACCCCTAAATAGTCAATAGCAGTACTCTTTCGGTTAAAATTAAACGCAAATTAACTACTTCACTCCTCACTTTTGTAATTTCTATAAGAACAAGGTTTAAAATAATGCTCTATGTTTGCATTGTAATTCTACAAGCGTTCTTTGTTTATTGATTTTTTTACACAATACTATGACAGGTAACTAATGATTACAGCTTCTGTTCCTGCGAAGGATGAAAGAGGTATTTTTCTTACAGGAAATGCTTCATCTTCTACAGAAGTTATTCCATTTCCTATAGAAGTTATTTCATTTCCTACAGAAGATGCTCCATTTCCTACAGAAGTTGTTTCATTTCCTACAGAAGATGCTACATTTCCTATAGAAGTTGTTCCATTTCCTACAGAAGATGCTACGTTTCCTACAGAAGATGCTTCATTTCCTATAGGAGATGTGTTGTTTCCTACAGGAAATACAACGTTTCTTTGTGTTAAATGAATGGGATTTACCTGTTCTGTTATAGTGTTGATACAATATAAGTGTCTATTTATCAAATATTTATTTTTAATAATGTACAAGTATGGATACACTAAAAGTAATAATATGTTTCACATCGAGAAATTATACAGATCTTGAATTAAACAACACGGCCTATAAAATAATTGGTAATATGACTGATAATGAGTATTTCAAGACTCTTACACCAACTTTGGCCGAGGTAAGAGCTATTCAGGTTTCTTACGCTGCTTCGCTGATAAAAGCGGAAAAGGGTAGTACTGATGATACAGTAGTTAAAAACAGTTGGCGTGAAAAATTGGAGAATGCGTTGAAGGACCTGGGTTTATATGTGCAACTCACCAGCAAAGGTGATAGCGTGATGATCAGCAGTAGCGGATTTGATGTAAACAAAAAACCTGCTTCGATAGGCCCATTGTTGAAGCCGATAAATGTGATTGTAAAAATGGGACCCAATGCAGGCAGTGTGTATTTCAGCTGTGATGCTGTTTATGGCGCTCGTTTTTATGTAGTTGAATATGCCGAAGTTACGGCGGATGGTGTACTCAACTGGATAACTATAACATCCACTAAACACAAAGTATTGATAGAAGGACTAATAAGTGGTAAACAATATGTATTTCGTATTGCAGGCGCAGGTTCGGATTCATCGCGTGTTTGGAGTGACAAAATTTCAACCTTTGTCATTTGATTTTTTTTTCAGAGAATTGTTAGCGATAAATAGACACTTTTTTTTAATTCATAATTAGTAATTCATAATTCATAATTATCAACTCATCATTATATCGCCACATTGCCACATTGCCACATCATCCTATCACCACATCACCTCATCATCACATCATCACATCATCATATCATCCCATTACCACATTATCCCATCATCCCCTTCTTATTTTGCAGTTTTTTTATCGCTATTTTTCTTTACCGCCATTGAGAGTAGAATAGACACCGTAAGTAATCCCACAATTACACTCAACGATGTAAAATTGGAAATGTGGAAACTGTAATCAAGTTCTGAACAGAACTCGTTCACACACATCTTTATTCCAATGAATGATAAAATGCCGGATAAAGCATATTTCAGGTAATGGAAATAAGTCATAATGCCGTTAAGCGCGAAATAGAGAGAACGCAAACCAAGAATCGCAAAAATATTGGATGTATAAACAATAAACGGATCTTTAGAAACCGATAACACTGCTGGAATAGAGTCCACTGCAAAAATAAGGTCTGAAGCTTCGATAACCAGTAATGCAATGAAAAATGGTGTTGCATAAAGTATTTTGTCCTTTTTGATGAAAAAGTGTGGATGAGACATGTCATCAGTTACCGGAAAGACTTTCTTAAATCCACGTATAAGGACATTTTTGTTTGGATCGTAATCATCACTCTCTTTCTCGAATAGCATTTTTATACCGGTATATAGCAGGAATACTCCGAAGATATACATAATCCAGTCGAATTTCTGGATAAGTGCTACTCCGGCAAAAATAAATACTGCCCGCATGATTATTGCACCTATAATTCCCCAAAATAAAATTTTATGCTGATATTTAGGTTCTATCTTGAAAAAACTGAAGATCAAAATGAATACAAATAAGTTGTCGACACTCAATGATTCTTCAATCAGATAACCGGTGAAAAATTCGAGAGCTTTGACTTTTCCAAGTGTATAATAAACTCCGATATTAAAAATAATAGCCAACGAAATCCAGAATAAACTCCAGAGTAAAGCTTCTTTGACATGTACAACCTGATTCTTCTTATGAAAAACAAAAAGATCGAGTGAAAGCATGATAAATACAAATGCTATAAAGCCGATCCAAAAGCTAATAGTAACGTCCATTATTAAGTTGTTTGATTGTTTCTGTTTCTTTGTTGTTGTGCCACCCGATTCGAGAAAGCGATGCAAAGTAAATGAATAAAACGCAAATATACAAAAAGGTTCGAAATTAAGGTTGCCTAAATAATTATTAAAGCTGTGGCCTTTTAAAGTTGAAAAATAACTACCTTTGCACTGTAAAAGGTTTGTTCTATTGGATTTGAATGTTGATTAAGTAGCTGTTTTGTCTGAATTGTCGGCTTTAAATCTTAATATTGCGTTTGTTTAAACTATTAAATTATTCTCATGAAAAACACGCATTTTAAGACATGGTTTTTTTATGTATTGATGTTGATTGCTTTTGGCGTTTTTACGTATATTCTATTTCAAAAAGGAGAATCCTATAGGGGTTTAAATGCAATAAAACAACATGTATTGACAAGTGAAAGCGGTTTCGACTTGTTTAAAAGTTCTATTTTGCACAATATGCTGGAACCGGCATCCATGCTACTTCTCCAAATAATTTCCATTTTACTTGTGTCCCGTATTTTTGGTTACTTGTTTGCTAAAATAGGTCAGCCAACTGTCATTGGCGAAATTTTGGCAGGTATTGTGCTTGGGCCCTCTCTTCTCGGTTATTTTTACCCTTCTGCTTTTCATTTCTTATTTGCAGCAAATTCACTTGGAAACTTATATATTTTAAGCCAAATCGGGCTTATTTTATTTATGTTTACTATTGGAATGGAATTGAATCTAAGTACGTTGAAAGAAAAAATTGGAGAGACCTATGTGATTAGCCATGCAAGCATACTTATTCCTTATTTTTTGGGAATGTTGCTGGCTTATTTTGTTTACGAGGAATTTGCGGCGAGTCAGACTACTTTTATCCCTTTTGCATTGTTCATAGGTATTTCGATGAGTATAACAGCATTTCCTGTGTTAGCGCGTATTGTACAGGAGAAAGGCTTATCCAAGACACATCTCGGAACTATTGCTATTGCCAGTGCGGCAAATGATGATGTGACAGCCTGGTGTATACTCGCAGCTGTGATTGCAATTACGAAAACAGGAAGTTTTATCAGTTCGTTGTATACGATCTTGTTTGCGGTGATTTATGTTGTGGTAATGCTTCTCGTAATCCGTCCATTCCTGAAACGTGTAGGAGAAATTTACAGTAATAGTGAAGTGCTGAATAAAAGTATAGTTGCTTTTTTTCTATTGATATTAATTCTTTCAGCTTTTACTACTCAAGTGATTGGAATTCATGCTCTTTTCGGAGCATTTCTAGCAGGTGTAGTTATGCCGCAACTACCTCATTTCCGCAAATTAATTATAGATAAGATAGAAGATGTGTCGGTAACTTTGCTATTACCTTTGTTTTTTGTTTTTACAGGTTTACGAACAGAGATTGGTTTGTTGAATACTCCGTATTTGTGGTCTATTTGTGGCCTTTTTATTCTTGTGGCTGTAACCGGAAAATTTGCTGGAGGAGCCTTTTCTGCTCGGATTTTAGGTGAAACATGGAAAGACAGTCTTTCTATCGGCGTGCTGATGAATACACGTGGACTGATGGAACTCATTGTACTTAACATCGGTTACGAAATGGGGATTCTACCTCCTCCTATTTTTGTTATGCTGGTGATTATGGCTTTGGTTACAACTTTTATGACTACACCAGCTCTGTCGCTGATCAATCATCTGTTCCCCGAAAAAGATGTAGAACAAGAATATATTACTCATCAGGCACAAGGCATCTTTAAAGCATTGATAGCATTAGGAAATCCCGAGAATGGAAAGAACCTGCTTAATGTCGCTAAAACAGTGCTTGATGGTACTAAGAACAGTTTAGCCGTAACGGTATTGCACATTACTCCAGGCACTGATACAAATCCTATTTATGGTGAGCAATTTTCGGTAGATAGTTTCAAGGCCATAAAGGAAGAGGCCAATATATTGGCTACGCCTCTTGATACAGCCTATAAAGTTACCGATAATATTGAGTTGGGTATTGTCAAATCGACTAACTACAATAACTTTGATTTTCTATTGGTAGGAGCCGGAATTTCGTTGTCTGGCGTACCTTTTTTTAAAGAAAGTTCTATTTTTCAAAATGTAACATGGCTGAATAAAATAGTCAACAGCATTTCGAAGCAGCAGACATTCTTTTATCCAGGAACGCTGATAAAAGATAAAACCCGTTATTTTATTGAAAATAGTAACTGTAGTGTAGGTGTATTTGTCAATCGTGGTTTTACAACTATAACTTCTACGCTGGTATTAATTCAAAGTGAGTCGGATGACTTTTTGTTGCGTTATGCACGCCGATTGATAAGAAATAATAGTGAGGTTAGTATTAGTATTTTGGATATAAATAAGCTGGCAGCAAGCAGTGAACTCATTCGAAATGGAATTCACGAATTGCGTCAGCAGTACCCGAATGAGGTAAAGGTTGTCAAAGCATCCCGCTTAAGCT
>Ga0209540_10003081_pt1 | contig 11572 bp, 15 predicted proteins | sample BarGraIncu01121A_FD_184501 | JGI IMG/M metagenome (GOLD analysis project Ga0209540, IMG submission 184501) | Arctic peat soil microbial communities from Barrow, Alaska - Barrow Graham LP Incubations 011-21A (SPAdes) (version 2) | ecosystem: Environmental > Terrestrial > Soil > Wetlands > Peat... | reverse complement strand
TTCATCGAACTCTTTTTGAGATATAATTCTTCTGTTCCTTAGTTGTGCCAATTTTTCAATTTCATCCACAGTACTTACTAAATGGCCATCAGCTTTAACTGAATCAACACTTGAAGGTGTGGGTTTTGTTGGTGTTTTATTTTTACCAATTGAATTAATAATACCAATCAATATAAATAGCACTACCATAATACCCACAACCGAATAAATGGTACTCCAATCAGTATCAGTCTTTCTGGGAATACACTTTTTTTGATAAACCTTGCCTTGATTACTTACTTCGCCGCACCATTCATTTCCAGAATAATAAATTTGTGAAATAATTTTATATTCGCCTTCAAACATACTAGCAGTACACTCGTTATCTGTTTCTCTAATTATATCCATATCTATACCTCTAAAGTATTCGCATATGTCATGAGGATTATTGTAATTAGATAATGCACCAATAGAATCTTCTGCTGCAACTAGTACCGGAGTTAGAGAAATGATCATAGTTGACAATAGAATTACAAATAATGCTAATATTCTCTTCATAATCACACTATACTACGTATTTGAAATGAATGACATACGTCGTCAAACCAACATTTTACAAAATTTAATCGAAATTCAATATGAATTCTATTATTATTTGTAATTTGAGTGTAAAATACAAATCAGAGTGAGGGGTATATCATGAAAAAAATTAATTGGATAGTTACATCTATTATCTTGATAATAATCATAGCAATTGGTGGTGGGTTAATTTATATTAATTTATCTAAAAACCCTTCAAAAATTGAATTTTCAGAAGATCAACAAAATATTGAAATCAAAAAAGGGCAAGAATTCACTATTAATCTAACTTCTAATCAGTCAACAGGCTATAGTTGGTCGGTTGATGATACATATAATAAAAATATTATGTCAAAGATTAGTAATGAATTTATACCCTCTAATTCAGAAATGAGTGGTGCCCCAGGAAAAGAGCTTTGGGTGTTTAAAGGAACCAACAAAGGCGAGACAAAACTCAATTTTGTATATATTCGTCAAAGGGAAGATAAAACTAGCCAAATAAATTCTAAAACATTTGATGTTACTGTAAAATAATCTAGATTTGACGTTCAAAGATCTGTTCTATTAGAGCGGGCAGACCTTGCCTCAGCCAAAATGATTATGTTTTAATGCATCCTTTTTGGAAGTTTTTGTCTATATTTATAATGCTATAATATTACTCATGGATAAGAAGACAAATAAACGGCTCTTCATTTGTGCCATAATATTAGCAATAGCAAGCTTTGCATTCTTCTTTCCAAAAGACGATACTATCTGTGGAGCTCTTGCGGGTGGAGAAAGTGCGTGTAGTACGCATCGTTGTGCTGGTATTTTTATAAATGCAAGGGGAATAACTGCTATCCATCACGATTGTCTTGGATTTGATCTAGGGTCCACAAATGTTGATATATAAAAGTGCAATTTATGAAGTTTAGTTTATATTCTTCCTGAAACGCGTCCACTGCCCCAGCCATAAAAATAAAACACACCTTCACGGTGGGTTTGTTTATTTTTTCGCCACTTGTTTCTTACCCAAACCAGGTATAGAATCAAAATTATAAGGAGGTTAGTATGTTGAAGACAATTCTTGCAAACAAATTAATCCTTGCGCTAGTGGCCGGGGTAGCCGTAGTCGGTATCGGCGCTGGGGTGTATTTTGGAACGCTAAATAAAACGGATGACACAGATAATAAATCGCAGGCGAAAACTCAAAAAAACGTTATGTTGAATTTTGAATCACCACTTTGCGATCAGGTATTATCGAGTACTGTATCAAACGAAATTGGCAAAGCGGTCACCAGTGCTGACAAGATGTCAAATTCGGCCGAGACCTCGAATGCTTGCCAATACAATGTCGGCGATGCTCAATTTGTGACAATCCATCTGAACCGTCAAAATTACGCCAGTTACAAACAAAATCAGCAAGCCGCTGGCAACACAATAACGACGAATAACAAGATAGAATATGAGCATTACATAGCCACTCAAGCAGACGGGGTGATAAAAAATATCGTCATAAGAATAAGCGACGACGTTACACTGTTAGTAGATTGCAGCTTAGGTGCGATCAGTGAAGATGCTATGATAAATCTGGCCGCCAGACTGGTTGGGATTATCAGTGGTAACGCTAGTACTAGCGTTACTAACAGCACGACATCAACAAAATCTGATGATGAAGAGCTAATAGCTAGTTTCTTTGGTCATATCGATGACGGCGAAGCCAGCGATGCCGTAAACCTAATGTCCAGTAGTAACACCGGTGATGACAGCACTAAACAAGCGTGGGGCGTACAGTTTAGTGATATAAGTTCGGTAAAAGTAGTCAGTACCACAAAAAACCAAGAAAACGACTGGGCTGATGGATCTCGCCAGTATAAAGTCGTGCTGGACATGGCAATGGATCCAGATTCAGCAAACGGGCCTATCCCATACTATGGTTACGAAAACGGGCAAAATACTCGTTTCATTAATTTAGTTAAAGAAGATGGTTCCTGGAAGATTGACGGAATCGCAACCGGACCATAAATTAAATGATCAAGAAAAAATCATTTAAGAATCCTGAAATTACAATTCACTATGAACTTGCGCAGTGGGCGTCAGATTGTGCCGAACGTACACTTCATTTGTTTGAAGAATTATATCCAGATGACAAAAGGCCACGACTTGCCGTTGACACTCTACGAGCATGGATTAAAAATGAGAAAACAATGGTCGAGTGTCGAAAAGCCGCCTTTGGTGCACACAATGCTGCACGTGAAGCAACGGAACCTCAGGCGATTGCGGCAGCACGGGCGTGTGGTCAAGCGGCCAGTGTTGCCCATATGTATACTCATTGTCCCAATGCTGCTGATTACGCCATAAAAGCAGTTGGTCTGTCTGTGCCAAAAACCGAAGCCGAAACCGCAAAGGCAGCTGAGCGCAACTGGCAATGGAATTACCTACGCGATGAGCTGCATAATATTGGATTTCCTAACGGTAAAGATAGTAGTGCGAAGATTAAAATCTAATAGATAAAAAAGGGTACAGTTCTGAAAAATGGTAAATGATTTATATAGCAAGAACCGTCCCTACTAGTCTCTAAAATAATCATTTTGAGCAATTACATCTGTAAAAGGATGAACCTTTTTGGGGCCTGAACCTTTTTAGGGCCTTTTTTTTGGGCATTATATATAAAAAGCATGTTAAAATATAAGAATATTATGATTAATTTTGTTACGGGAAATAAAGACAAGTTAAGGGAAGCTAAACAAATTGTTAATGAGCTTGAGGGCTTAGATATTGATCTTCCTGAAATACAAGAGATTGATGCTCATAAGGTTATAGAGGCGAAACTACTCGAAGCCAAAAAGTGTACCTTTGGTGAATTTGTTGTTGAAGATACCTCGCTATATTTTGACGCAACTCCTGGACTACCTGGGCCATTAATTAAGTGGTTTGTGAAGACTATTGGTAACCATGGAATGGCAAACTTAATTGATAGGTATGACCAAAAAACAGGTAGAGCTGTAAACATGATTGGTTATATGAATTTAAATGGCGATATAAGCTATTTCGAGGGATCTATTAATGGGTTAATAGTACAACCTAGGGGGAATAATGGATTTGGATGGGATGCAATATTTCAACCCGAAGGATCTGATAAGACTTTTTCCGAAATGGATTCAATTGATAAAAATAACATTAGCATGCGAAAAATAGCTTTTGAAAAGCTTCGTAATCATCTAAAAAGTTAGCAATTTTTTTGAAACGCATTCACAATTCCAGCCAAAATTTAATAACACTGTTGGAGGAACGTCCTCCAATAAAAAATAGGCAATGGGGTGATTTATTTTGGCCAGTTTTCAAGTACAAAGTCACGGTAATTTGGTTCAATCTGTATTTTTAGAAATTCTGCTAGTGATACCCACTTTGGAATACCCTCAAGATTATTTTGCTGTGATTTAATATTCATATCATCAATCTCACCAACGTAGGCTAAGATAAGCTTACCGCTACTATGCATAAAAAAGTCCTTGTGTACTAAATGGTTTGGCTTAATTCCACATTCTTCGAGTAGTTCTCGTGACATTGCAATGGCAGGGGTTTCGTCTTCGTCAATATGACCGCCGGGTAATCCCCAAATATTATGTTGATCCATATGAATTACAAGTATGCGGTCGTGAGCAAAATTATATATTGCTGCTTTAGTTGATACTTTAAATAATTTTTTCATATCGTTAATTATAATGTAGAACTAATTTATTGTATAATTCAACCATGACTCAACAAAACTCTTTAGGCGTGGTTAATCATGCTGAATCATCCAATCGACGAGCGGATTATTTGTATAGGATTTCTTTAAAAGGTTTAATTCGTAATGAAAAGGGTGAAATTTTGGTTGTTAAGGAAACTGGACGAGATTGGTGGGATTTGCCTGGCGGTGGCATGGACCATAGTGAAGATATCAAAACGGCGCTTGCACGGGAATTAAAAGAAGAAGTAAATCTAACTGGTGATTTTACTTATCGTATTATCGACGTTAAAGACCCAGGATATATTGGTGAACATGACATATGGCAAGTTCGATTAATGTTTGAGGTAATACCAGAAAATATGGAATTTAGTGCCGGTGAAGATGGTGATGAAATTGCATTTATGAGCCCAAATGATTTTGAAAAGTCCGACACTGAAACTGGTCTAAGCAATGCTAAATATTTTGAGAAGTTAATTAGTAAAATGTTATTTCGAAACATGTAATTCATCTTCGTTGTCTGCGGGTATTTAGAGATAAACTCGGTTTTATGTCATTTTAATGTTATTATCACATATTTTTTGCGGTGTTTGCTATAATCACTATATAGAGTAATACAGGGGATACATGGCTGAATATTTATCACAATCTGGTTTGGAATATGAAAAAAACAGCGAGAGTGAAAGCCTATATGAAGTATATGGTGGTAATGGAAATAAACTATATTCCCATGAGCTAATTCTTAACCCAGAGCTATTGCCATTAGAAGCCGAAAGGTGGGTTATTGAAAAACTTGCTCAGGCAAAACTTGCCAATAAGTTAACCGGAGTTGTTGCAGGTGCTTTTGACGTTCCTCAAGAGAATCACGAGTGGTATTTACGTCACGCAAGATATCTATTGGCAAAAAAATATTTGCAAAACAATGGAATGGACATCGACAACTATTCAATTCGTTCTGTAGTTGAATCAGACCTAATCTTTCTAGTAGTGAGTGTTGATTCGGATATCTCACTGGACAATAGAAAAAGCAATGATATTAAAAAGGGCGGCGTAAAAAGACCAATTTACGGATGGTCAACAAGAGCCAGTAGGGTTGCTTCACATAATGTTGCTGATAGGTTAAATCCCGGGAATAGGCACGGGATAGTTGACCTCGTTATTGCCGAAGGTCCAGATTATGAGGGCACCATATTACAGCAAGCTAAAATATTTGCAAATGAAATGCATAATGAACCTTTTTGTTTGATTGATGAATATATTGTTTTTGATGAGCATCCAAAAGATATAGAAAATGCAACAAATTCTGGGTTTGACCCACTTGTAATACCGATGGATTTGATATATTCTTTTGACCCGATAAGTGGCAAGCCATATAAGAGTAGCTCAATAATAAAACGAATAAGGGGTGAAGATAATGCCGAATAAAACACATAAGGGTGAGATGCACTATCGAGCAGTTAAAAAAACCAGGAAAGCAAATACCGGATGTGGATTTTGTGGTTTTGATAGTGAAGGTAAAAAAGGTGAAGTGGTTAGTAATCATAAATATTTTTGGCTTGTTAACAATATCTTTTCATATGACATATGGGATGATCAGGGCGTGATAGATCATCTAATGTTAGTTCCAAAACGACACGTGGACTCGTTAGGTGATATGAATGACGAAGAACTATTAGAGTATTCTAAGATACTTGGCACTTATGACAAGCTTGGTTATTCGATATATGCAAGGTCATCAGGTAATGTTATAAAATCGGTTTTACATCAACATACGCACTTATTGAAGCTAGATGGTAAAGAAATTTCATTTATGCTTTACAATAAAAAACCGTATTTATTAGTTAAAAAATAATTATAATTATTTTATAAATAGAGAAAAATGGTTAGACAAATTAATTATTTATAGACCGTTAACTAGTTTATATGCATTGGAAAAATTATCTTTGCTACTTAAGAGATTTTGCATTTCTTTCAAATAATCTTCATATAATTGATCTTTGATATACATTTTTGCGTAACCACCATTTCCAAATTTGCTATTTAATTTTTGATAAGAATTTTCAACCAATACCTCAAATGGTGTGTTTAGATTGTCTTTAATTTGAAAGTCATGAGATCTTTTTAATGACATTTCAACGCTGGTGTTTCTATCTGCTGATGAAACAATTTTTCCGTAAATACTTCGAGGCTCATATTCGAGTGAGGCTCTGTGGTCTTCAATTGCTTCTTTGATTGTATTTATCTGTTTACTTGTAAAGTAATTTTTCATAACTTTGTCATCGCTAAATATTTTGGCAGAAATAATTTCGTGATTTTCGCGATCAATATAACAACCACAGTCATGGTAGGCTGCAATTACATAAACCATATCTGGGTTGACGTCCAGTCCACTTGAAAGTTTTGCGCTTCTTTCGATTACATATTTGATATGGTTAAGATTGTGTCCATCGTCATTATTATTATAAATTGGAAAAACGTCATTTTTGATATGGTCTAATAGGGTTTTATTCACAAGGTACTCCTTCTATGAAATTATTTTATTGTTTGATAAAAAATCGTTTTATATGACTACTTAATATCGATAAAGAAAAAACAATTGAAAGGTCGTGACCTGGGATGCTTATTTTTTTTGATTTAATGTCTGTTGGTTTGCTATATTTTATCGGGACAGTTTGATCAAAACGAGAATAAATTGCCAGAATTTTATTTTTTGTCTGCTGGCTCATGGATTGAAGCCCTGATTGTAACTGATCAATTGATGCAATAATTAGGTGATTGTTTAGATTTGGGACTTGCGAATAAGGCGTGCAAATTGTAACGACTTTTGCAATTTTTAACGGTCTATCTGTAAAAATATTAATTGCGGCTGTACCGCCAGCGCTTGCACCTAATAGATATATTTGTTCACATTGTATGTTGTCGATAAAATCAATAATATTTTGATGAGCTGTTACATTATTTAGCGTGCTATTATTCCAACCATACTTAAAAATATATGATTTAAACCCAAGTGCATACCAAATAGGCTTTATTAGCGAATATAGCCATTTACGATCACCCAACCCGGGAATAATTACGAGAACTTTTTTTGCCATTACGGTACATTATAACAATAAATGAAAATATTTGTGGTAGCGTATTTGTTGTATACTATTCCTTATGGAAACAAAAGTACTGATTATTGGTATTGTGAAAAAAGACGGTGCTATTTTGATGCGCAAAAAACCAGATGGTTCAGCGCCGTATAAAGAGACTTGGTATATATTTGGTGCAACTGCAACGCCGAATGTTCCGGCTGATGATGCGATTAAAGCTGAAGTATTCCAAAAATCTGGTATTAATGTGTCTGTTAAAAATAAACTTTCATGGGATACTGAAATCAAACACGACCTTGACGGCGTTGAAAAGTTTTTCATATATTTAGATGTAATTTGCGAATACGAAAGCGGAGAATTGACGTTGTCTGATGGAATCGAAAAACTTGAATGGATAAAAATAGAAGATTTAGGCAATTATGATATTGTTCCGCCCTCACGAATTCTTTTTAAAAAACTTGGGTATTTAAAATAAAGATATGACCTTGAAGACTTATGAATATGAAGAACGTGCTTTTCTTTCTGAAGATGATTTTCTAAAAATTAAAGCTAAATTAGATAAGACGGCGCTAAAAATCACGCCAGATAATAAGACATCATATTTTTTTGTTTTACCAGATAAAAACGTATCCATTGCCGTATCCCATAATAAGACAGTCTTCAAATATAAAGGTGGCCAACTGAATAACGGTGGAAATGGGTTTGAGGAACATGAAATTTCAATTGACCCTAATTCATTATCAGAGTCATTAGAATTATTTTCATCATTATTTAATCTAGAACCCGAAATATCAGAACAGTTTAGAATAAATTATATTTTACCTAATTCAATAGAAGTTGCTTTAAAATATACCCAAACGTGGGGATTTCATTTAGAAGTCGAAAAGCTATATAGCGTTGATATGGCTAATGATGATGTATCTGAAAAAGAAAAAGCAAAGAACGATGTTGATACTGTTGGCAAAATGTTGGGCGTTAAATATATTAACGATGAAGTGATGAAAGATTTTGTGGAAGATATTAAAGCAAAAAAGACAAAGGGCCAATATATCCCAGATGAATTTAGAATAAAGTACGGACAATTATTTACGGATAAAGCATTGGATATTGAAGTGGCAAAGCAAGCTCAGGGTTATTTAATGGATCTGGGTAGTTTTTGTAGTAGGTTTGTAAATGTCAATCGTGCGCTTGTATATAAGGATGGCCGTTTTGAAAATGACTCAGAGCATAGCTTTCATTTGGCATTATCCGCAGTTGAACTTGCTGCAACTTATTTTCCAGAGCTTAATGCTGGCCTTATATCGCAATTTAGTTTAGTGCATGATATGCCAGAAGTTTATGTAGGTGACACTTGGACTTTTAATATAAGCAAAGAAGACCGTGACAAGAAGGAATTAGCAGAAAAAGTGGCCCTGGAGCGATTGCTGACGGAGTTACCGCCACATACAGCTCAACTGTTAAGCCGCTATGAAAAACAGCAAGAACCAGAAGCGCGCTTTGTAAGATTGGTTGATAAAATCATGCCGGGTATTATGGCAGTTTTGGGTGATATAGATACTTTCAAGACTAAGCTGGGAATTAAGGGTATTGATGATTTTAGTATTGCAAATGATGCAAATTTGGCAAGATTACAAATTATGTTTCCTGAATTTCCATTTTTACATATTGTCAGAGAGTTATGCTCCAAAGCTCTTCAAAAAGAGATGTTTAAATAAATATGTCCAAATTAATATATTTCGCCGCTCCATTATTTAGTCAAGCTGAAAGAGAATTTAATCTAAGATTGACTGCTGATTTAGAATCCATCGGTTTTGACGTCTTTTTACCACAACGTGATGGCGTTGAATCGAGCATTGAGCCATATAAAAGCATGTCAAAAGATGACAGGCGACGATGCATGTTTGAACTTGATAGGGATAAAATTATTGAGTGCGATATATTTTTGTTTATTCTAGATGGGCGCGTGCCCGACGAGGGTGCCGCTGTTGAATTGGGTATTGCATATATGGCTAAACAACAACATCAAAAACTGATCGTGGGGTTTCATACTGATTCAAGAGCTGCATTTATTGGTGCAAAACTTAACCCTATGTTGTATATTCCGTTAGAATTTATTGCTGAAACATATTCTGAATTAACAGATTACTTGCAAATGAGAACATGAAGCTAAAGCTAATGATAAAACATTTATTGACAAATGTTAAGTTTCAATCTATAAATAGTGTTATATATGCTGGCATTTCAAGCTAGCTGTATTATTCACAATTTGGGATCAAAAAATATAGAAAGAGGTGAGGGTATTGTTAAGCAAGGCATTTGTGACTGCCGTGTTAGAAAAAGGAATTGAAATTGCGATTAAGAATATGACCTTTGCGCGGGATTCTGTTCAGCTTTATAAAAAAGCTGACGAGTTAAAAATGGTTGACATTATGCAGCGGATAGAGCAAGACTTGTCTGCAAGTGAATCGGATTATCAAACATGGAAGGTAATTCGTAAGGATGCAGAGAAGGCTGGTTGTAAAAACCTTGTTTGGCTCTGTAATGAAAAAATGGCGGAGGTGGCCATTACCTTCGAAGAACTGGACTTTTTACCATTTACAGATAGAGAATATCTGTACAGGATGCTCAAAGAGGCCAAGACGAGTTACCAATTCAAGCGCGTATGCATACGTTGTGATGGTGAAGTAGCACCATATTTTCGGGCAGTAAGTGGAATGATTAAGTATGCTCTGACGTGCGACGACTGGCTGGGGGTTCGTAGTATTGTATCCAATTCACATAAGTATTATGAAAAATCTCTTTCAAAGGCATATGCTGCAGCAAAAGACAATCTTGATTACAGCAACGTTCTTGAGGCTAACATTCGAAAAAATAATCCTCTTTGGAACGATACGCTAGCCAAACTTATTGAGACCTCGACAGAAGCTGCTGATCTTAATATTGTTTTCGAAAACTGCGAAGTCGGAAGTGATATTGAAAAGTCAGCTATTGAAAAAGCAAAAAGTCTAATCAGACGATTAGATGACGCCATTATGGCGCTGACCTAAGCTATTTGATTCCATTTTGTTTGCCGCAGTTTGTTTTTGGCTTTTTTAGCCGAAATGAACTGCGGTTTTCAATTTGCGAAACTTTGTAAATGGCTAGATGTGCGTTTTAATAAGACAGCCGATAGGGCTTCAAGCACAAATTTGTCTGTTTTGATGGGTCTTTCGTTGCCATCAAAAAATACCTCTCCACTTGCTGAATCTATGGAGATTCTGTAATCACCAGCATATGGTCGTAGTTTTGGTAAGCAAACTTCCTTATCATTATGTGTACCATTAACATAGAATACAAAGCAGTCATCACTAATCGTTTCAGGTCGTGATATATCATTTAACGCAATGCCGGACATATACATGCCAAGTATTGATTTACGCTTCCAGGCTTCGTCGTTATTATTAAATTCGTAGCCGTCGCGGCGAATCCAGGCAACATCTAATTCGGTGTTTGGCCCCAAAACTGGCTGGCCAGTAAAAGATGACGACCTTGTTAGAGTTGGGTGGTTCATGCAAAAATGAATGACATTTGCGACAAAATCATGATGCTTTTTTTGATCTTCAGATAAATTCCAATTCATCCAAGTTGTTTCGTTATCTTGGCAGTAGGCATTATTATTGCCTTTTTGTGTTCGCAAAATTTCATCGCCATGTGACAGCATTGGCGTTCCGGCAGCTACTAACAAAGAAAGCATCATACTGCGCGCTGTTCGTAGCCTGAGCTTATTAACTTCATTATTATCTGTCTGGCCTTCCAACCCAAAATTAAATGATCGATTATCATTTGTACCATCATTTCCGCACTCTTTATTATCATAATTATGTTTGGAATTATAGCTAACTAAATCATGTGATGTAAAACCATCATGAGCTGTAATAAAATTTATTGTTTTTTCAACTGGCAAATGACCGTCTACTAGATTAGCTGATAAACTTGCAGCAAAGTCACCAGAATTACCATTTTTTAGCCAAAAATCACGCATTGTGTCTCTAAAGCGGCCATTCCATTGTTGACTTTTGCCAAACTCGCCTGAATTGTCGCTGGAACAGTCCCATGGTTCGTAATTTTTTATAAGTTCTTTAAGTATTGGGTCGTTTTGGAGGGCATCCATTAAACGGCAATTCATGTCAATTTGGCAATCTGGTTGTACACGGGCTAGTGATGATGCAAG
>Ga0209540_10003079_pt1 | contig 11581 bp, 13 predicted proteins | sample BarGraIncu01121A_FD_184501 | JGI IMG/M metagenome (GOLD analysis project Ga0209540, IMG submission 184501) | Arctic peat soil microbial communities from Barrow, Alaska - Barrow Graham LP Incubations 011-21A (SPAdes) (version 2) | ecosystem: Environmental > Terrestrial > Soil > Wetlands > Peat... | reverse complement strand
ATTGGAAAATAAGTGTAAAGTAAAATTTGAGGTGTTGGATATTCCAATTGGTTTCAAAGCTACCGACCGCTTCCTGATGTCACTTAGCCGTCATGCCAACTTACCAATTCCTGATAGTTTGAGCGATGAACGTGGACGATTGATCGACCTTATTGCCGACAATGCCAAATACCTTTATGGCAAACGTGTAGCACTATTCGGTGATCCTGACACATTGATTCCATTGACAGAGTTTCTTGTAAGCTTAGACATGCGTCCGGTGTATATCGTAACCGGAACTCCTGGAAAACCATTCGACGAACGTATGAAGGAATTATTGAAAGATATTCCGGAAGCAAAATTCAAAAGTGGAGAAACTGCCGATATGTTCCGCATGCACCAATGGATTAAACAAGAAGGTGTGGATTTATTGATTGGTAATACCTACGGAAAATACATAGCCCGTGATGAGGATACTCCTTTCGTACGCTTTGGTTTCCCTATTGCCGACCGCCCGGGACATAACTACTTTGCAAAAACCGGTTATAACGGTGCTGCAAACCTGGTTACACAAATTCTTGATGCGTTCCTTGATCACGAAGATCGCACATGTGCTGAAGAAAAATTTGAATTCCAACTTTAATCAGTTGATAGTGGGCAGTTGATAGTTTAGTTCAAAAAAAAATCTAGTCAGAACGACGCATGACACCAGTCTATATAATATGACACATGACGCCAGTCGTACGACTTATATAAGTTGAGTTCAACTATGATTGTGTACAAAATAATAGTGCCATTGACGGCTTCACTCCTTAGTGAAGCCGTCAATTTTTGGTTTATAAATGAATTGGATTGGTGAATTGGATTGGTGAATTGGATTGGTGAATTGGATTGGCATTTATGCCATTCACATGAATAGATTGGGCTTTAGCCCATTCAAAACAATAACATAAATCAAATTGGCTTTAGCCAAATAATTATTACCGACTATCTAAAATACATGCAATGACAAAATGTATCTCAGTTCCACATAAGGTGTATTATACCAATTGACAAACTATATTACCTATACAGACAAGATATATTCCACACACCGACATACAGTATTGCAGAAGTTGACATGATGTATTACTCCTATTGACATAACATATTACTGCTATTGACCTAATATATTATTCTACCATACAAGACACATTATCCTTATTGACCACGCATAATACAGCTGTTGACCATATCTATTAACTCGATTGACCACATGTAATACAGCTATTGACCATACCTATTAAACCTATTGACAAAAGCTGCTATTTAACCATAAAGTGTCTATTTCATCCCTATATACCACATTTTACACAGACCGTAATACAATATTTCCCTTTAAACACAGGGAAATTACAGAGAAAAACAGGGTCTTATTTTGAATGAGAATAAATTAATATTAAGTTTACTAACACAAATGTGTGAAAATTAATCATTTACTTTTATTTATGTACGAAAACATAAACTATGTAAATAAACATGCATAAAAACACTTGCACAATTTAAACACCTGAATTATATTTGTTGCGTTTTATAACTTAAAAAAAAATACTACATGACATCTAAACAAGACTCAAAACTAAAAATGTATTTGACTATGAGGATATTCCTATTGTCAAATCCCGAAATCTTAGCAAAACTTCCAAATTCCAATGAATTTATGGCCGCGTTAGATGCAGCCATTGCTCAAATTCAAAGTACAAGCGAACAAAATCATTACAGTACCAAGGGTGTAACCGACAACAAGAAACAGTTGCGTGATAACCTTACAACACTAACGGTAGATAATTCTGCAAAAATGCAGGCTTATGCCCGGTACTTACGCGACACAGTGCTGCTCGCCGAAACAAAATTCACAAGCAGCAATCTTAGAAAAATTCCCGCGCTGGAACTTGTTGATATTTCCAAAGGGCTTTACAACCGTATTCAATCGAATATTGAAAAAGTGACCGATTACAACCTCACTGCCGATACACAGACTAATTTCAAAACAGCGATTGATACATTTACCGAATCGATACCGCAACCTCGCCAAAGCCAGTTAAAAAGTAAAGGAAATACCCTACTCGAAACACAGGCTTTCTCGACTGCCGACGAGGCGTTGAGCAATATCGACACCTTGGTGGAAATAGTCAAACTTACCGAACCTACTTTTTATGCAGGTTATAAAAACGCCCGAAAAATTGTAGAACAAGGCACAGGAAGTTTACAAGTACAAGGTGTAATCATTGAAGCCGAAAATCAAAAACCAATACCTATAGCTACAGTGACATTTCGATTGAACGGACAAAGCAATGTGATACTGGAAAAAGAAACAGCTGCCAAAGGTGGTTTTATGATAAAAAGCTTGCCCGAAGGCATCTACGATGTAACTGTAACAAAGATTGGATTCAAGCCAAAGACTGTTACCACTGCTGTACGCTGGGACGAACTGAGCAATCTGGATGTAGAGTTGGACAAGATCTAAAAATTGCCTCCCTCCATTTAAAAATGGAGGGAATTCATGAATTGGATTGGCGAATTGGATTGGTGAATTGGATTGGTGAATAGGATTGGCATTTATGCCATTCACATGAATGAATAAAAATAATCAAATTGGCTTTAGCCAAATAATTCAAAAAACAGATTATGTCATTTATCAAAGTTTACATCCATTTTGTATGGTCAACAAAAAACAGGTATCCATATCTGGACACACCTGAATTGCGCAAAACGCTGTGGAAGCATATCCGCGATAACGCCAAAAAGAAAGACATCTTTATTGATTTCATAAATGGTTATCAGGAACATTGTCATTGCCTTGTTTCGTTAGGCGATAATCAAACCATGAGGCAAAGTATGCAATTGATAAAAGGAGAATCATCGTATTGGATAAATAAAGAGCAATTATTGAGCGAAAAATTTGAATGGCAAGATGAATATTTTGCAGTCTCAGTCTCAGAATCTCAGATAGACAAAGTGAGAAATTACATCAAAAATCAGGAAGAGCATCATTCCCGTAAAACATGGAAAGAAGAATATGCTGAATTAATTGAGCGATACGGTTTTCAAAAATTCGAAGACAATAAATAAAATTCATTGAATTGCCTTCCTATTGAATAGCCTTCCCATTTATGGGAAGGGAAGAAGAAGGATAGAAATTCAGAATACAAATCTTGGCTTTAGCCAAATGTAATTATTTGATTCTATTTATCAAAAGCCAAAGCTGAAAGAAACACACTATTCACTATCACTCACTCTCTGTAAGATTCCCCTGATGACTTTGTGTTGTTGGGGGAATTATTTTTTTGATGTGCTGTGATATGGCGTAACTGTATTTTAATTTTGTTTCATGAAATATATCAGCATTATGGTGTTGTGAATTTAAATTAATTTTGTTCCTTTGTTATCGTGAAAATTCAATTGTCTTATGCTAAATAATATGTATTATGAAACTAAGTTTTAATGATAAATGCTGGTTGGTAGCTAATATAAAAAGAGTTTTTGCCCTTCCTGCTGTGATTTTTTTCTTTATTATCCTTTTTACCTCATCAGAAGAAGCAAAGAAAGGACTTAAAACTCCTTTTGTTGTATTCGGGTTTTGGAGCATCCTGATATTAATTATAATAGGGGTAGTTGCTTTGAAATATGCCTATCAAATAGCCAAATTTGCTGAAACAAACTTTGATCAGGTAGTTTCCCGAAGAACAAAATGGAAATTAAGCAATGTGGAATTACACGAAATGAAATTTCATTTTATGTGGGAAACATTTGGCTGGGCTCTGTTCAGTATTTATATGCCCTTTGTTTTTATTGTATGGCTTATTTGTTTTAGTATAAATGTTTAAAATGGAAAAGACAAATGAACAAATGAATTATGAGAAATTCATGATTCAGTATCAAGATTATTATGAAGAATATATGGATGTGAATGAACAATATGAATCATTTTATGCATATGGACCACTAACCGAGAAATATTGGACATATAGTCCAAGAATACTTATTTGCAATTTAGAGCCTTATGATAAAAGAGAGGGTGTTGTAAAAGTTGACATTGATTTATATAAAGAATGGATTAAAGTTAATACCGGAAAAAATACTGCAAGATTTATAACTGGTTTGACAAAAGTGCTTATTCAAGAAAATATAAACGGGACAATTAGTTTTAATAATTCAAACATTCAAGAATTACTAAGAAATATGGAGAATGCTGCATACATGAATTTTAGAATTTCATCTGGTGAAAAAGTAAAAGCCGATAATAAAGGGATTTTAAGAGATGTACGTACTCATTCAAATTACTTAATTGCGCAAATTAATTCACTTTGCCCAGATATTATAATAATTGGTGGAGTAGAGGGTTGTAGTAATTTCAACTTTTTATTTAATAGCGATTTAAAATTCAACACTACAAAAATTTATGATGGTAAAGTTATATGTTCAATTAATCATTTTAGACAATCTAATTACAAATACTATAATGAAAAAGTAAATGAGATTTTAGCTTGTTTAAAGTCTATACAAGAAGTACAAAGTGTTTTGAATTGTAGTAAGTATATTTAGATAAGTACTACACACTAATTAGTTTATATTATTACTTTGCGTTTACTCTTTGAAATGCAACAACTTAATCCATTATCAAAATGTAAACTAATTTCGAGCATGTACTTAATACTTTATAATTTTATAAAAGGGGAAGCTGAAAACCAAACAGAGTAAGCGAAATTAGAAATACAGATTAATATGATTTCAGATGTAGTAGATAAAAATTCAATGTATCATGTTCTTGATGATAGGAACAAAGAAATATCTCGAGAATTTATGAATAATGTCGGTAAATTATTAGGAAATGGAGCAGATTTTATGGTGTTTGAGAAAAATTCTATGTATTATGTCCGCGATGAAAAGTTTAAAGAAATATCACGTGATTTTACAAACAATCTAGGCGAGTTTCGTAATGTATCAGGTAATTCTATTAATTTCAAAAAAAATAATCAGATTTTTACCCGAGATGAAAAATTAAAGGAAAAGGCTAGAAGATTTATATGAGTTGATTTACATTATAAGACCGAAAGTGATTATTCACTTCCGGTCTTATAATGTATTTGTGCTGCACTTTAGCATAGCTATAACATACCTTTGCTCAAAAATTATAAACGTTCAATTCATCTAAGTATGAAAAACATAAAGATTATTGGATTAGGTAAAAATGGAGTGAAGATAGCGAACAGAATGCATCGACAATGCTTTTCAGATGTATCATTTATAGTTTGCGATTATGATGAGCAGATTTTAAATCATTCATCTATTGAGGCAAAGATAAAATTAGACAATCAAAGCGGAGATGGAGTTGGATCTTTAAATCGGCTCACAGATAAAGTAAAAGCTCAATTAGAAAAATATCTGAGAGATGCAAAGCTAGTTATGATTATCACGCCATTCTATTGTGAATCTGAAATAGAATTAATGATTACAATTTCAGAACATATCAAGACCTTGGTAGATTTGTCAGTTTGCTTGGTTTATATCCCGAAATATAAAGAAGAGAAGTGTGATACCTATGAAATAAAACGAATAATCAGCAGGCTCAATAATAGTAATGAAATATTGTTGGTTATTGGAAAGGGAATGTTGTTGGATTTTTATACCGAGAATGTTGTCGACAATAAATTTTATGACTTTTACAAATCATTGAGTGATATAAAAAATTGCCTATCTAAAAATACTTCTAGCTCTATTAACTTTGCAGACAATTATTTTCATGCAGAGAGCATGTTTGATTCAATAACTACAAACATAGAATTACCCGAGAAAGACAACCCGCTTCTAAAAGTTCTCAAATGTATAAATGATCAACCATTCTTTTCTCCAAATCAACGGGGTGACTTGAATCGATTTTTAAATGTGGGAAGTATACAATCTAGCGATAAGTTCTCAAACTCATTCATTTATGGTATGAAAGATGACTTAGATGAAAAAATGACTAATAAAATGAATTTCATGCTATGTATGAATCCCGAAAACAAGGTAAGTGAGAGCGTCAAATTTGCATTTAATCTTTATTATTAGGGACTCACATTTCACAGTTTTGTTTTCTTATCTTTGTGTTATCAATTAAAAATAATGTTATGGCCTCAAACCTTTTCAATCGCTACATCTGGCTGGTCGATATTATTTACTGTTCCTTCTTATAACTAATCATGTCAATTAAAAAATGTCGTATCTATAAAAATATAAATCCAAATATGGAAAAAGAAGAATTACTCCAAAAGTATCGCGAAATAGAAAAAAAAATAGTTCCTATAAAGGACTTTTTAGAAGAGAAGAAGGATAGCACAGAATATAAAGGCTTATATAGAGGTATTATAACTTTACAAAGTCCGTTGATATTTAATCCAGAGATTTTATTTATTGGTATTAATTCAGGAGACGGAGCATACAAAGAAAAAAATTGGAATAACCCTACTAAAAATGAAACACCACTTAAAATGATAGGTGAAGATGTAAAGTGTTTTAAGGAGCTAAATTGGTTCCAAAAAGAGAATGCTCGTGGATATTTCAAAAATAAAAAAGAAAAGAAAGACTGGGTCGGATTTGAATGGTATCAAAGAAATCAAAATGTAAATAATAGATTTCCAAAGAATATGATAGACCTTTTGTATGAAATTGCAAAAATAAAATATAATTGTGATAAAACTGATAATACTACTGAACCCTTTTGGCATGAAGATTTTGGCAAGAGAATAATGTGCACTAACTTATATCCTATAGTAACTACAGACACACGCGGTTTAAAAAAAGTTCATGGTAGTTTAGCAACTGAAAGTAGCTTACTAGAATTCTGGCAAGGAGGTAAAAGCATTAATGAATGGGAAGTTAGAAAGTACTTTATCAAAAGAACGTATGAACTAATTGAATTGACACAACCAAAATTGGTTGTCTGCATGGGTTTGGCTGCTTTCAATGATTTTTTATATACAAATTGTAAAGAAGATATTTCTACAAAATTTACAACTATCGGAGAAAAACAGATTCCAATAGTTGGATTCTCAAGAAAAGGTAATTGGGGAGGCTCTTCAAATATAAAAAAAATAGCAGAGGAAATCGGCAAACATCTACAGTAATTAGGATAGCTTTACAAAAATTGAAATCCTTATTTCTAAATAAACTCAGGTTACATTTTTATGGATGAAACAACACAAAGAATCAAAATGATAATGGAGTATTATTCCATGAATACATTAGAATTTAGTGAGAAAATTCGTATTCGTGAAGCCAGACTGGAGCAAATTCTCAAAGGACGACAAGTTGTGTCACTCAATATAATTCAACTTATTATCCATGCAAATCGAGAAATAAATGCAGACTGGCTAATATTGGGCGTAGGAGAAATGCTTAGGAATTAGTGAATTGAGAAACTCATTGCATTAATTCATTGTTGTGCTGCGTATTGGCATAGGTACCCTATACTTTTGTTGTAAGAAATCAAACTTACAGAAAAGCAGGAGGCAATAGCATGACAAAACTACCAATTAGTATTCATTTCAACACAGAAAAAAAGAACATACAGATACATAAAGAGCTTGAGAAAATTCGACGCAAGTTTTATGATTCCAAAAACAGCCTGATATTACCTAGAGATGCAGATTGTTATTTCAATTGGAAGTGTGTCAAGTTTAATGACACGACATTGAATACAAAATTAAAAGAACTAGGATATCTTCTTTCACAAGGGTTTGATTTGAATCAATCTATTTCTGATTATAACGCAAATCGAGATTCATACACCAAAAGTTCAGTCTCTAGCACGTTTATTTACTACCTCATGTATATCCGCTATCAAGATTATTACCATTTTGCAAGCGCAATACTCGAAAAACTCTCTGAGAACAAACTCATCAAGCTCTTAATCGACGAACTGAATGTAGTTTACAACTGCTCTGAGCATGACGTAAATTGTATGTTTTGGGATGAAATTACCGTAATTGAAACTGCAAAAGCAGTAAAAGGAGAGCAAAGTGATAAAGATAAACTCATTGGTGTAATCTCAAATAGTGAGATGATAAGGGATATTCAATTTAAAGAAGGTAAAAAAGACTGACATATGCTTTGTTTTGGCACAACTACATTGTATCTTTGCTGAATAAAAATTTATACAATATGAAAAAAACATTTACAGCCATTGATTTTGAGACCGCACAAGGAAACCGTAGGAGCATTTGCCAAGTTGGATTAGTGCGTGTAGAAAACGGTATAATTACTAAGGAAATTTCGTTCTTAGTCCAACCACCTGATAATTATTATTGGGATCAGTTTATTGATATTCATGGCATAACTCCTGAAGATACAGCCAATGTTCCAACTTTTGATAAAGTCTGGCATATTATCGAACCATTTATTACAAATCAAACAGTAGTGGCACATAATGGTTTTTCATTCGATTTTAATGTGCTGAGTAAAACATTAGAGCATTACGGCATGGCAGTACCCCAATATAATAAGCATTGCACGTGCAATATATTTAATCGTAAATCATTGAATACATTGTGTGACGAATTTAAAATTGCATTGAACCATCACGAAGCTTTATCGGATGCAAGGGCTTGTGCTCAACTCTTTTTAATGCATTTGCAGAAAGAATAAAATCATTTCTATGAACAAAGAATTTTACAACAAAATAGAATAGCTTTCAATTCTAGCATTGGAGAAAATATAAAAAAACTCAACTAAAAACAAAACAAGATTATGAACACAAAAGCTAACGAAGATCTAAATAATTTGTACTTGCAATTTATAGAATGTCTTGATATTAACAAAACAACCGGAATGCTTGGAAAAATCTCTAACAATCGATATGCTGATCAAAAACTAAGGTTCTCTGGTTATCCATACGTTGGAAGTAAGTATTATGAAGCAAAGAAGAAAATCTTATTTGTTGGTTTAGACCTCGGTATTGATGAAAATAGAGAGGAAAATACATTTCACTCTTTCGATTCAAGACGTGAATGTATTGCAGGTAGTACTAAAGGATGTGTTCCATATAATTACAATAAACATATTTCAGGTACATATGGAATGGCTTTATATATCCTAAAAGATCTATATGGTTGGAATAAACAATGGGATAGTTTGAATAAAATAAAGGATACAGTATTCATCTCCGCAATAAATCAACTAAAATCAGATTTGCCAGTAGATGTTTTGGATTATGTTTCGCTAATCAATATACATAAATTCGTTACTGAATGTAGAGGATGTGATTTTAGAAAAACAAAACCTAGTTGCTGGACGGAAAATTGTATAGTTAATGAACGGAATCGTTCTGGTGCAAGTAATAGAAGATGGTATAATAAAAAAGAAGAAATCAAAATGATAATGGACGAAATAGAAATATTAAGTCCAGATATTATCTATTTTCAAGGATCCGTATCACCGATTAACAAAGAACAGCTCGAACTATTAAACTCCAAATTTGAGATTTGGATAGCTAATCATCCATCTGCATGGAATGTTGGAGCGGACAAACCTAGTTATATTGAAAGCAATCGTCTTGAAGTTCGACCTGTAGCAGTATTGTAAGTTTACAATATTTTCTTTTTATTCTAATTGTCCAAGTTTTGGACAGTCTTTTGAACAATTTAATTTCAATATATATATATGAAAACATTAATTTTTTCGAGCTTAATTTTATTAGTTTTTCTTATTGTCACGGCAAAAATTCAAATCACTTTTAGTCCATTCAAAATATCATTTGGTTCACCATATTTCGCAATAGGTTTGTTTTTTTTAATGATTGGTGTCAGTCTTATTAAATTTCAAGGAGAAAAAGACGGTAAAAAACAAGTATTGGAATCTATCGAACAAATCCATAAATATAAGTCAAAATGAAAAAAGCAAAATATTCATTTAGCCATATTAAATTCTTCAATCGTTGGAAACGGCATACGTCATCAAGAAGCTCTCACTTGACTATTTTAGGAGTTTCAGAATGGTGGTTTTCGACAAGTTGATACTGTTATAAAGTTTGATTTTTCGGTTTAGACATTCAAATATGGTTCAATTACACTTTTCTATAATGCCGCCTAACGTATAATATAAACATCTAACTTTGTATACTAAGAACACTAATAATTAAAAATCATGTCATATATCACAATCATCGGAGTTGGAATAGATGGAATAGATGCAGTCAACCAAATGGTCAATAAGAGAATGAGCAATGATGAGGTTTCATTCCTGATTTGTGATACCGACGAAGTTATTTTACAGAAACCTCTGATAGAGAATAAAATTCTTATACCCTATGAAACTGACAATAATAGATTTCTAAGTGTTGAAGCACAGACGAAGTTTAAAAGTAGATTAGAAGATGTCAGAATTGTGTTTTTAGTAGCCGCCATGGGAGATAGAGCAGGGAGTGATATACTACCGGAACTTGTAGATTATTGCCATGATTTAGGTATTAAAGTATTCTGCTTAGTTAGCTCTTCTTTTGCTTCTAAAGATGAAATGATTGGTAAAATTGCAGAAAATAGCATAATGGCTATCAGGAAGTGTGCCGATAATGTTGTGGTAGTGAATAATGACTTCATCCTGGAACCAGACAATAATATAATTCCTGTCAATGAATTTCGGAAGTCGAGTCAGGCATTAGCTGAACTTTGTAATGAATTATATAGACTTCTGTGTGCACCAAAATACATTTCTCTTGATACAGAAGATATATATCGTTTCTTTGATAACTCGGCAATAACCATCATTGCATCCGGCTACTCAAATGATAGTAATAGGATAATTTCCGGTTTTGACAATGCATTAGAATCTCCAGCATTTACATCCCACAAGATTGGCGATATTGATAAAATAATTTGTGAATTCCAATGTTCGAGTCAGCACCAGTTAGGAACGGATGATGTAGAATGTATTCACGAAATAATGAAACAAAGAATAAACGAGAAAACCAGTTTTATTTGGCATGCCTCTTTCAACGAAGAGTTGAATGAAAAAATAAAAGTCATCATCTTTGCAAACATAAACAAGCACTGAAATATCTCGTTTAAGATTTTCTATATTTATATGCCTAAACTCAATTCACTATGGCTTCAAACCTTTTTAATCGCTATATCTGGCTGGTCGATATTATTTATCGCAGTGGAAAAATTACGTTAGAAGATATCAATTGTAAGTGGGTAAAACATCCTATGTCGGATGGCAACCCTATACCTAAGCGAACTTTTCATAATCACCGTATTGCTATTGAAGAAATGTTTGACATAAACATTGGCTGCAATCTGAGTACCTATGAATACTATATTGATAATGCCGATGACATGGCTCGTGGAGGAGTGCGAAGTTGGTTGCTAAATACATTTGCAGTAAATAATCTGATTAATGAAAGTCATAAGCTCAAGCACCGCATACAATTCGAGAATATCCCTTCCGGTCAGCAATATCTGACACCCATTATTGAAGCTATGCGTGATAGTGTAAAAGTCGAAATTACCTATCAGTCTTATTGGTCCGATGCAGCTACATTTGAAATAGAGCCTTATTTTGTAAAAGTATTCAAACAACGTTGGTA
>Ga0209540_10003078_pt1 | contig 11582 bp, 10 predicted proteins | sample BarGraIncu01121A_FD_184501 | JGI IMG/M metagenome (GOLD analysis project Ga0209540, IMG submission 184501) | Arctic peat soil microbial communities from Barrow, Alaska - Barrow Graham LP Incubations 011-21A (SPAdes) (version 2) | ecosystem: Environmental > Terrestrial > Soil > Wetlands > Peat... | reverse complement strand
AACCCGATCCAGACCAGCGGCTTTGTCGACTGGGGGTTCGCCAAGGCCACTGGACGGCTTGTGGTCCAGGCTGGTCCCAGGGTCCTGCCCGGTCAGGCTGCTGAGGTTGTCGCCTCCCTGCGTTCTGCAGCAGAGCGATCCCGTGGCCCGGTCGCCGAGACAGCCCGGATGCACTCCGAGCGCGGCAGTGCTGTCCTCATCGTGGACCGTCCGGGCTGGATCGACGCCAACGTCGACTCCCTGCGTTCCATGCTTGAGCCGGTCATCGCGACCATGCTCGCCAAGCGCAAGACCCCGGCCCCTGGCTCGCCCCTGATGCTGGGTGTCGGCGGCAAGGTCACGGGCGCTGAAGTCGGCATGTTCACCGCGTTCCTCGCCAGCCGGATCCTGGGCCAGTACGATCTCGCGCCCGACGGCACACCCCGTCTGCTTCTCGTGGCGCCCAACGTCCTGCACACCGAGACCGAGCTTGGCGTCAACCCGGCGGACTTCCGGCTCTGGATCTGTATGCACGAGGAGACCCACCGGGTGCAGTTCACGGCCGTGCCATGGTTGCGCCGGCATGTCATCGACTCGGCCCGTCAGCTTTCCCAGAACCTGGCGCCTGACCCCGAGCAACTTGGCGAACAGATCCGCCAGATCGCGCACAACCTGCCCGCCGCCCTCGGGAGCGGAGGCAACGGCCTTACCGACATCTTCGCGACGGCTGAGCAGCGTGCCGCGATCGCCAGGGTCACTGCGATCATGTCGCTGCTGGAGGGTCACGCCGACGTGGTCATGGACGACGTCGGGCCGGCAATCGTGCCCAGCGTCGAGCACATCCGGGCCAAGTTCCAGCAACGGCGTCAGCACGTCACCGGCGTCGACAAGATCCTGCGCCGGTTACTGGGGCTCGAGGCCAAGATGCGTCAGTATCGCGACGGGGCCGTCTTCGTTCGTGAGGTCACAGCCAAGGTTGGCATCGACGGTTTCAACGCCGTGTGGACCTCGCCGGAGACCCTGCCGCTGCCCGAAGAGATCGAGAACCCGCCGGCCTGGGTCCAGCGCGTGCACGGCTGATCGGCAGCTACCCGTGACCGGACCTCATCGCGCCATTGCGGCCACCCGGGTCGCCGTGCGCCGCGCGCTCGCACAGATCGACCCCGGACGGCTGGTTCTCGTGGCCTGCAGTGGTGGCGCGGACTCCCTGGCGCTCGCGGCGGCCGTTGCCTTCGAGGCTCCCCGTGCCGACCTGTCGGCGGGGGCCGTGATTGTGGATCACGACCTGCAGGAAGGATCGCTGGCGGCGGCCGAACAGGCCGCCGACCAGTGCCGGCGCCTGGGTCTGGATCCGGTTGAGGTCGTCAGGGTCCAGGTCGGAGCGTCAGGCTCAGGTCTTGGCTCCGGCCCTGAGTCGCGGGCCAGGGATGCGCGATACGGCGCTTTTGAGGATGTTGTCGAACGGGTGGGGGCGGTGGCCATCCTGCTGGGCCACACCCGCGACGACCAGGCCGAGCAGGTCCTGCTGGGCCTGGCCCGAGGTTCCGGGGCCCGATCCCTGTCTGGCATGCCGGCCCGTCGCGGACAGTATGTCCGTCCCCTTCTGGGTGTGGCCAGGTCCACCACGGTGGCGGCCTGCAAGGCGGCCGGCCTCACTGTGTGGGTGGATCCGCACAACAGCGACCCGGCATACGGCCGGGTTCGCGCACGTGGGCTGCTGCCGGTGCTGGAGACCGAGCTCGGCCCGGGAACCGTTGCGGCACTGGCGCGTTCGGCCGATCTGCTCCGTGAGGACGCCGATGCGCTTGACGATCTTGCAGCCCAGGCCCGCCGCGACCTCGGTCCGGGCCAGATCGAGGCGGCGATGTTGGCCAAGCTGTCGACGGCAGTCCGAACCCGTGTGTGGCGCCTTCTCGCACTCGAGGCCGGGTGTTCGCCCGGCGCGCTGATCTCCACCCACATCGACTCGCTCGACACCCTTGTCACCTGCTGGCGGGGGCAGGGCCCGATCGATCTGCCGGGCCACGTTCAGGGCAGCCGCACCGATGGGCGCGTGCTCCTCGCGGCGGTCCGTCGGGTTGAATAGGCACAGACGTGCCAGGGCGCAGACTTCGCTCGTCACCGATGCAGACTCGCCTAACAGATATTCAAGGAGTTGTTGTGGACGCTGCCGACATGGGAGCCGACCTCGAACGTGTGCTCGTGACCGAGGAGGAGATCCGGCTCCGGCTTGCTCAGCTGGCCATCGACATCTGGCGTGACTACGAAGGCAAGGACCTGTTGCTGGTAGGCGTGCTGAAGGGTGCGGTGATGGTGATGTCTGACCTCATGCGGGCCCTGCCAGGCACCGCTCCGATGGACTGGATGGCTATCTCGTCCTATGGCTCGGGCACCAAGAGCTCCGGGGTCGTGCGGATTCTCAAGGACCTCGACACGGACATCACGGGCAAGCATGTGCTGATCGTCGAGGACATCGTCGACTCCGGTCTGACCCTGAGCTGGATCCGGTCCAACCTCGAGTCCCGGTCACCTGCGTCGGTGGAGATCGTCACGTTGCTGCGCAAGCCTGAAGCCGCAAAGGTCAAGGTTGACGTGAAGTACGTGGGCTTTGACATCCCCAACGAGTTTGTCGTCGGCTACGGTCTGGACTACGCCGAGAAGTACCGCAACCTGCGCGACGTGGGCACCCTGGCACCCCACGTCTACACCTGAGGCCGGAACGTCGGCACCTGGTCAGGCGTTTGGCACCATGTCGGGCCTTGGACTGGTAGCGAATTCTGCCACCCCTGCGCGGTGTACGGTCATTATGTCCGTCATCGCGCTTGCTGAAGACTGCGGTAGGCAGCGCTGAACTGACGTGGCTGAACTGACAAGTGCCGAACGAGCAGGAGGGACGGGGCGCCAAGCCCCGCAAGATATACATGGACTACAAGCGCATCATTCGCACCCCGATCATCTGGGTGGTGCTCATCTTCGGCATCGGCCTGCTGTGGCTCTCTCTTGCCAGCTCAGACGGCTTCGTCCGCATCGACACCTCAGCCTCACAGAACCTGATCAAGACTGGAGCGGTCGAATCGGCCAAGTTCGTCGGTGACGACCAGATCGACCTCACCCTCAAGGCCGGCAAGACGTACTCCGACGGTGGCAACGTCAAGGGCGCTACCAAGGTGATGTCCTACTACGTGGTCTCGCGCGGCCCGAGCCTGGTGAGTTCGCTCACCACCCATCAGCCACCCAAGGGCTACACCGACGAGCCACCCCAGACGAACTGGTTCGTCAGTATCCTGGCCACGATCCTTCCCCTGATCATCATCCTCGGCCTGTTCTGGTTCCTGATGAGCCAGATGCAAGGCGGCGGTTCCAAGGTCATGCAATTCGGCAAGAGCAAGGCCAAACTGGCGAACAAGGACACTCCCAAGGTCACTTTCGCCGATGTCGCCGGGGTGGATGAGGCCGTCGAGGAACTGCTGGAGATCAAGGAGTTCCTCGCCGAGCCGGCCAAGTTCCTTGCGGTCGGTGCCAAGATCCCCAAGGGCGTCCTGCTCTATGGACCTCCCGGTACCGGCAAGACCCTGCTGGCGCGCGCCGTTGCGGGCGAGGCGGGCGTGCCGTTCTACTCCATCTCCGGTTCGGACTTCGTCGAGATGTTCGTCGGTGTGGGTGCCTCTCGGGTTCGGGATCTGTTCGAACAAGCCAAGGCCAACGCCCCGGCGATCGTGTTCGTCGACGAGATCGACGCCGTCGGTCGCCACCGTGGTGCCGGCCTCGGCGGCGGTCACGACGAACGTGAGCAGACGCTCAACCAGCTGCTCGTTGAGATGGACGGCTTCGACGTCAAGACCAATGTCATCCTGATTGCGGCGACCAACCGTCCTGACATCCTGGACCCCGCGCTGCTGCGCCCGGGGCGCTTCGACCGCCAGATTGCGGTTGACGCACCCGACATGATCGGCCGCCACAACATCCTGCAGGTGCATGGCAAGGGCAAGCCGCTGGCCACCGGCGTGGATCTCCTCGCGGTGGCCCGTCGCACGCCCGGCTTCACCGGCGCCGACCTTGCCAACGTCCTTAACGAGGCGGCGCTGCTTACGGCCCGTGGCAACGCCAAGCTGATCGATGACCTGTCGTTGGACGAGGCCATTGACCGGGTGGTTGCCGGACCCCAGAAGCGCACCCGGATCATGAGTGCCAGAGAGAAGAAGATCACCGCCTACCACGAGGGTGGACACGCGCTCGTCGCCTCGTCGATGCTCAACACCGATCCGGTTACCAAGATCACGATCCTGCCCCGCGGCCGGTCGCTGGGTTACACGATGGTGATGCCACTGGACGACAAGTACTCCACGACGCGCAACGAGATGCTTGACCAGCTGGCCTATGCCCTGGGCGGTCGAGTTGCGGAGGAGATGATCTTCCACGACCCGACGACCGGTGCGGGCAACGACATCGAGAAGGCGACCATGTTGGCCCGGCGGATGGTGACGCAGTTCGGAATGAGTGAGCGCATCGGTGCCATCAAGCTCGGCCAGGATGGCAGCGGAGAGGTCTTCCTCGGTCGGGACATGGGTCATCAGCGCGACTATTCCGAGGCCGTGGCCGGCGTGGTCGACGAGGAGATCCGTCGTCTGATCGAGGCCGCCCACGACGAGGCTTGGCATGCGCTGAATGACAACCGTGACGTGCTCGACCACCTGGTGCTCGAGCTGCTCGAGAAGGAGACCCTGGCCAAGACCCAGCTCACCGACATCTTCGCGAACGTGATCAAGCGCCCGCCACGCCCGGTGTGGCTCTCCAGCGAACGTCGCCACGTCAGCGACCTGCCGCCCGTGATGACACCTGCAGAGCACGCTGCGATGTCCGATGGCCCCCGGCCCCAGGACACTGTTCCCGACAAGAACCACCCCGCAACGGCTGTGATCGAACTTCCCGAGGAGAATCCCGCAACGGTCGTGATCGAGCTTCCTGAGGACGGTCATGTTGACCCCAGCTCTCATTGACCAGGAGCGTGTTGAACGTGCGGTCCGTGAGATCCTGCTGGCGATCGGTGAGGACCCCGATCGCGACGGGCTCTCGCAGACTCCTGCCCGGGTGGCGAGGTCCTACGTCGAGATCTTCGCAGGCATGCGGCAGAATCCTCAGGACGTTCTCACGACGACCTTCGAGATTGGTCACGAAGAGCTCATCCTCGTGCGTGACATCGAGGTCTACAGCACCTGTGAGCACCATCTCGTGCCATTCCACGGTGTCGCTCACGTGGGCTACATCCCGGGCCGTGACGGACGGGTGACCGGGTTGTCCAAGCTGGCCCGACTGGTGGACGTCTATGCGCGACGCCCTCAGGTCCAGGAGCGGATGACCTCCCAGATTGCCGATGCGATGGTTGAGCACCTCAAGCCGTTGGGAGTCTTAGTGGTCGTCGAGTGCGAGCACCTGTGCATGTCCATGCGCGGAGTCCGTAGGCCCGGTTCACGAACCGTCACCTCGGCCGTGCGAGGCCAGATGCGTAATCCTGCGACTCGCGCCGAGGCGATGGGACTGGTGCTGGGCGGTACCCGGTGAGTGATCGCGATCCTTCGCGCACGTCCTCACAGGTCTCCTCCCTTCGCGCTGGGTTGACCAGGCGCCGTCCGCGCGCCCCAAGGGTCATCGGCGCGTTCACCTATCTGGTCGGTCTCGCCGATATCCTCACTGGTCTGCGACCTGGCTGGCGGCATCGGCTGCTCCCACTGACAGATCTGTTGCCGGGTGCCGTCGCAGCAGCATCCGCGGCGACGGTCGTGTCCGGCATGCTCCTGCTGCTGCTGGCTCATGCGCTGCGGCGACGCAAGCGCCGGGCGTGGAGGGCGGCGATGGCGCTGCTGGCCTTCAGCGTGGTTGCTCACACGGTCAAGTTCGAGCTCGTCCCGCTCGTCCTGTCGCTGGCCGTGCTGGTCGCGCTGATCGTCTACCGGGAAGAGTTCCGGGCATTGGGTGACCCGAGGACCCGTTGGCTTGCGGTGCGGGTGTTCTTCGTTCTGGCGGTGGCGAGCTTCGTCGTGGGTGTGCTCATGCTGTTCGTGCTGCGTCATCACGTGGTGGGAGGGCCACCGAGCCTGGTGACGATCGTCCACGAGGTTCTTTTCGATCTGGTGGGACTCAATGGCCCATTGACCTTCTTCCCTGACCGCATCAACGACCTGAATGACTTCGTACTGTCAGCGCTGGGCCTGATGACAGCCCTGACGACCATCTACCTCGCTCTCCGGGCCCCGGAGCCGCGCCCGGAGCTGACCGATGCTGACGAGGCATCCATGCGCTCCCTGCTCCAAAGCAGCCCGGACTCTCTGGGCTACTTCAACCTGCGTCGCGACAAGAGCGTGGTCTGGTCCGAGTCCGGCAAGGCGGCGATCGCCTACCGCGTCGTATCTGGGGTGATGCTGGCCAGCGGTGACCCGCTCGGGGACCCCGAAGCGTGGCCGGGTGCGATCAGCAGGTTCCTGACCGAGGCCGAGCTGCACGCCTGGACGCCCGCCGTGATCGGTTGCTCGGAGCGGGCCGGCGTCATCTGGTGCAGGGAGACCGGCTTCAGCGCACTGGAGCTCGGCGACGAGGCCGTGGTGGACGTGGCGGCGTTCTCTCTTGAAGGCCGGCCGATGCGCAACGTCCGGCAGATGGTGAAACGGATCGAACGGGCCGGCTACACCACCGAGGTCCTGCGGGCGGGCACCGTCTCAGAGAGGGAGCGACGGCGGGCTCTGGTTGATGCAGACGCCTGGCGGGGAACCGAGACTGAGCGTGGTTTCTCGATGGCGCTGGGCCGGCTGGTCGACCCCGTTGACCCGGATTGCGTCTTCGTGGTGGCACGTCAGGACGGCGTCATGAGAGCGTTCCTGCAGTTCGTCCCATGGGGCCCCGACGGGATGTCCCTGGATCTCATGCGCCGCGACCGAACCGCAGAGGCCGGCGTCAACGAGCTGCTCATCGTGGACGCGTTGAGGTCCTGTCCCGAGCTTGGCGTCAACTATGTCTCCCTCAACTTTGCGGTCTTCCGGTCGACCCTCGAACGGGGGGAGCGGCTGGGTGCCGGACCCTTCCTGCGAGCGGGGCGCAAAGTGTTGGTATTTGCCTCCCGCTGGTTCCAGATCGAAAGTCTGTATCGGTTCAACGCCAAGTTTCGGCCGACCTGGGTGCCGCGTTTTGTTGTCTATCCGTCCACCCGCGACCTGCCTCGGATCTCGGTGGCCGCACTTGAGGCCGAGGCATTCCTCACTTGGCCGCATCTGCGGCGGTTCAGTGGGGCGTGATCATGAGCACGCTGGTGATGGGCGTCGTCAACGTCACCCCCGACTCATTCAGCGACGGAGGCAAGTGGTTCACCACTGGTGCGGCGGTGGCCCACGGACTGGACCTGCTGGAGCAGGGCGCTGACATCCTGGACGTGGGCGGTGAGTCCACCCGCCCAGGTGCCGACCGGCCGAACGAGGAAGAGGAGCTGCGCCGCGTCATCCCGGTGATCCGTGAGCTGTCCCAGGCCGGGGCCCGGGTCTCGGTGGACACCATGAGGGCATCGGTGGCTGCGCAGGCTGTTGAGGCGGGTGCCTCCATCGTGAACGACGTTAGTGGGGGTCTGGCCGACCCGGAGATGGCGCTGGTGGTGGCCGCCGCAGGGGTGCCGTTCGTGGTCATGCACTGGCGCGGCCACAGCGACACAATGCAGGACCACGCATCATATGACGATGTGGTCGCTGACGTATGCCAGGCGCTGGGCGAACGCGTGTCCGACCTGTGCGCCCGGGGAGTGGGTCCGCAGCAGCTGATCCTGGATCCGGGGTTCGGTTTCGCCAAGCTGCCCGGGCACAACTGGTCGTTGCTTGCCCATCTGGACGCGTTGCAGTCACTCGGGTTTCCGGTGCTCGTCGGAACCTCGCGCAAGACGTTCCTGGGCGCTCTGGGCGTCCATGACGGTGAGGCGTTCGGACCTCCCGCCCAGCGCGACGTCGAAACCGCCGCGACCACGGTGATCGCCGGACTCGCGGGAGCCTGGGGGGTGCGTGTCCATGATGTTGCCTCAAGTGTTGGCGCCCTACGCGTGGTCGCCGCCGTTGAGGCTGCTCGATGACGGATCGCATAGTCCTGCAAGGGATCTCGGCCCGTGGCTTCCACGGCGTGCTGGACGGGGAGAAGACGAACGGACAGGGTTTTGTCGTCGATGTGATGCTCGAGGTCGACCTGCGGCGTGCCGGTCGCACCGATCTCCTGGGGCACACGGTCAGCTACGCCGAGGTTGCTTCCGACATCGTGGCGCTGATAACCGGGCCCCCGCTGGACCTGATCGAGACGCTGGCGGAGCGGATCGCGGCGGCTGCCTTGCGGCGACCGCTGGTGCAGGCCGTCGAGGTCACGGTTCATAAGCCTCAGGCCCCGATCGCAGTGCCGTTCGGTGACGTCCAGGTGGTGGTCGAGCGCTGTCGTGACGAGCCGGTCGTGATCGCCCTTGGCGCCAACCTCGGCGCTGTGCAGGCGACGCTCGAGGCTGTTGTTCGGGAACTGGCCGACGTCGATGGAGTGCGGATCACCGCGGTCTCCGAGTTGTTCGAGAGTGACCCGGTGGGCGGTCCCGAACAGCCTGTCTACCTCAACGCTGTCGTCCTCGCAAGAACCCGATTGGCAGCCTTCGCCTTGCTCACGGAGCTCCACAGGCTCGAGGCCGATCACGGGCGCATTCGCGAAACCCGTTGGGGTGCAAGGAGTCTGGACCTTGATCTCATTCAGTACGGAGATGTCGGGTCGGACTCGGACCTGGTCAGCAAGGACCCCGAGCTGATGCTGCCCCATCCCCGCGCCCATGAGCGGGCGTTCGTCCTTGCCCCGTGGTCTGCCGTCGATGCCCAGGCGGAGCTTCGGGTTGGCGAGGCACTGGTTCCGGTCAGTGAGCTGCTCGAGCGAGCCGAGGGTGCCGACCCTGCCGGCATACGGCCCGGACCGGAGTGGAGTCCTTCATGGTGACCGGTGGCCGAGGCGTCACCATCCGGCTCGTGCTCCTTCTCGGACTGGTCGCCACCGCTTTTGGGTACCTGGTTCTTCGCATCTGGACTGAGCATGGTGGTGCCATGCCCCCCGCACCCTGGGGCGCGTTCATCGTTCTGGTGTTCATGGCGTGTGGTGTCCTTTTCGCCGGACTGCCGGTCCGTCGCTTCCTGCGTGGAGGGGCTAAGAAACCGCTCAACCCCATCCGTGCAATGCGCACCGTGGTCCTGGCTCAGGCATCGGCCCTGACCGGGGCATTTGTCGCCGGCTGGTACCTTGCGCAGATACTGGTGGTCCTACCGAACTTTGATATCGCTTCGATTCGCTCTCTCGTGTGGAGGCTGGCGGTGTTGGCCGTCGGCGGAGTCCTGATGGTGGTGGCCGGGTTGGTGGTCCAGGCGATGTGCCGGATCGATAAGAACCACCGTGACTCCGATGGTGATCGCGACAGTGACGGCCAGGAAATGCCCGACGGCTCGCATCAGCACTGAGCAAGCACGAACACCGGGGCAAGCCAAGCAGGGAAGCTACTTGTCGACGTCTCCCACGACGAAGAACATCGATCCCAAGATTGAGACCATGTCGGAAATGAGGCAGCCCGGCAAAACTGCTGACAGCACGGAGACGTTGTTGAAGGATGCGCTGCGCAGCTTCAACCGCCACGGGGTCTTCTCCCCGCGCGATACCAGGTAGTAGCCGTTGAAACCCAGCGGGTTCTCCGTCTGGGTGTAGCGATGACCTTCGGGCACCTTCACTATCTTTGGCAGCTTGACGTTGACCGGCCCCTGCGGGAGTGACCCGAGGACGCTCAGGCAGTGCTCGGCAAGATCGAGGCTCACGTGGACCTGTTCCAACAGGCACTCGAGTCGCGCGAGGGCGTCGCCCTCCGTGCGCGTGACGACTCGACCTGGGCCACCTTCGACGAAGAGATCGCCGTAGGCCAAGTACGGCTCATCGCGTCGCAGGTCCATATCAACACCCGAAGCGCGGGCGATGGGGCCTGAAACACCGTATGCCCTAATGGTTTCCGGGGTGAGGGTACCCACCCCGCGGGCTCGGGCGTGGATGATCTCGTTCCCGACGATGAGGCTCTCGAGGTCGGGCAGGCGGCCCCTGACGGCCTGGATCGCCGAGTCGACCCGCCCCAGCCAGCCGGCGGGAAGGTCGGCCTTGAGGCCGCCCACCTGGTTGAACATGAGGTGCAGGCGCCCGCCCGTGGCCTCTTCCAGCACGGCCTGTAGCTCTTCGCGCTCTCGGAACGAGTAGAAGATCGGAGTGATGGCACCCAGCTCAAGGGGGTAGGAGCCGAGGAACATCAGGTGGCTCAGAACCCGGGTGAGCTCGGCGATCAGCGTGCGGGTCCAGGTGGCTCGTTCGGGTACCTCCATGCCGAGCATGGCCTCGACCCCAAGGACGACTCCGAGCTCGTTGGCGAACCCCGACAACCAGTCGTGGCGGTTGGCCAGCGCCATGATCTGCCGGTAGTCGCGCACCTCGAACAGCTTCTCGGCACCACGGTGCATGTAGCCCACGATCGGCTCGGCGGTGACGATGCGCTCGCCGTCAACGACCAGCCGCAGACGAAGGACGCCGTGAGTCGCAGGGTGCTGGGGGCCGATGTTGAGCACCATGTCGGCCGTTTCGAGCCCGCTGGCGCCCATCCCGACGGTGAGCTCTTGCGACCCGGCGGGGAGTAGTTGCGACGTGGTCATGTCGGCAGTCTGTCATGCGCGCCAACTGGTCAACGAAGGGCCAACCGATCAGCAGGCGGGGTCGTTCTGGGCTTTAACTGCTTGCCCCTTGGGGTCGATGCTCAGCAGCACGACCTTTTCGGCGTCCGGCAACCGGGCGAACTCGCCCAAAGTCGACGATCTCCCCACTGGGGGCTGGTCGATGGCGACACAGTGCCGGTAGGTGAATATCGCCCCTGGGGCAACGGGGATGCGGTAGGTGATCTTGTTGTTGAAGTTCTGGTACGGCGCATCGGAGTGCACGTGGATCGGCACACCGCTGGCGGCCAATGTGGAGTCCGGAACCCCTCGTGCCGTCCAGCGGTCAAGGATGATGACGGGCACGCCGCCGTCGTTGTGCACCCTGACAATCGTTCCCAGGTCGAACTTGCGGCCGACGACATCACTCTTTGCTGTGCCCGCCGCCGTGGTGGCGAAGGACCGCCGGGTGGCGCTGACCGTGACGGTCGGGGTGGTCGTCACAGTCACCACCGAATCCGGCCCCGTGGAGGATCCCCCACCGCAGCCGCTCAGCAGGGTGACTGCCCAGGCAAGACAGAGTCCGGTTACGGCGCGCGCAATGATCGCGCGGGGAGCGGAGACCCCCGTACACCTTTGAGACAGACCGATAGCGATGATCGACATGGCGAGATTCATCCTCTCATTCAGCGTGACTGAAGGCCCACAGGAAGTCGCCGAGTCCACCCCGAGCCGTCAGTGCTGCGGCGGCCGAGGCGATGCTCAAGCCCTTCAGGTATGCCGAGGGGTTGCTTCGTGCCAGATCGCGCGGTGGGATCTGGCCGCTGACCCCGAGCCGCAGCAACGCACCTCGCTGGTCCAGGAGCTCGTCGTGGGCGAGGGAGTCCA
>Ga0209540_10003077_pt1 | contig 11582 bp, 7 predicted proteins | sample BarGraIncu01121A_FD_184501 | JGI IMG/M metagenome (GOLD analysis project Ga0209540, IMG submission 184501) | Arctic peat soil microbial communities from Barrow, Alaska - Barrow Graham LP Incubations 011-21A (SPAdes) (version 2) | ecosystem: Environmental > Terrestrial > Soil > Wetlands > Peat... | reverse complement strand
CATTGGAGATTTAAAAAAACTCTCTGGATATTCTCCAAAGAGTTTTTCAGTGCCCTGCCTTACAGGCTGTAGGCTTATCGTTTGGAGCCGATTAACGGATTCGAACCGTTGACCTGCTGATTACAAAAAATAGGTAGGGCTGTTTGGGGTGTTGGGTGGTTTGCTGTAAAGGGCTGCAAATAGGGCGTTTGCGGGGTTTTAAGCGTGCTATCTTTTGGTGGTTATTTGTGGGTTTGAACATAAATTATGTTCAAATTATGTTCAAGTCAGCAATTTGAGAGCAGGGAGGAAGGATTTGCTGATTTGCGGAAGATTGCAGCAATTGCCAGAAGGCTTTTTCCGTGAACAAAACGTATTAGAGGTTTTGATTTTCTCCTTGTGCTTCGAGTAGGTTACTTTCAGCCATTTCTCTTAGGATCTGTCTTGTCTGAGAGGCTTTAAGATTCAATACTTCCATTGCCTCAGAACTGGTTATAGAATCATGGGTTTTCAAGTAATTCATAATGCATATGTAATTTGAGTTCGTTATCGCCGGTTTATCGCCGGTTATCGCCGGTTTGTCGCCGGTCATTGCCGGTTTATCGCCGGCTATTGCCGGTAAAGACTTGTCTGGATGTCGGTTGTCTTCATTATGTTCATTTCGTTCAGCAATACTTTCCGGGTAAGGGTATGTAATTCGAAGAAAATTAGTTGAAAAATTGATACTGACTCATATATTTTCAAAACAAAATGGAAAGGATATTGGTTCTAAGGGTACATAAAACAAAAGGCAAAGAGAATTATTTGTGATAGGATATAAATATATATGAAATTAACGGTGGTCTATTCACTGAAAATATCTAATTATGACTGCATCTCTGCGTATTTTAATGTTCTAAAAGTGAAATTTTTTTAAACGCAGATTTTGGATATAGAGTAACCATTTCTGTACTATCCCCAAACGAAGTTTCGGAGGCGCGTGCAAGATGAATAATTCAAATTTCCATCATGAAATTGCTCTTGAATCACTTAAAATTGTAAAAACTTTTTTTGACGATTGGAAAAATGGAACAACAGTGTTTAAGAGCCTTAATAATCTTACTGAACAAATGACACACGACTATAGCAATCGTTTTCTCGTGGAACTCATCCAGAATGCATATGATGCAATTGGTTCTGATGAGGATATCGAACCAGACGACGGTCGAATGAAAATTGTATTTAATGAGGCTGATGAAAATGGAGTTTTATATTTTGCAAATACTGGATGTGCTTTTAGCAGCAGTAATTTTCATGCATTAGCCAGGCTAGGCCAAAGTGACAAAGATCCGATGACATCTGTAGGAAATAAAGGTATAGGATTTCGCAGCGTGCTTCAGATATGTAATTGTCCTCAAATTTTTTCTGGAGTTCAAGACGATCATAAAGGGTATCAAGGGTATTGTTTTGAGTTCAATCCTAGAAAGAAGGATATATTAGCATCTGCAATTTCAGAATTGCTCATAAATGGGAATCATCAGGATCTGTTGAATCTGTTCAATATTGATGAAATAGATCTACTTTGGAGTCAGGAAGAAATTAATCAGCTGAAGTTCGTGCTACAACAAAAAAGCAGACAAGCAATGATGTTTGAGGATCAATTTTTAAAAGAAGAACTTAAAGGTCTTTCAACATATTTATTGACGATGCCGCTTAGTAGTAAAGAAATGAAAGATCCAATTCTGTTGGATATGGCAGCTGAAGGCTACTCAACAGTGATTAAGCTAAAACTAACGGAAAACAATGCCGCACAGAAGGTAAGAGAAGCAATACAAAAAGTAAATTCTGCTGCTTTCATTTTTTTAAATCGAGTAAAAATTGTAACCTTGGATCATCTGGGTTATAGTGACCAAAATCTAAGTATGACTATATTGAAGGAATTTATACCATTAAAAAATGATCTAGATTTTGCAATTGGACAAGAGATAATTAGTGTTTCAGGGAAGGAAGAGAAGCAAAGGTGGTATGTATTCACATCGACAATCGGGGGATCCAATCAACCGGAAATTAAAAAGAAAATAGAAGATAGTACAGAAGAGTTGCCTAGTAATTGGCAAGGAACCGACTGTGCGAAAATCAGCATTGCAGTTCCGGTTAGCGAAAAGGCTATTAATGGGTTGATCTACATCTTTTTGCCAACAGAAAAAAAGAATGGACTAGCATATCACATCAATGCACCTTTTTATGGAGAAATTAATCGAAAAAATATTGATGTTTCAAAAACATATAACAAGCTCCTCCTAGCTGAAGCCAGCGAAATTGCAGTTAAAGCGGCTGAATATTTAAAACGGGAAGTCCCGCAGAACAGCGAGAATATTTTGATGGACCTTCTTTGTTATAAAAATGAAGATGATGATTTGATACAGCTAGAAACTGATTCGCTAAAAAGTGCGCTTTTGAAGCGCTCTATAGATTTATCAGAATGGGAAATAATTCCCTATAAAAACAGTGAAGGACAAACACAATTTAGCAATATTAGAAATGTTTGCTTACTGCCGATGAAATGGGATTATTCTGCTTTTTCAGTAATAAATCTTGTAAAATTTGCTGAAGCTAAAATCTTGTCAGATGTTTCATCAGATCGTCTTGAATCAGTAGATAGAGTGACAAAGGACCTGGGCTTTGATATGGCTGCAAATTCAGAAAAAGTTGCATGCTGGGCAGAGTTATTGGCAAAACATTTTTGTGAAGAACAGGTAAAAATTGATTGGTGGAATCAATTTTACACGGAGCTTTCCAATGTAATTAAAAATCCTGCATGTTTAGTAGGCAAAAATGTTCTTCTAGGAGAGGATTTTGAATTACATTCTGGTGGAAAAGAAGATAAGGACAACTGGATTTTTCTTAATCCAGTACAGACTGCCAGCGAAGAGCGTGATGATGAAATTTCACTTGAAATGGATTTGCCCGGAATGACTATTCCTGATTTTCTAACGCAAAGAATTGCATTTCTAAACTCAAGAATTGAGCTATATCAACTAGATTCAAAAAACAGAAAAAACAAGAATCAATTTCTTGACTATATTACACAGGGAACTAATCCATTAGTAGAGCGCTTTCGAGTTCAGAGTATCTTAGATAAGGTAATATTGCCTGTAATGAATTCTGCGATAGCATCCCATGTATCTCCATTAGAGTCGCAGTTATGGGAGACATTTCGTTTCATAATGGCTTTACATGATAACTCGCGAAGAGAATTGAACTCTATGCAAGAAAAATTTTCAAGAATATTAGTACCGTGCAGGAATGGGTGGTACCCTGCGAATGAAACTTATTTTTCAGAAGACTGGGATGGTGTCGGAAGCATTCAATATGGGAAGGATTTGACAAGTTTTTTTAGCGATCCAAATGCTGGGGATTATCTAGAAGGAACAGGAAAACAAGTTGTATCAATGTCAGATATGCTTCAATATATTTCAGGGATTAGCAAGGAAAAGACGGCACAATTTCTTTGCTTTTGCGGAGTTGCAGATTACTTAAAACTTGTTCCGATAGGACAAAATGGAAAGCTATTTATCAGTGGAAGCAACAGAAAATTCGAATTTCCAAAATTTTTTATTGACTCAAAGATATCTCAAGAGCAATGTGAATGCTATAAGCGATATGTTGAGAAGTTATATCACAATTTTTCCGGACAGTTTAACTTTGAGATTGATGGAATGAAAACGATTGATGGATTTTGGCGATATGAAAATTTATCTATAGTAGGAAAATATGTATTTTCAAAATTAGTTTGCCGATCTATCTTTTTTTGGACAGAATGGGAGAGGGGCAGTATTCGCAAACCAACAGGAGAATCTTTTTATTGCGAATGTTATCCCGTCGTAAGACTATTATTGAGCGAGACACCCTGGGTTCCTTGCGGTATAAAAGACTCGATCGAATACAAAACACCAAAAGAATGTTGGTATGTACCAACAGATTTGCTTAGACGTCAGATACATACATATGCTATGCTGCCATTCATTGAACCTGAAGTAGCTAAGATAATTGAGAACCAACATACAATTGATGAGTTGTCAAAGCTTGAAGTATCTTGTTTCGATGTTCGAACGATCGAGGAAGGTTTTAACTTACTGCGTTTGCTGGCAAATAGCTTCGAAGACGGAAAAGTGAAAGCTGAACTTATCAATGTATATAAAGGACACTATAGGGAGGTTTGGAACACTATCTATGATTATTTCCAAAATCAACAAGATAACAAAATTATTAATCCTCCTGATCTTTTGATGGCAACTAGCGCAAAAAACGAATTGATTTCTTGGAGAATTAAGGAAAACAACTTTGAAGAAAATCACTTCCTTTTTGTGCCGGATGATAAGAAGCTAACTATTCAACTTCAAAACAATCCTAAAATATACTTATTGCTTATTGATCCTGGAAAAAAATTTATGCCTCTTCTAAATAAAATTGCCGATGGTAATCTCGTGCCCATTTCTAACCTGATACAAGAAATCATTGCAGATGGTAATGTGATGGGGGATGATCGGAGCGACCAGTTGCCAATCCGGTTATTTGATGAGGAAGAGAAATGGATGTTGCCTGTTTTACTATCAGTTGTGGTTTATCGAGAAGACAGCGGAATAAGCCTGTCTGCTTTGAGATTCAAAGAAATTGTAGCTTTACTCAGGCGTGCTAAAGTGATCAATTGTAAAAATTTAGAAAGACAGTTGAAATTCAAACTTGCGGACCAGCAAGAACTTATTGAACGAATTCCGGTAGACATTTGTGTAAGCAAAGACACGGAGACGTTCTTCATAAACAATAAAAATGTAATAAAACTGCAATTGTTGGCTCCAGCTGTTAGTGAGTATCTTGAAATTTCTGCACTGGAAGTTCCCTTAAAGCTTGTTCTGTTAAAGCTTAACATCAATCTAAATGATCGTGATAATTCGCCTGAAGAAGACTCCATTTTAGATGCACTCAAAGAAATTCGAATTACCGAAGAGAACTATAATAATGTTAAGAGAGCAATGAATGAAAGTCTGGAATGGACGCTGGAGAGGATTTATCCTGCTGTATTGGCACTTGAAAAATCGGGAAATATTAAGGCGGAGGAGATCAAAAATCATATATTTGGAGTTCATTATGAAGCTGAACTAGTGGCGTTTTTAGCGCAGTTGAAATTTGAAGAAATAAGCCCAGAACAACTGGTTGAGTTTGCTAGAGACGCTAGTAGCAACAAAGAAATGGGCATGTTTTTGTACGATAATTTGCGAATAGATTTGAAGCAATGGAATGCAGCAATTGTAAAATCTGGAACTAATCAACCCATTCAAAACACAAAGATAAGAGAAGATTTTAGTCGTATGAAAGATCAATATATGGGATTGGTGCTAGGGATTGCCAGATATATGGCAGTCTCCGAAAATCAACCTGATCAATTTGCGAAAAATGTTGAAACATTTAAAGATTGGTTAATGCCAGAGACCTGGATTGAGTTGTATTGGGAAATTACACCAGTACTATTTATTAGGGAACTAAAGAGTTGGTTCGTAACCTTACCTGCTTCGAAACCAATTGTTCAGGCCTTCGATCAGGTTGAGAATGTTGACCAGTTAAGCATATCGCTTAAGGAATTAATACCTGATATTGATTTAGCTGGAGAAGACATTGCTAAAGAAAATCGCCAGTTATTTATAAATGAAATTGTACTGATTCGGGAAATCCTGTTTGCGTATGTCAACAAATATTCTGCTGATGAGAATCAACAATCTAACCCTTTACTTGAATTTTCAATAACAGAGGACAAATTATTGGAGTGCATACTGAAAAATATTCCAAAAGAATATTTGGAGATTGAAAAATGGAATGACGAGAGAATAATTAAGGCGATCATGGAAAGTGAGATAACCATGGACTTTCAAAAAGTGATCCCAGGCGATTGGCTTGAGTCAAAAAGTTGTAAGGAATTAATGGGAAAACTCAATATCGCACAAGAGGAGTTAGTTGATGCTGAAAGCGAATTTAGAAAGAAACGAGAGCAAATAAAAAAAGAAAATACAATACAAAAAAGACTTATTTCTATAAAGGGATCCGAATTTGATTCGGATGAATCAAACTTGCCCAATCTACTGGTAATTGTTAATGAAAAACTAGTTAACGAAACAAAGCGAGTCGGTGCGATTGATAATACGATAAAACTTAAATCGGTTAAACCAAGAACGACTATGGGGGAAGGCAACCCTAAGCCAAATGAACCTTCTGAGAGAGGAAAAAGAATAGGTAAGGAAAAGGAAGCAGCAATTGGGTTGGCGGGTGAGTACTTAATATATCAAATGCTCAAAAAGACCTTTGGACAGCAGGTAACTCCCGATTCATGGAAATCTAATAATAGAAAATATATGTATCCAGACAATCCAGGAAATGATTCTTTGGGGTATGACTTTGAAATATGTCTCGAGAAGAAAAGGTATTATATTGAGGTAAAAAGTACTATTGGTGGAAACTATCAGTTTGATATGGGTTCGTCAGAGACAACAAAAGCCTTAGAATTGACAAAGAATAAAAAAATCGAGTATGTAATTGCATTTATCACTTATACGCTTGATCATCCAACAGTTTATTGGCTCCCAAATCCTTTTTCAGACAAAGGTAAGAAACTTTTCTCGATTAATGACGTCGGTGCTCGTGTGCGTTTTACACCAGATAATGAATAAGCGCTTAAATTGAGTTTTCGAGCAATTAGTTTTTTGATCTGTTGAATATAAAATACCATTTTTATTCCCGAACGTTCTGAAATCGCGAGGAGAAACGGCTATGGCAGAACATATATTGGTGACATTAGGGAAAGAACGTTTTGGTTCTGTTATAAGGCAAACTATTCATTTTGTCGATGATATTAAGCAGAATGATTTTCTGAATGATATCGAAAATACTCCGCATGCATTTGTGTTGGCTTGTTTGATGGACAGACAGATAAAAGCCGAACGGGCATGGTCGATTCCTTCTCAAATACAGAGAATAATTGGAAGTTTTGAAATAGATGATCTGATAAAAGTATCTGCAGGCGAGTATAAAAGTATTTTTACTCAATATTCTTTACATCGTTTTAATGACACAATGGCAGATGTGTTCTGCGCGGGGGTACATGGTATTAGTGAACGCTTTGATGGCGATGCATCGCAAATATGGAGCAATAATCCCAGTAGTGCCAAAGTTGTATATGAATTTTTGCTTTTCAACGGGTCGGGGCCTAAAATTGCGACGATGGCTGCAAATATTCTTGCTCGAGATTTCAAAATACCTTTTTCTGATTATTATTCTATAGATATATCTCCAGATGTACATATAATGCGAGTAATGCAACGTACAGGATTGGTTAGTCCTGAAGCCGACAAAAACGCAGTAATCTATAAGGCCAGAGAACTAAATCCGGAGTTTCCCGGTATTGTTGATTTTTCTTGTTGGGAAATTGGACGTGAATGGTGTCGACCTAAAAGCCCCAATTGCCAGGCATGCATTATTCGATCTGAGTGCAAAAAATTATATAGAGGTCAAAAACAATATAAGTTAGAAGGAGAAGCCTATGAAAAGATTACAGTACATCGGCCAGAGAAGTACCGCTCGACAGGTTTATGAATTGCTGAATTCTCCAAGCACTAGATATTCTCCAAGGCCATGGAATCAGTTTAAGCCGGATGATACATTGTGGTGGGTTATTCCTTCAACAGAATGGCCAGCCTATAAGTACGGAAAATACGTTTTTTGGAGAGATGGGGAAAAAATCCAATGCGGATTAGTTATCGAAAAGGGCTTCGGAACGACTGTACAAGCTGTATTCCCAAGCGTTAAGGCGAGAGGCTTAATGACAGAACAAGACTGGATGTGGAATAAAATGATTAAGGATATGCAGTCAGAAACTGCGAAGCAAATTCTGGGTAGTATTCAGGAATCTCCGATATGCATTTCCATCAATGCGAGTCTTGCTCAAGATCCATCGGATTATGATCCATTTGCCGAAAAAAAGAAGATCGAAAATATAGAATTCGAATTTATTGATGGCGGCTTGAATTTGCTAAACTACGATTTTTCTGACGGAAGCATGGAGATGCTGCAAACTGTCAAATCGTTATCTGAAATGGCGGAAGCTCTTACAATAAATCCTGCATCAGATTGGATTTGGTACGATTTATACATTACGATTCCTTTCAAACGGGCTGAAGAAAACAAATTGGAAACTGACTCAATTGACGCGAATCAACTCTTACACATATTCGAACCACTCGAGCAATGGATCGGACTGAATGTCTAATTTAGGAGCTAAAGATGGAGGAGAATATGTCTGAAAAGGATTACCTGGTTTTTTTAGGGACCCGTTGCTGTTTGTTCGATTTTGAGAATATTAGCCAAGCTCATATCCAAATGAATTTTAAAATGATTAGAGATTTTGGCGATACCGCATATAATTCTGACGGCAGTGTTAAACATTACCTTCATACATGGGACGATGGAGATCGGATCCTTGTTCAATGTCAAAATTGTGGGGCATTTTTTATTGTTCAATCGTCTGAATATCACGGACAGGAAGATAGTTATTACCGTGATTGGTATCAGGTCGAAGATGAGCAGAGAGCTATCGTAATCAATAATATGCTTGGTGGCTGGGATCTAGAAAATAAATATAATGCACCATGGATAAAAGCGACAAACGAGGTGTTTGCATGGAACAGAGGGACATTTTAACAAAGTCATGATAATAAAGTGATATCAATCGTGAAGTGTTCAGGGTTAGCCCGGATTCGCTGTTTGTTTTTTCCGGATCGCCTGTTCATTTTGACCGGAATCGCAGGGGGTACTAAATGAAACTTTTAGTTTGCGACGTTGAAGGCACAATATTTGAACCTCATATGATCAAAGACGCCGAGCACGCATCTTACATTTGGACAAAGATTGCAGATGATCTTGGCGAAGATGCAAAAGCGGAAGAGATACAGACGCAAAAGAAATGGAAAGAGGGAGGTTATGGTTTCAAAGTCTCAGGGACGGCATACATGAAATGGGTACAAGCTACAATTGAAATTCATGAAAAGTATAGGTTGAGCACTGAAAAATTTAATCAGATCATCAACAATGCTCCATACGTTCCGGGTGTGAAAGATTTTTTCGCTAAGTTGAACCGCGCTGAGTACATTCCTGTCCTGATTTCTGGTGGTATACAAAATTTGAACACAAAAGCATGCACAGACTTGGGAATTGAAAGAGAAAATTCCTTTGCCGCGTGTGAATACTATTTTAAGCTGAATGGCAAGATCGACTGGGGTTTAACCTTTGTTAATTCATGTAACTTCTGGGGAAAGGAAGAAATCGTAAAATTATTACTCCGTAAACATGGGCTTGGTTGCAATGATTGGATTTTCATTGGAGACGGTGTGAATGATATTTCCATTGCTGAGAAGGCTTCACTTTCTATCGGCATCAACCCTATCGGGAAACTTGAGGATGTCGTAGACTACAGCTTCACAGATTTCAATGAACTGATCGCATGTAAAGGACTCATTGATAAGACAAATATAATTATTGAATCGAAATCGTATCTAAATGAGTCCGCACATATAAAATGTACAAATGAAATAATTGAAAACTATGCTGAAGAGATTAAGATTAAAGCAGTATCTTATGTTCAAAAACAAATCGGAAACCTTCATTTGAGAGAGCATAGAATTGATGCATTTAGCCGTATATGTAAATTATCCCATGATGAGACCGCAATTCAGAAAATAAAGAAAAAAATGACGGGTATTAAGGAACTTCTCGAAACAGGTCAAACAACCTATTTCCTTTATTCAGAATTTTTGCATGAGACTCATATCGCATTTTCTTTGTTACAGTCATTTTGTATAGCAGCAGAAATCATGACACACATTACATTTATGCTGATTGCTGATGATGAGAAGCTTCAACAATTCATAAAAAGCCAATCAAAATCAGAACGTGAAGATTTTAAAATTGAGTCATTGGATGCTATTTTCAAAGACTACAAAGATATGCGTAATCGGGTTGCACATACATATCAGTTGATTTCTATTGAAGCGGCTCAGTCGTTTATTTTACGTACATATGAAAATATCCAGAGGATGGAACTTATAATCAATCCCGCAGAAAAATAGTTTCTAATATTTGTTCTGGATCAGTATATGGAACATACGGTTTCTAACGAAAGGTGTGAGCATGAGGCTAACTCATGCATCACCTTTCCTCCCCCCTCAACATCTTAGAAATCTTACTCGCCGCCGCAGTTTCTGATGTCTTCAACGAATGCGCGTATATATTCATGGTGGTAGATACATCAGCATGACCGAGAAGCTGTGAGACGGTTCGAAGGTCTGTGCCTGCGGCTATTTGCAGGGTGGCAAAGGAGTGGCGGAGTCCGTGTACGGTTGTGTATTTGAATCCGGAGTCTGCCAGAAATTTTTTGTTCCATTTTGTAATGGTCTGATTGTGGATCGGGGAGCCATCCCATTGGGTGTAAAGGCGATCGGTGTTCTGCCAGAGATCGCCGATTCGGGCTTTTTCTGTGTTTTGCCAGTATCGGTATTTTTCTAATAGTTCGATTAGATCGGGAGCTATGGCTATCGCTCTGTTTCCGCTTCTTGTTTTGGTGGTTCCTGTGACAATTCCGATTCGGCGGATGTATTGGGAGTTGCGTTGGATGTGGATTTCGCTTTTGTCAAAATCTATATCTTTCCACTCAAGACCGGCCAGCTCGCCTTCGCGAATACCTGTCTGAAGTAATGTGATAATGGCGGTGCCGACTCGGATATCGTGATAGTTTAGGGCGGCCTGGTATGCTTTTTGCGCCTCATCAATATTCATGTGTGATATTTCATGACCTCTTTGAGAAGGTGCTTTTACGCGCTTGCAGGGGTTCTCTAAAATCATCTGCCATTGTACGGCTGTTGAAAGGACAGAGGACAGACAGCGGAAATAGTTGCCCTTTGTATTGTCTGATAGTTTGTCGTCCATTCCCAATGACTCGAAAACCTCTTCAATGGGAGAATTCAAAACGGATGCGACTTTACACGCTATCTCGAATGAGACAACATGGCCACTGCGAAGTCGGGTATTTGTATTGGAGGCAATATCCAGTTTTTCAGCAGTTATATTGTTGGTTTTGAGAATATGAAGTACATGCGGCAGCAAGCGATAGCGTGCAGTATTTCGCATACCTTTCTGATCCAGATCTCGTAACCAATTAACGATTTGGATTGGCTGGATTTGTGCAAGCGGAAGTCTTCCAAATACAGGCAGGATGCGTTTTTCCAAGAATTCGCAATAGTCTGCAAAAGTTTTTGGCTTAAGATTTGATTTAGCATATGGCAGCCACTGCGTATTCGCAAATTCAAGGAGCGTTGTTTTTTCACCTGATAAGTAACGTCCTGATTTTACCTGGCGCTCAAAATCAAGTATGGCAGCTTCAAGAGCGTCTTTTTCTTTCTTTGCGGTAAGTCCATTAGGAGGCGTCCAAGTAGTAACCTCATTGACGTATTTACCTGTTGAATCTCTGCCGATGCTTATTCGAATCTGATAAGAGCTGCCTCTTTTTATAGCGCTTGCCATTCAAA
>Ga0209540_10003075_pt1 | contig 11592 bp, 11 predicted proteins | sample BarGraIncu01121A_FD_184501 | JGI IMG/M metagenome (GOLD analysis project Ga0209540, IMG submission 184501) | Arctic peat soil microbial communities from Barrow, Alaska - Barrow Graham LP Incubations 011-21A (SPAdes) (version 2) | ecosystem: Environmental > Terrestrial > Soil > Wetlands > Peat... | reverse complement strand
GAGGATGACCATGGTGAGCCTGATGAGGCGGGCCCCCGGTCGACCGCGACGGCGACTGCGACATCCGAGTGCGTGCCGCTGAGCGCTGTCCGGGGCGTCATGCTGACCCACGTGGTGGCGTCTCCGGCGACCTACACGCCTGGATCTCTGGGACGCGAGCTCACGCTGACACTCGGTTGGGGTGCGGTCAGCAGGGTCGACATGATCCCTGCGACATGTGGCGACCCGAACTGCGAGGCCGATCACGGCTACGAGGGCACCGTCACCACGGATGACATCGGGTTGAGGGTCAGTGCCGATGCCGATGGGGAGTTGGCACTGGCACAGGCGATGGTTTTCGCGCGGACGCTGTCTGCGGCCATTGGAGGCTGAGGTCACGTCCGTGTATGACCAGAGCCTGATGCCGATCTATGACGCCTCGGGGTTGGTCGGCGTCCTGCCAGCGGTGGCGCGGTCTTTGGGGGTGGCTGAGCACGACGGGGACCCCGGTGACCGGCGCGACCTGCTCGATCTGCCGCCGGCAAGGCGTGCGGTGGTGGTGCTCATCGACGGGCTGGGCTACGACCTCTTGCGTCAGCGCAGCGGGCACGCACCGTTTCTGCGACGGCTGTTACCCGCGGCATTCCGCCTGAGCGCCGGCTTCCCGTCAACCACCGCGACGAGCATGGGCACGTTCGGGACGGGACTGCCTCCCGGCTCCCACGGACTCGTCGGCTACGAGGTGCTCGTTCCGGGCGAGGACCGGTTGCTCAACGAGCTGTCCTGGGACAACGGCCCTGATCCGCGTCTGTGGCAACCGAGCCAGACCGTGTTCGAACGCGCAGCCGCGGAGGGTTTCGCCGTCATCCGCATCGGCCCAGGCTTCTTCGACGGCTCTGGACTGACCAATGCGGCCTTGCGCGGCGGTAGCTTCACCGCGGCGCGTTCTCTTGATGCTCGGGTGGATTCGGCACTGGCGGCAGTTCGGGGGAGCAAGCGTGCTCTCGTCTATCTCTACTGGGGAGAGCTCGACAAGGTCGGGCACGTCCATGGCTGTCAGTCCTGGGAGTGGGGTGACGAGCTGGAGCTGATCGACCGTTCCCTCGCCCGCCTCGTGGCGGGCGTGCCGTCGGACACCTCCGTCTATGTCACGGCCGACCACGGCATGGTCGATGCTCCCCATGCCCTGCGGATCGACCTTGCACACGACGCGGAGCTGGCTGCAGACGTCCGGCACGTGGGCGGCGAACCCCGATCGTTGCAGCTGTACTGCGAGCAGGGCGCCGCTGATGACGTGCTCGCCACCTGGCGTGAGCGGGTGGACGCGCGGGCCTGGGTGCTCAGTCGGGACGAGGCAGTGGGACATGGTCTGTTCGGTGCCGTCTCGGAGCGCGTCCTGCCACGGATCGGCGACGTCATCGTGGCGATGCGCGACAACTTCGCCATCGTGGACTCCCGGACTGCGCGGCCGGCACTACTGGCGTTGTTGGGTCTTCACGGATCGTTGACTCCTGGGGAGATGGCGATCCCACTCCTGCACGTGCCCGCGAGGGACAGCCAGAGTCTGTGACTGGGCTTGGCTGGAACGAGAGCTAGGTGGCTGGCCCGACTGGCCGGGAAGCCAGATGGTCTGTGGCCCCGTAGAGTGCTGCGTCGTGGCTGAACTTGTGTTTTTCTCCGGCACGATGGACTGTGGCAAATCCACATTGGCTCTTCAGATGGATCACAACCATGCTGCACGGGGGCGGTCAGGGCTGATATTCACCAAGCACGACCGGGCCGGCGAATCGGTGCTGTCCTCGCGTCTTGGCCTGGTCACCAGCGCCCACGAGGTGGTCGACGATCTCGACTTCTGGGACGTCATCGTGAGTCGGGCTACGAGTGGCCAGCGGGTGGACTATCTGATCTGCGACGAGGCCCAGTTCTACACCCCGGCGCAGGTCGACCAGCTCGCCCGCATCGTGGACGAGATGCGGGTCGACGTCTATGCATTCGGAATCACCGCCGACTTCAGGACAGCCTTGTTCCCCGGATCCCAGCGGATGATCGAGCTGGCCGACCGGGTCCAGACGTTGCAGGTTGAGGCGCTGTGCTGGTGCGGCCATCGGGCTACCCAGAACGCCCGGGTCGTGGACGGCGTGATGGTCGTCGAGGGTGAGCAGGTTGCGCTCGGGGATATCACCGCCGGCAAGGTCGGACTGGTGCAGTACGAGGTTCTGTGCCGACGCCACTACATGCGCAGGATGACCTCACATGCCGCGCGGAACGCGGCAGCCTCACCCGAGGTCCTACCCTTCGACCTGGACTTCTGCCCGATTCAGGTACCAATGGTCAAGGTCTAGAACGACCACACCGGCTGTCAGGACGAGGAACGGTCGACGCCCGGCCTCGAGCCAAACACGATCTCATCCCACGCGGGGACGCTGGGCCGGCCGGTCTTGCGGGCAGCCTCGTGAGGCCGTTTTGGCCGTGCTGTGGACTGACCTTGGCGCGCGGACTTCTCAGCCGGCTCAAGGGATCTCTCACCCATGCTGGGTGACGTCTCGTTTGGTGAGGAGTCGTCGGGTGAGGAGTCTTCGGCCAAGAAACCTTCATCGGTAGGCTCCCTGAGCGCCTCGGCCGGCTCGGGCTGCAGGTTCTCCAGGGGCAGCGCCTGCTCCGGAGGGTGCTTCTCAGCACTGGGCACAGTGCTGGCGGCCTTCGGCGAGGCACTTGAAGCACTGCGACCGCCAGGTCTGCGGCGGTTGCGCGCGGTGCTGCGCCTGCGCATTGCGGTCATCAGATCAAGCGGATCGTCCTGGTGTTCGTCACGGGCGGAAGGTCGCAGGCCTCCTTCGGCCTCCACGTCATAAACTGTGCTGTCCCGTCTCGACACGGGGCGTTGCCTCGGCGCCGGGATCGGTCCCTTGGCCTCTTGCACCTCCTCGGTGAGCCAGCGAGCCTCGTCATCCACGGCTGAAACGGTCCGGTCGGCAAGGTCGTAGTTCCACGACGCCTGACGCTGCCGCCCCCCAGCGGCGAATGTCAGCACAACGGTCCAGGGGCCGCCCTCGGTCCGCCAGGAGTCCCAGCTGGCGTCGGTCACCTCGACGTCACGCGCCTTGAGCCGTTCAGTCACCCGTGCTGACAGCGTGGGTGCGCTGCCGCCGTTGGAGACACCAGTGCGTGCGCTGCGCAGACGGGCCAGCTGTGCCAGGCCAGCCACATGCTCACGCTCAGCGAGGATAGGGCCCTCGTAGCGGTGGACCTTCTCGACCGACCAGCCTGCCCGGCTGGCAGCTTCATCGGTCGAGGCGCCCGCGCGGATCAGGGCCTGGACTTCGCGTGGGCGGAGCCCGCCGTCGACCTCGATCTGAAGCTGTCCCAAGCGTGGTCGATCGTGACGGATCGCAGCCCGTAACGCCTCGTCGACAGGCATCTGAAAACGCTCGTCGTCGGCTCCGCTGAGCAGTAGGTGCTCGCCGTCCTCATGCACGCCGATCAGTTGCAGGTCTTGCATCGCCTTCTCCTGAGTCGCCCATTAACAACAGACTGTGCCATCTTCGCGGCCCAAGAGCCGGCAGGCCACGCCGCAAGGGTAGTTTTGGCGAAGTCCATGCTGCGGTCAATGTTGCCGCACAGCCCCAACCGAACCGGAGGATGCCTGTGAACTCACCCCGGGCCGGGTCCGACGTAAGCCCACTGACCCCATATGACGGCATCCTACTGCTGTCGTTCGGCGGACCCGAGAAGCCCGAAGACGTGATGCCTTTCCTGCGCATCGTCACCGCGGGACGAGGCATTCCGGACGAGCGTCTGACCGCAGTAGCCGAGCACTACTACTCTCTCGGCGGCAAGAGTCCGATCAATGACCAGAGTCGTCTGCTGCTGGCCGCCCTCCGCTCAGAGCTCGACCGCCGTGAGCTCACGATCCCGGTCCTGTGGGGAAACCGCAACTTCGACCCCTTCCTCACCGATGCCCTGCGTGAGGCCCACGAGGCTGGTATGCGCCGACTGGTCACCATCGTGACCAGCGCGTACACCTCCTACTCCTCGTGTCGCCAGTACCGCGAGGACCTTGCTGACGCGGTGGCGACCCTTGCCGATGAGGGACGCGAGATCGAGATCGACAAGATACGTCCCTACTTCAACCACCCAGGCTTCTCGCGCGCCAACGCGCGGCGAGTGACCGAAGCTGTGCGTGGCCTGGTCCGGCGTCCCGATGACGAGGTCCGCCTGGTCTTCGTCACCCATTCCATTCCAGAGGCCATGGACGACACCTCGGGTCCCGGCGACGGCGAGGGCAACGCGTACCGCCGCGAGCATCTGGCACTGGCGGCAGCTGTCACCGATGAGGTCAATGCGACGCTGGGTCGAGGACTGGACCACGAGCTGGTCTACTGCTCCCGCTCAGGCCCTCCCACCCAGTCGTGGCTCGGGCCGGACGTCAACGACGGGCTCCGGTCCTTGGCCTCCGTCGGTGTCAGGACCGTGGTCGTGGCACCGATCGGATTTGTCTCGGATCATATGGAAGTCAGGTTCGACCTCGACACCGAAGCCGCGCAGACAGCGGCTACCGAGGGCCTGGAGATGGTGCGGGTGCCCACTGTTGGCACCGACCCTGAGTTCGTCTCGGGGCTGGTCGACCTGGTTCTCGAGAGAGCCGCGCAGGCCCGCGGTTCCGCCCCTGCTGTCTCTCCTGCCTGGCCCGACCACGAGGTGTCCCCGCCCGTCTGTCGTCAGGGTTGCTGCCCCAACCTGAGAGTGGCCAAGCCGGCCCTCTGTGGGTCCGACTGATGTGCGCTGACCTGGGGTTCTCTGGTCGGGAACCGTCGGAGACCCTGTCTGAGCAACTGTCCCAGTCACTCCTTCGCGAGCTCGAGGATCTCGCGGTCTCTGCTGCTCGCGCGGCCGGGACGTTCATCGTGCAGGAACGCCCGCGGGGCCTGGGTGTCCTGGACACCAAGAGCAGCATCAACGACATCGTGACCGTGATGGACCAGCAGTCCGAGACGCTGCTGCGAGCTCACCTGCTGAGCGCCCGGCCCGGCGACGCGATTCTCGGTGAGGAGGATGGGGCCTCGCAGGGGACCTCAGGCATCACCTGGGTCATCGACCCGATCGACGGAACCGTGAACTACCTCTACGAGATCCCGGCCTACTGCGTCTCGGTGGCCGCCGTCATCGGCGACGCCGAGACGGCCGGGCAGTGGCGACCCGTCGCCGGTGCGATCTGCAACCCGCTCACCGGGGACATCTTTCACGCTCGCGCGGGCGGCGGCGCACATGTTCTGCAGGGCGATGATGACACGGCGATCAGGGTCAACCCCGTCGACGTGCTCCTGCAGTCGCTGGTGGCCACCGGCTTCGGATACCTGCCCGAGGTACGCGCCCGCCAGGGTGCTGTGCTGGCCGCGATCCTGCCCGAGATTCGCGACATCCGGCGGGCCGGCAGCGCGGCCCTGGATCTGTGCGCGGTCGCGTGTGGCACGGTCGACGCCTACTACGAGTCGGGCCTCAATCCGTGGGATCTCGCGGCTGGTTGGATCATCGCCACGGAGGCGGGGGCCTTGGTGAGCGGGTTGAACAAGATGGGGCCGGGCGAGGCGGCTGTGGTGGCCGCCGGACCCGGCATACATGGATCACTGCGGTCGAAGCTGGAGGCCCTGGCGCCCCTGCGGTGATGGGTGGAACCCGTGCGTCGGGCTCCGACCGTGAACCTGTCCTGTCAGCTCCTGTTTCGGTCATTGTGTGTTTGGTCACAACTCGGCGCTGCGGCCACTTCATCTTGGTATCGGGCTGTTTGAACACTCGCGGAGAAGGTGGAATGGCTGTCCGAACACCTGTGGAGAAGGTCTGGATCGACTTGTGGGGCTCCCAATAGTGACAACGGCCCCGGAATAGGGCACACTGCGCGGCGCAGCGGGCACAAAATCAACGTGCCCGGCGTTTACCCCGCAGCGACGCACATCACTCATTCCTGACCATTCCTGCCACGAGCTTCCGCCCACAACCTGAAGGAGGGGGACATCACCAATGGCGACTGACTATGACGCGCCCCGCAAGACCGATGATGACGATGCCGAAGACTCCATTGAGGAGCTGAAGTCTCGTCGCGTCGACAAGAGCGCCTCAAGTGTTGACGTCGACGAGACCGAGCACGCCGACGGCTTCGAGCTCCCTGGGGCCGACCTGTCCGGCGAAGAGCTGTCGGTGCGAGTGGTTCCACGGCAGTCCGACGAGTTCACCTGCTCACGCTGCTTCCTGGTGCATCACCGCAGTCAGCTGGCCAAGGAAGTCAAGGGCCAGCCGGTGTGTCGCGAGTGCGTTGCCTGAGGGGAGCGACCACCGCTCGCGGCTGGCGTCTCGACGAAGGACCGTTCGATGACTGACCCATCGCGGGTCCAGGTGCTGATCTCGCGCCTTGACCCCAATCTCCCGATGCCCTGCTACGCCCACCCGGGCGACGCCGGCGCCGACCTTCACGCCCGACAGGACGTGTTCCTTGCTCCGGGGGAGCGCGCCCTGGTCCCGACGGGCATTGCCATCGCCCTGCCCGCCGGGTATGCCGCGTTCGTCCACCCGCGCTCGGGTCTGGCTGCCAGACACGGCATCACGGTGGTGAATGCGCCCGGCACGGTGGACGCGGGCTATCGCGGCGAGATCTTGGTCAACCTGCTCAACACCGACACCCGCCAGGGGTTCACCATCACTGCGGGGGACCGGATCGCCCAGCTCGTTGTCCAACGGGTCAGCGAGGCTCATTTCGTCGAAGTGCGTTCGCTTCCGGGCAGTCAGCGGGGGGACAATGGACATGGAGCCAGTGGAGGGTTTGGCACGCCACCCCCCTCGACGACGACATCGATAACCTCGACGACTAAGGACTGACGACACGTGGGCATCTTCCGCCGTGGCAACAAGGACAGTGGCACCAGTGACGCCAGCGCCGGGCTTGACCCGAGCGTCACTGTGACGGATGGCGAAGAGTCCACGGACGCGGACCACGCCACCACAGCGGCGCCGCCGCGTCATGATCTGCGCCGTAGCGGTCCGTTCGACCGTTCAGAGGTCGAGAGTCTGGAAGGGCGCCTAGACCTTGGAGCTCTGTGGCTGACCGGCGTTCCGGGCATGGAGCTGCGTCTTGAGGTCGAGGAGGAGTCGCAGAACGTTGTCGGGATCACCGCCGTGCTGGGGGAGTCGGCTGTTCAGCTTCAGGCGTTCGCGGCACCGCGTAGCGAAGGTATCTGGGAGGACATTCGCACCGAGATTGCCGCGAGTATCACCAGTCAGGGCGGAACTGCGGACAAGACGTCAGGCCCGTTGGGCATGGAGCTGCGGGCCCAGATGCCGGGCCAGGGCCCTGACGGCCGCACCGTGTTCTCACCGGTGCGTTTCATCGGTGTCGACGGCCCGCGTTGGTTCCTGCGCGCCGTCTTCAGCGGCACGGCAGCCATCGATGAAAGCGCTGCCTCGACCCTGCTCGACGTGGTCAGGGCGACGGTTGTGGTGCGCGGTGATGAGGCCATGGCCCCCCGCGAGCTGCTGCCGCTGAAGCTGCCCGACCAGCCGGACCCGGACGGCATGTCAGCGGAGGGCTCTGCGGACGAGAACAGGGCAGCCGAGAACGTCGCCCAGGGCACAGCCTCCCTTGATGACTTCAAGCCGTTCGAACGCGGGCCTGAAATCACCGAGATCCACTAGCCGATGGAGCCGGTCATGACAACTGAGCACATGGACGAGAGCGGCAAGGCCGGGCTGTTCTCCCGTGTGACGGCGCGCCTGGCTCGAACCGAGTCCGAGATTGAAGCCCATGACCTGCAGGAGAACACCTGGCGCCTGGGTGTGACCCCGATCATCGACCTGGTGGACCGTTCCGAGGCCAGCGCCTGCGGGGCCGTCCGCAGCGTGACTCTCCGACCTCGCGTCAACGTCCCGGCGCTGGTAGTGGAGATCTACGACGGTAGCAAGGTCCTGAATCTCGTCTGGCTCGGCCGTCGCCGAGTCGGTGGCATCGTGCCTGGGACTTATCTGACCGCGCACGGACGCGTGACCTATCAACATGGCATACCGACGATGTTCAATCCCGCCTATGAGATAAGGCCTGACCGTGGCCACTAGCGACGACATCGCGATCCCATCGCCGGCCCTCGCCGACGCGCACACCGTCGAGTCCCTTATCCGCGAACGACTCTCGTCCGCGTTGGGAGGCGCCCGAGGTTCGTTCGAGACGGCGCTGCCGACGGTCGCATTCGTCGTGGCGTGGGTTTGGCTACACGACGTCACGATCGCTGTGGGCGCCTCGGTCGCCATCGTGCTGGCCCTGTTGATCGTTCGTCTGGCGATGCGCCAGACACCTCGTTATGTCCTGTCGGCCATACTCGCCACCGCTTTCGCCGCGTTCTTCGCGTTACGCAGCGGAAAGGCCGAGGCGGCGTTCCTGCCCGGTATCCTGACCAGTGCAGGCTGGGGAGTCGGTTCGCTGTTGTCCGTCCTGGCGCGCTGGCCGATCGTCGGCTTCATGGTTGCCGCCGCGGATCCTCGGATGGCGCAGGATCCCCCAGAATTGACGCCGTTGACGTCATGGCGACGTGACCGTGGTCTGGTCGCGGTCTGTCAGCGTCTCACCATGGTGCTCGTGGTGCTGTATGCCGTGCGGGTCGCGTTGATGTTCCCGCTGTATCTCGCGGGCCAGGTCGAGCTGCTTGGAGTCGCCAAGATCGCACTGAGCTGGCCGGCCTACCTGTGCGCACTGGCGATCATGGGAATGATCCTTGTGCGTGGCAAGACGCCGCTCGCGCCGGCCGAACCGCCCGCCTGACCGCAGCGGTCCGTCGCATCAGCCGGAGTTGGCGCCGTCTCGTCATTCCTTGTCGCGGGGGAACCGCGCGCCAGGGCTGAGCATGGCTTCGAGGGCGTCCTCGATCTCTGGCGTGGCAAGGAACAGCAGCTCGTCGTGAGCCTCGAGCGAGTCATCGCGGCTGGGCGCAATCGGGTGGTCTTCCCGGATGATCCCCACCAGGACGCCGTCGTCGGGCCAGGGAACGTCACCAACCCGCTTGCCGGCGTATGGGCTGTTCTCCGGAAGTGTGATCTCGACCATCGTGGACTGACCCTGTCCGAAGGTGAAGATGCGCACCAAGTCGCCGACGCCGACAGCCTCCTCGACGAGTGCGGTCATCAGTCGCGGCGTTGACACGGCAACATCCACGCCCCAGGCCTCGTCGAACATCCACTCGTTCTTGGGGTTGTTCACCCGGGCAACGGTGCGAGGAACCCCGAACTCGGTCTTGGCCAGCAGTGACAGCACCAGGTTGACCTTGTCCTCTCCTGTCGCGGCCACGACCACATCGCAATCGGCAAGGCCGGCTTCGTGCAGCGAGCTGATCTCGCAGGCGTCAGCCATCAGCCACGTCGCGGTGGGGACAGTCCGAACCTGGGAGTCATCGACCTCCTTGTCGATCAACAGCACCTGGTGTCCGTTGTGCAGCAGCTCGCGGGCTATCGAGCGACCCACACTGCCCGCTCCGGCTATGACAACTCGCATAGGGGCGTATGTCCTTTCAGGCGATGGTCTTTCGGGCGATGAGGGACAGATGGTCAGAGGGCCGGCGGTGCCTGGTCGAGGGTCCTCTCGACGGTCGTCAGCGCAGAGGCGGTCGTGATGACGTGGACCAGATCCCCTTCCTGGTAGACGGTGTCGACCTCGGGCAGCAGACCGACGCCGAGTCGGGTCACGTACGCCACGCGGGCACCCGAGATCGACTCCAGAGCGCTGATCCGACGGCCGATCCAGGCTGGGTTGACCGATATGTCTGCGATGACGACGTGGCCGCTGGGGTCGGTGTGCTCTGGGATAGAGCCCTGGGGCACAAGGCGGCGAAGCATCTGGTTCGAGGTCCAGCCCACGGTGGCCACCGTGGGGATACCGAGGCGCTGGTATATCGCCGCCCGGCCGGGGTCGTAGATGCGCGCCACCACGTGTTCGACACCGTACGTCTCACGGGCAACGCGGGCAGCGAGAATGTTGGAGTTGTCACCATTGCTCACGGCAGCAAACGCGTAGGCATCATCGATACCGGCCTCGACCAGGGTGTCCCGGTCGAACCCGAGGCCGGTCACCCGCTTGCCCTCGAAACTGCGCCCCAGACGACGAAAAGCCGTGCTGTTGCTGTCGATGACGGCCACGTCGTGGCCCTGACTCTCGAGACTGAGGGCCAGGGTCGACCCGACCCGGCCACAACCCATAATGACGAAGTACACGCAGCGACGCTACACCGAGCGACGACCTGTTCGCGCCCAAACGGCTGAGGCGGGCGCGATGCACGGGTGTGCTGGGTTCGCCGCCTAGAGTATTTGTCGTGTCGACTTCAGGCAGGATCATCAAACGGCTCCTTGTCGGAAGGGCAATGCGCAGCGACCGACTCGGCGAGACGCTGCTTCCCAAGCGGATCGCGCTGCCGGTGTTCGCCAGCGATGCGCTGTCGTCGGTGGCCTACGCGCCCGACGAGATCTTTCTCACCCTCGCCGTTGCCGGTGGCACCTTTGCCACGACCCACTCGTGGCAGATCGGCCTCGCTGTCGTGGTCGTCATGCTCGTGGTGGTGGCGTCGTACCGCCAGAACGTCCACGCCTACCCCTCCGGCGGCGGTGACTATGAGGTGGCGTCGGTCAACCTGGGACCGCGAGCGGGCCTGACGGTCGCGAGCGCCCTGCTGGTCGACTACACGCTGACCGTTGCGGTGTCGATCTCGTCGGGTGTGCAGAACGCCGCCGCTGCCTTGCCGTCTCTACGAGGGCATGAGATGCCCACTGCGATCGGACTGGTCGTGTTGCTCACCGCGATGAACCTGCGTGGCGTGCGCGAGTCCGGCAAGACGTTCGCGTTCCCGACGTATGCGTTCATGATCGGCATCATCGGCATGTCGCTGTTCGGGTTCTACCGCTCCGCCACGGGATCCTTGCCCCAGGCCGACAGTGCCCAGTTCGGGCTGCTGCCGGAGCAGGGCGCGCAGGGCCTTGCCGGGTTTGCCATGGTCTTCCTTCTCCTGCGAGCGTTCTCGTCGGGCAGTGCGGCCCTGACCGGGGTCGAGGCCATCTCCAACGGCGTCCCCGCGTTCAAGAAGCCCAAGAGCACGAACGCAGCGACGACCCTGCTCATGATGGGCGCCGTCTCGGTCACGATGATGATGTCGATCATCACGCTCGTGAACCTGACCGGAATCAAGTACGCGGAGTTCCCGGCAACCCAGCTCACGTCCGCCGGCAAGCCGGTCGGCAGCGGCTACACCCAGGACACGATCATCGGTCAGCTGTCCAAGACCATCTTCTCGGACTTCCACATCGGTGTCGTGTTCATCTCGATCGTCACCGGGATCATTTTGATCCTGGCCGCGAACACGGCGTTCAACGGCTTCCCGGTGCTGGCGTCGATCCTGGCCAAGGACGGCTTCCTGCCCCACCAGTTGCACACCCGCGGTGACCGTCTCGCCTTCTCCAACGGCATCCTCATCCTGGCCGGTGCCGCCGTCTTCCTGATCTTCATCTACGACGCGCAGGTCACCAGGCTGATCCAGCTCTACATCGTGGGGGTCTTCGTCTCGTTCACCCTGAGCCAGATCGGCATGATCCGGCACT
>Ga0209540_10003074_pt1 | contig 11595 bp, 9 predicted proteins | sample BarGraIncu01121A_FD_184501 | JGI IMG/M metagenome (GOLD analysis project Ga0209540, IMG submission 184501) | Arctic peat soil microbial communities from Barrow, Alaska - Barrow Graham LP Incubations 011-21A (SPAdes) (version 2) | ecosystem: Environmental > Terrestrial > Soil > Wetlands > Peat... | reverse complement strand
TAGGGAGTCCGGGCATTATCGCCCAGATATATATAGTCGTATTCAGGCAACTCTCTCCGGATTTTTTCCAGAATAGTCAACCCGCCATAACCCGAATCAAAAACGCCAATCGGACCGGGAACATCCGGTAATTTCAGATTCTGTTTCATTTTAATTAATCAATATTTATATAAATACCCTTGTAACTCGCAATCTACGAGACCTACTTGTAACTAACTGCTTGTAACTCGTAACTATTTTTTGGCTTATTCAGATTTCCGGCTCTGAATTCCGGATTCTTATTTCGCAAAATCTTTATTCGTGGATTTAGCGGTTCTATCCAGCCATCGTTGTCAATTCGTATCACCTTATCCATTTCCGGGAAATCGGTTTTTGTCAGCTTTTGAATAACCGAAATAGCTCTTTTCTTCTCGTCGTAGCGCGGGGGATGAAACTTTTGCTGATAAGTCGGAATAATCTGTGCCCGGATAAATTCTCCGTCGTTGCTGGTATAAATATGAAACAAAGGAGCAACACCACACTGTCCGGCCACACTCACACAACTGTAAGTACAAAAATTGCCCATGCTGTACGTAATAAATCGCTTTTTATATACCTCCACTGCCCGTGTCACATGCGGCCCATGGCCCAGCAACACGTCGGCACCGGCGTCTATCATTTTATGCGCAAACTGGTATACGTTTCCACGGTCTTCGCCAATATAAAACTCTTTTTGGCGACTCACATGCTGCCATTCCACTCCTTCTCCACCGGCATGAAACGATACAATAACCACATCGGAAATGGAATCCAGATAATGAACAATTTTAGCGGCTCGCTTTATATTTTTAATGCTTACCGTTCCGGCATTGGGCGCAAAGGCACAAAAGCCGTACCGCACTCCATCTTTGGTAAATGTGTCAACCGGGCATTCGGTCAGTCCGGCAAAATGAATTTTCTGATTTTTCAGACTCCTTCGGCTAGACTTCCGCCCGATGGATCCAAAATCGTTTATATGATTATTGGCCAAACTCAGCATATTAAAACCGGCATTCTTCAGACTCACAGCAGAAGCAGTAGGCATCGCAAAAAAGTAACACCGTCCGTCAGTATAGCAGTTTTTCACCTCCGACAAATCATCGGTCAGCGTCCCTTCCAAATTTCCAAAGCTCACATCCGCATTTTTCAAGTACGGATACAAAGGTTTAAAGAGATAGAAACTGTTGTATTTAGGTAGAAAAGAACGATCGGGATAAGCCGTACCCAACATGATATCGCCTACCGCTGCTATCTTCACCATATTCTTCTTCTGTGCCGATACATTTAAAAACGTCAGCCCAACAAACAGATAAATAAATTTTGCCTTCATATCTCTAGTCAAACATCTGACCGGCATTGTTACTCATCTGAACCATCCGGTCATAATCAGCCGGCGACAAATCGAGATAATAATAATTTTGCGGATTCATCACAGTGCCTTTATAATGCACTTCGTAATGTACGTGCGGTCCTGTCGATTTTCCGGTACTACCTACCAGTCCAATCACGTCGCCGCGTTTAATTTTTTGTCCGGGTCGTACCTTAATGGCACTCATGTGCCCGTATAAAGTCAGGTATCCGTAACCGTGATTGATCTGTACACAATTTCCGTAGCCCTGTTGCCAACCGGCACTTTGCACTGTTCCGTTAGCCGTTGCGTAAATATCTGTTCCAATGGGAGCCGTAAAATCCATACCGGCATGAAACCGTCGGGAGTGATATACCGGATCGATACGCCATCCGTAACCAGATGCCATACGCGTTAAGTCTTTATTCAAAACCGGTTGAATGGCCGGTAAGCATTGAAGCATGACTTCTTTGTTTTTAGCCAGCAGAATCAGCTCGTCGTACGATTTAGACTGTATATAAAGTTCTTTTTTCAATTCGTTCAGCTTCTTGGTAGTCGACACTACCACCTCTGAGTTTGTCATATCCAGCATTTGCTCGTAGTACTCCGTATTTGCCGAACTACCCCTTCGTACTGCCAACGGAATCGGGTCAGCCTGAAACACCACCCGGTAAAGATTATCGTCCCGTTGTTGTAAATCGGTCATTACATATTGCATTTCTTCAAACTGGCGCTGTAGCACTCTGTACTGAGCTTCCATATGTGTTTTATCCTGACCAAGCTTTCTTTCTTGCGGCGACTGAATAGTGAAAACAAAAATAAAGAAAAATATAAGGCCCAGAAATACTCCCGAAAGCGCATGTATGAGGACCTGCTTCAACCAGTGAGTTATAGAGTGCTCTATTTGCTCGTAACTGAGAGTTTCAGGATTAAAGTGGAATTTCTTCTTAGCCATAAAGGAAAATCGTTTTTTATTCTGCGCGTTAAACTGTAACTCACAAGCCTACAATTTGAGAAAAATGGAAGTCTATCAATCGTTTCAGGAAGGAAATCTTCAAATCATCACAATTTTTATATCATCAATTGCTGCAAAAATAATAAATTTGAGCTACTTTTGCAGTCTTTATTTGATATTATTAACCTAGAAAGGTTATTTGCTTCGCGTTATTTGTCACTGGCGTTATTTACTTTGTGTTATTTGCCTTCGGCGTTTATTAATTTAAAGAAATACAAATAACGCACAGTAAATAACGATCAATAGCATAAGCTAATAATAACAATTGTATAACGCGTAGCAAATAACAATTAATAACGCGCGGCTAATATCTATCAATATCGCATAGCTAATAACATTTTAAAATATGACTTCACAAGAAATTCGTCAGTCTTTCCTCGACTTTTTTGCTTCGAAAGGGCATAAAATTGTGCCTTCCGCTCCCATGGTTATCAAAGATGATCCGACTCTGATGTTTACCAACGCCGGAATGAACCAATTCAAAAACATCATTTTGGGTAACGATCCGATTAAATACTCGCGCGTTGCCGACTCGCAAAAATGTTTGCGAGTGAGTGGAAAACACAACGATCTGGAAGAAGTAGGACACGACACCTATCACCACACCATGTTCGAAATGTTAGGCAACTGGTCGTTTGGCGATTATTTCAAAAAAGAAGCCATTGAATGGGCCTGGGAATACCTCACCGAAGTATTAAAGCTGGATAAAGATCGTCTGTATGTCACTGTTTTCGAAGGTTACGCACCCGAAGGACTGGAACGCGACGACGAAGCAGCTTCTATCTGGGAACAGTTCTTACCCAAAAGCCGTATTATAAACGGAAACAAAAAAGATAATTTTTGGGAAATGGGCGATACAGGTCCGTGCGGTCCTTGCTCCGAAATACATATTGATATCCGTAACAACGACGAACGCGCCAAAATAGACGGTTTGACCCTGGTAAACGGCAGCCACCCGCAGGTGATTGAGATTTGGAACAACGTGTTTATGCAATACAACCGCAAAGCCGACGGTTCGCTCGAAGGGCTTCCGGCTAAGGTTATTGACACAGGTATGGGCTTCGAACGCTTATGCATGGCTATGCAAGGCGTACAGTCTAACTACGATACCGATGTTTTCACCCCCATCATTGCTGAAATAGGTCGCGTATGCGATGCTACCTATGGTAAAAACGATAAAACCGACATTGCCATGCGCGTAATTGCCGACCATATTCGTACCATCGCCTTTTCCATCACCGACGGTCAGTTGCCATCAAACGCCAAAGCCGGTTATGTTATTCGCCGTATCCTGCGTCGCGCCGTACGTTACGGTTACACATTTCTGAATCAACGCTCGGCCTTTATGTATAAACTTATCAATGCGTTGTGCGACAACATGGGTAAAGCCTATCCCGAATTACTGTCGCAGAAAACATTGATTGAAAAAGTAATTAAGGAAGAAGAAGAATCGTTCCTACGCACACTGGAAACAGGTATCAAACTACTTGACAAAGTAATGATCGATTCGAAGAAAGAAAAACAAACCGAGATCACAGGTAAGGTAGCATTTACGCTTTACGACACCTTTGGTTTTCCGTTGGATTTGACAGAACTGATTCTTCGCGAAAATAATTTCACGGTCAACATCGACGAATTTAATGCCGAGATGTTGAAACAAAAAGAGCGTGCCCGCCATGCCGCAGCCACCGAAACCGGCGACTGGGTAACTGTTCGCGAGGGCGACAGTAAGTTTGTTGGGTACGACTTCACCTCATTTGATACCGAGATTTTGCGTTATCGCAAAATCAAGCAGAAGAATCAGGAGTATTACCAACTAGTACTATCTAATACGCCTTTTTATGCCGAAATGGGTGGACAGGTTGGCGATAGTGGCTTTCTGGTTTCGGAAGACGAAAAGGTAGAGATCCTCGATACAAAAAAAGAGAACAACCTACCGGTTCATATTGCCAAAAAACTTCCAAACGATGTTACGGCAACATTTACCGCTACCATAAATACAGAAAACCGCCAGGCTACTTCCTGCAATCACTCGGCTACACACTTGCTTCACGAAGCTTTGCGCGAAGTACTGGGTACACACGTAGAACAAAAAGGATCGTTTGTGAGTCCCGATGCATTACGCTTCGATTTTTCCCATTTTCAGAAAATGACGAAAGAAGAAATTCGTGCTGTAGAAAGCATTGCCAACCGCAAAATACGTGAGAACTATGCGTTGAACGAAATGCGCGACACCCCCATTGCCGAAGCACAGGCTATGGGTGCTATGGCTTTGTTTGGCGAAAAATACGGCGAGTCGGTTCGTGTTATTCAGTTTGGTACATCTACCGAACTTTGTGGTGGAACGCACGTGCAGGCTACCGGCGAAATAGGCATGGTACGCATTACATCCGAATCGTCTACAGCAGCAGGCATTCGTCGTATTGAAGCAATCACAGCCAAAGAGGTAGAGAAGCAGCTTGATGATCAACAAGATTTTATCTCCGATGCTCGCGAGTTCTTCAACAATACACCCGACCTGATGTCTGCTATTCAAAAATCAATTGAAGAAAACAGCGACCTGAAGAAACGGGTGGAAGATTTTATGCATGAAAAGATCATGAACTTACGCGATATTCTGATAAACGAAGCTAAAGTAATTAATGGTATAAAGGTAATTCGCGTTGATGCTGAATTGCCAACCGATGCCGTGAAAACACTGGCTTTCCAAATACGGAATGTAGTGAGTGAGAAATTATTCTTTGTTGCCGGATGTGTATTCGACGGCAAACCATCGTTGACCGTGTTGCTTAGCGACGACCTTGTGGCAGGCGGACTAAATGCCGTGAACATTGCCCGCGATGCCGCTAAAGAAATTCAGGGTGGCGGTGGCGGTCAGCCTTTCTTTGCATCGGCCGGAGGTAAAAATGCCGATGGAATAAAAAAAGCAATAGAGAAAGCATTGGAAGCTGTTTAATCAGAGATAGAGAAGAGAGCTTATTCAAATAAACTCTCCGACAATCGTATACTGACGGGGTAACTTAACATTACTTCGTCAGTTGTCATATAAATCTGTTACATTTACCGAACAATACTGTTATGCAAAACAAGTACGTTGTTATACTTCTTATCGGCCTCACACTGCTGTCGTGTCACAGCGGAAGAAAGCTGCAGAAAGGAAACACGAAAGAAACTACCAAACAAAGCATTAAGGAGATAACCAAACAAGAAAGATTGTGGGGTATCGACATTTCCCATTATCAGCTGATAGAAAGCTGGGACAGAGTAAAAGAACAAGCACCCGACTTCATTTTTCTGAAAACCACCGAGGGCTCCACCCACCAGGACAGCAAATACGCAACGTATTATCAGGAAATCAGAAAACAAAAGATTCCCGTGGGCTCCTATCACTTCTTCACGTATATGAGCAGCGGGAAGGATCAGGCTAAAAACTTTTTATCGATGGTGAATTACAAGAAAGGCGATTTACCGTTGGTACTCGATGCCGAGTTTGCCCGAAAGATGCCTGATAAAGCAACTATCATCAAAGAAATACAAGCATTCATCAATGCCGTGTACGAAAAAACCCAGTGTCAACCCATTATTTACTGCGACTACAAATATTATCTACTTTACCTCAAAAACGGCGTACCTGATAAATGTAAACTGTGGATAGTGGATTACAGGGGCATGCCCAATTGCAGCTGGACATTTTGGCAGACCACTGATAAATACAGAGCAGCAGGCATAAAAGGGTACGTAGATTTTAATCTGTTCAACGGCACGAGAAAAGATTTTATGAATCTGCTGAATTAGAGCAAAAGTATTCGTTTAACCAACGACTAAATCAGGCAGCATACAGTTGACTTGTCGCTTCGACACCCAATAAATCAAAAGAAACTGAAATTTTACCAATAAAAGCGCAAGATACTTTCAGGATACCGTGACTATTCATATATTGCAGCCTCTATTTTTGAGTATACAGCTTTTATACTTAATTCAACTTCATTGTTATTCATTCAAATTATCATGCAAAAACGCCTTATTTCTATATTTTGTCTTCTCTTGCTCATGCAGTTTACTGTTTTTGCGCGGAAATCACACAAGTCGCATGGAGGACGAAAATCGCATAAAACACATAAAACCGCTAAAGCAAAGCACATACATCAAGAGCTACCCTCGATAAGTCTTAGCGACATAGTTGGTCCTGACAATGTGTGGGGCATCGATGTTTCGCATTACCAAAGTGACATTAACTGGGCTGAGCTGGACAGAGAAAAACCTAATTTCATGTTTATCAAAGCATCCGAAGGGCTAACCTTTCAGGATGTAAAATACATGGAAAACTACAGTGAGGCAAAAAAACTAGGTATAGTGGTAGGTTCGTATCATTTTTTCTCGTACGAAAGTAGCGGAAAAGAGCAGGCAACCAACTTTTTATCGGTGGCTCAACATAAAAACGGCGATTTGCTGCCGGTGTTGGATGCCGAGTTCCGCAAAAAGATGCCGGAAAAAAGTCTGGTGACTACCGAACTCACCAATTTTGTGAATGCCATTTACGAAAAGCTGGGGCATTACCCCATCATTTATTGTAATTATGCTTACTATAAACTGTATCTGGAAGAACACATGCCTCCGAAATGCAAATTATGGATAGTGGATTACAGAGCAAAACCCAGCTGCGAATGGGCTTTTTGGCAAAAGACGAACCGATTTAAACTGGCGGGAATACGTGGGCATGTAGATTTGAATATATTCAACGGAACAGCATTGAACCTGCAAAATTACTTATACAAGAACCCTACCGATTAATTGTTCCTGTAACTTTTCCAAAGTTTAGAGCTTTGGAAAAGTTATTGGTTTCAACCTGATTAGTGCTTGCTAAAATTACTCAGCAGGATTGATTTTTGTTTTGGCTATCCGTTCTTTAATCGCATCGTCAGCATCAAAAATCAGCCTGATGTCGGTAATCAGGTTAGCGGTCACTTCATCTTTGGTAGCTACTCCTTCGCTCGAGAATGACAAACGGAACGATCCGAATCCATCCAGTTTTACACTGTCGCCGTTCATCAGCCACTTAGGCATTTCCTGAATCATGTTGACGATTGCACTTTGCACATCACCTGACGAAAGCGATGATTTTTCAGACAAATCAACACTGAATTCCTTTAGCGTACGTTTACCGGTCAACTTGGGCGCTGCATACCACTTCTTTTCTTTTGTTTGCGGATTGACTCTTTCAACCGCGTTGAATTGTAAAGCCATAATTCTTTCATTTTTTAAATTGTTTTACTTTTGGTTATATATAAATTGCAAGGCAATCTATGCTAATTTTGTACATGCGCATCGACGCGTTCGTGCATGCGCACCGAAGAAAACATAGATGCGCATCGATAAATTTGTGCATGCGCATCGACAAAAAGCTACATAAAGAATAAAAAAAGAAAACAAACTTTTTGCGCGTTAAAGATAGAGCATATAAATAAATATTATAGATAATGAATATTAAAATAAATTATTTAGTTCTAAAACAAGGAGTAAATACCACAAATACTCAGATGTAAGGACAAATACTGAGAACTATTCACTTCATGGTTGGTGTTGTTTATACCAGAAAGAGGAACCTCCTGACCGGAGACTCCTCTTTCTGTATAATAAATTTATTTCTTAGAATTTATAGCGAGCACTCAGGCAAATGCCATCATACAATCCATCAATCCGCGGAATAAGGTAAATGCCCGGACGGTAATCCACCGAAATCTGCAAAGGAATATTGAAATTATATTCAAGACCAATTTGCCCCAGAGCACCGATGCCAAAATCATGTTTGGTATCGTTGAAATCATACGACCCCAAACTGGCACCTACACCGGCATACCAGTTAAAACCGGGAGCCAGATCGGACAAATCCCAAACCCATTGATAAACTCCACCCAGACCAAATCCGTAATGATTAACACCCAGATCTACTTCCAAGCGGTTAACTTTACCCAGCGGATGTTGGTAACTGACTTCTGCACCATAACCATCAAAACCTCCGAAACGAAGCCCGATAGCTTTTCCATCCACTTGTGCACTCAATCCGACAAACACACTTACGATTAATGCAAACGTAAGAATAAATTTCCTCATACTTTTTATTTTATTGTTTAATACTCTGACAATCGGTTTATAAAAGGCTGATTAAAGTATTCAATCATTTATTCGTGCCAATCGCCATTTTGCTTTATCAATCCGATCAATTTATCAACGGCTTCATCCTCGGGAATATTGCGTTCTAAGCAATCTTTTTTCTTATAAAGGCTCACCTTACCGCGTCCTGCACCCACGTAACCATAATCAGCATCAGCCATTTCACCCGGTCCGTTCACCACACAGCCCATAATACCTATCTTCAAGCCTTTCAAATGCGAAGTGCGGGCTTTTACGCGAGCAATCACAGTTTGAAGTTTAAACATGGTTCGCCCGCAACCCGGACAGGAAATAAATTCCGTCTTCGTCACACGAACGCGCGAAGCCTGCAAAATGCCAAAAGCCACCGAGTTGATAGCTTCAGCCGAAATGTTTCCTTTGTTTTCCAGCAAAATACCGTCGCCCAAACCGTCAATAAATAATACTCCCAAATCGGCAGCAGCTTTAATTTGCAGATACTGAAGATCGTTTTCGGCATAGCTCCGTGCCAATACAACCGGAACCGTAGAACCGGCATTGAGCAATGCATGGAAAAAGGCACGTTGTTCGGCCACTCCGTTCTGATGATCGGTTTGCAACAAAACAACCAGATCGGTTCTTGTTTTCAGCACATCAATCACAGTCGGATTCAAATCCGGATAATTCAATTTCAGGAATTTAATCGCCGATGCATCCCCTTGTAGAGCATTCAAGTCTTTAACCGTATAAATGGGGAATAACTCGCCGGTTGCTCCCTGCACCTTGTTGTCCGACAAAATATAATCGGGCACCACAGCATAGCCTCCGTCCGACGGAGCAATAACCACCGGCACATTCTCGCCGCCAATATTTGCCACAGCATGAGTTTTTCGTCGACGATATTCAAACCGCGAGACCTCGGGACTTTCAACAGCCTGAATCGGGGCATGACCTTTTCGGGTCGAAACATACGACACCAACAAACGTCCCACCGGAATCTCGGCTTCGGGCTCTTCGCTCAACGAAACACGAATGGTGTCGCCAATGCCATCGGCCAGCAAAGCACCTATGCCCACAGCCGATTTTATACGTCCATCTTCACCATCGCCGGCTTCGGTAACACCCAAGTGCAAGGGAAAGTGCAAATCAGCAGCTTCCATCTCGGCAACCAACAGTCGAACGGTTTCCACCATCATCACCGTATTAGACGTTTTCATCGAAATCACCACATTAGTGAAGTTCTGTTCTTTACATATATTCAAAAATTCCAGGCACGACTCTACCATGCCCCGTGATGTATCTCCATATCGGTTCATCATTCGTTCACTGAGCGAACCGTGATTTACACCTATACGGATAGCCGTACCATGTTCTTTGCAAATATTCAAAAAAGGAATAAACCTGGCCCGAATCTTTTCATATTCACGGGCAAATTCATCATCCGTGTAGTCGGACGTATCGCCTATCTTTATACTTCCCACGTAGTTTCCCGGATTGATACGTACCTTTTCCACCTGCGTTGCTGCTACGTCGGCGGCATTAGCATTAAAGTGAATGTCAGCCACCAAAGGTACCTCGCAGCCCTGTTCACGCAACGCTGCATGAATTTTACCGATGCTTTCGGCCTCACGAATGCCCTGCGTTGTAAAACGCACAATTTCACCTCCGGCTTCAACTATTCTTAAACATTGAGCCACCGAGCCGGCAATGTCATTGGTATCGGTATTAGCCATCGACTGTACCCGAACCGGCTGATCACCACCTACCAGCACTTTTCCTATCTGAATCCTGTCTGAAGGACGACGCGTATAATTAAATTGATTGAGTTTCCACATATTTTAGTTAGAAGTTGTGAGCTTGAAAAGCAATTAAGTAATCAAGCACAAAATTACACATTTTAGACTATCTAACACAGAACAAAGAAAAAAGTTATTTACAAACAAGCCAATCTACCGGCAAAAGAAAGGAAGAAATAGCCGGACAAATATGCAAATTAGCTGATAACTAATAATTAAATAACAGATCAATCCTCATAAAAGTCACTATTCTTTAGGCTCTTTTAAGCGAAAAGCGTACCTTTGCAACCGTTTACATGACTAACCAAAATATGAAGATTCAATTTCAACCCAAATTACTAAGTACACTTAAGACCTACAACAAAGAACAGTTTTATGCCGACTTAATGTCCGGAGTCATTGTAGGTATTGTGGCTTTACCACTGGCCATTGCATTTGGTATTGCATCGGGCGTAACTCCTGAAAAAGGTTTATTCACAGCCATCATTGCTGGTTTTATCATTTCTGTTCTGGGAGGTAGCAAAGTGCAGATCGGGGGCCCTACCGGTGCCTTTATCGTTATTATTTATGGTATTGTGCAGGAATTTGGCGTCGCCGGACTAGCTATTGCGACTATGATAGCGGGAGTAATGCTTATAGCCATGGGTATTTTCAAACTCGGAAGCGTTATTAAATTCATTCCGTTCCCGGTAGTTGTCGGGTTTACGAGCGGTATAGCGCTCACCATCTTTGCCACTCAGGTAAAAGATCTGTTTGGAATGCATATCGCCAAAGTACCCGCCGACTTTATTCATAAATGGATCACATACGGACAATTCATCAATACCATTAATCCATGGGCGGTAGGAGTTGGCATACTCTCCATCGTCATTATAGCTATAACTCCAAAGTTCTCTAAAAAAATACCCGGATCACTTATTGCCATCATTGTACTGACGGTGATTGTCTACTTCTTGCGCAATAAATTTGGCATACAAGGGATCGAAACCATTGGCGATCGGTTTACTATCGACCCATCCCTGCCAAGTCCGGTAGCACCGGAAATCAATTTTGCTGCCATTAAAACATTACTTCCAACGGCTTTTACCATTGCCATGTTGGGTGCCATTGAATCATTGCTCTCTGCAACTGTTGCCGATGGTGTGATAGGAGATAAACACGACTCAAACACCGAGCTAATTGCTCAAGGAATTGCCAACATGGTAGTGCCTATTTTCGGAGGAATTCCGGCTACCGGAGCCATTGCACGTACCATGACCAACATTAACAACGGCGGACGAACACCTATA
>Ga0209540_10003073_pt1 | contig 11597 bp, 9 predicted proteins | sample BarGraIncu01121A_FD_184501 | JGI IMG/M metagenome (GOLD analysis project Ga0209540, IMG submission 184501) | Arctic peat soil microbial communities from Barrow, Alaska - Barrow Graham LP Incubations 011-21A (SPAdes) (version 2) | ecosystem: Environmental > Terrestrial > Soil > Wetlands > Peat... | reverse complement strand
TCAGCCGGACTTCAGCACTGGAAATTTATCGTTGAAGGATGCTTTTGCAGTCGTTAATGTTCCATGGCTTAAAGACTGGACATTATGGGCAGGGCAGTTCGACAGACCTGATTATGAAGTTGAGTATTCCTCGGGTCAGAGAGAAGTCCTTGAGCGTTCAAGACTCATCAGGACTATCTATCCGGGTGAGAGAGAAATCGGAGCTAAGCTTGAATATATTGGCTCTGAAATTCCTCTTAAATTCCAGATTATGGCTATGAATGGCAATTTTACGGGAGCTACAGCAAAGGATGTTGATAGTAAAAAGGACATTATGACAAGACTTGTCTACTCTGTCAAGATGCCGTCAGCCGGAATAGGCATTGATTTTGGCGTAAACGGATATTTTGGCGGCAACAGGGCTAAGACTAATCAGTATGTCCTTGAATCAAACGGAGTTCTTGATAGTACCAACGTTGGCAATTACCTTAAAAAACAGTGGTATGGTGCAGAAATACAACTGTTTGCTGATGTTCTTGGCGGGCTTGCCCTCAAGGGTGAATATATCGCAGGAACTAATTCGGCAGCAAGCTCAATAGCTGCCACTTCAACCTTGGTTCAGAAAAAAGCTGACCCCAACAAAATCACGAGTTTCTCAGGATACTATGTTTATTTAATTAAAAACATCGGTTCCAGGAACCAGTTTGTTGCAAGGTATGATTATTACGATCCGAATACAAAGCTGTCAGGTGATGCAGCCGGCACCAATGTCAATTACAAAACCATTACTCTTGCCTGGCAGTACTATCTGAACGATAACGTAAGGATCTCTGTCAACTATGAGATGCCTCAGAATGAAAAAAGTGCTTCAGTAAAGAATATAGCCGGAACCGGCAATACACAGCTGAAGGATAACTCACTCGGGATCAGAATCCAGGCTAAATTCTAATTCACATAACAAAAAATAAAACAAACATTAATAATGACAAAAATGAAAAGTACTAACAAAACTATTGCAATCCTGATAATATTAACAATATTCTCAGGTTCGGCATTCGCTCAGGCTAAGATCACTGTCAAAGGATCCGACACAATGGTCATCCTTGCTCAGAAATGGGCAGAACTATATATGAAAAACAATAAAACCTCCGTCATCCAGGTAACAGGAGGCGGTTCAGGGGTTGGTCTTACAGCATTGATAAACGGCACTACCGACATAGCAAACTCCAGCCGTCCGATAAAACAGACTGAAATTGAAAAGCTTAAAGCTCGTTTCAATACTCTGGGAGTCGAAATTCCCTGCGCCAAGGACGGCGTAACAATCTTCCTGAATGAGGCCAATAAAGTAAATGAGTTTACCCTTAAACAGCTAAGCGACATATACACCGGAAAAATAAGAAATTGGAAGGAGCTTGGGGGAAATGATGCTGAAATAAGGCTCTATGGCCGCGAAAACAGTTCAGGAACTTACGTCTATTTCCATGATGAGGTTGTAAAAGACGATTATGCATCAACTGTACAGAGTCTGCCGGGTACTGCAGCAGTGGTAAATGCAGTGAAAAAGGATGTGAATGGAATTGGTTACGGTGGAGCTGCCTATGCCATAGGTGTCAAGCAGGCAATGGTAAAAAAAGACGCAGCTGCAAAGGCATATGTTCCGTCTCCCGAAGCAATTGCAAAAAATGAATACCCCATAACACGATACCTTTATATGTACCTCAGGAACAGACCGTCAGGTGAGATTAAAAAGTACGTTGACTGGATCCTCGGACCTGAAGGGCAGAGTATAGTTACAGAAGTAGGTTACTTCCCGGTTAAGTAATGGTTTGGTTTAAGCTGGTTAGTGATGGCCTGTCAGATTTTATCTGACAGGTCTGGTATTTTAAACAACAATAACTTATTGTGATTCACAGAGTTTTAAAGCATAAAAGAACGGATGGTTCAAATGAACCGGAAAAGATTTCCTTTGCCGGAAAGAAATTCAGGTTTTCCGACTGGTTTGCCGAAAGGTTAATCAAGGCGGTGGCTTTCATGTCAATTGCCATTGTCGCCCTTATTTTCATTTTTGTTTTTCGTGAAGCTTTTCCTGTTTTCAGGATGAATGCGATTCAGAATGTCGCAACTGTGAATCTTGTTCCGGAAAGATATGGTGAAGCGACTGAAAATTCAGCTGGCAGCAACGATGCTGCACAGACAGTGAAGGCTTCAGTGTCAGATGGGAAATATGTGAAACCTTCATCAACTTTGCTTGCCAGAGTATGGATGCCTGTATCGGATAATCCGCGCTACGGAATTATCCCTTTATTCTTTGGGACTTTGAAAGTCACAATAATCGCCTTGCTGTTTGCTGCTCCAATTGCAATACTTGCAGCAATATATACTTCGATGTTCGCGAAACCCTGGATCAGGGAAATTATCAAACCCGCGATTGAGCTTCTTGCAGGTTTCCCATCAGTTGTGATCGGCTTCTTTGCCCTGATGGTACTTGCAACTGTCTTTCAGGATATCTTCGGTTATGCCAGCCGCCTTAATTCATTTGTAGGCGGTTTTGCAATGAGTCTTGCTGCAATCCCGGTTATTTATACAATTACTGAGGACGCATTAACAGCGGTACCAAAAACTTATATTGAGGCCAGTCTCGGACTGGGTGCAAGCAGAAGGCAAACAGCTTTTCATGTGGTTTTGCCGGCAGCTGCCCCTGGAATTTTTGCGGCTGTCGTTCTCGGTTTGGGAAGAATATTCGGTGAAACAATGATAGCACTAATGGCTACCGGAAATGCAGCCCTTACTTCAATGAATCCTTTTGAATCTGTCAGAACTTTATCGGCAACTATCGGGGCTGAAATGGCAGAGGTGGTATTCGGAGACACTCATTACAGTGTACTGTTCCTTATTGGATCGCTGCTTTTCATATTTACTTTTGCGCTAAATGCAATAAGTGAGCTCTATATTAAAAACCTTGTAATCAGGAAGTACCAGTCAAAAAAATGAAGTTAATAAAGCTTGATTGTTAATTAATTAACAGTAAAAATGACAATAGAGATCTGCAAATGAACAGAAATCGTAAAGATATAATTATTGAAAGTCTCACAGGGATTTCTGTTCTGTTGATAATATTCATCATCATTTCAATTCTTGCCATCACCATAAAAGGCGGATGGCCAAACCTGAGCTGGAAATTTTTAGTAGAATTTCCAAAGGATGGAATGACAAAGGGAGGGATCTTCCCTGCTATAGTTGGAACAGCGCTCATGACACTTATAATGACAATTGCCGCAGTTCCATTCGGAGTCATAACAGCTATCTATCTGGCTGAATATGCTAAGGAAAATTCCATATTCGCAAAAACTATCCGTTTTGCTGTTAAAACGCTGGCAGTCGTTCCTTCAATAATTTTTGGTCTTTTCGGGCTAGGATTTTTTATCGGGTTCATAGGACAGAACATGGATAAAATATTCAATGGTGGTGTACTGAAATGGGGCCAGCCCAGTATTTTATGGGCAAGCCTTACAATGGCCCTGCTTACCTTACCGGTCGTAATTGTTTCGGTCGAAGAGGCAATCCGTACAATTCCCGTCGAAATGCGGGAAGCGAGCCTGGCCCTTGGTGCCACCAAATGGCAGACAATAAGAAGAGTTGTATTGCCCGGTTCCGTGACAGGCATCCTGACAGGAACCATCCTTGCAATAAGCAGAGGAGCAGGTGAAGTTGCTCCCATCCTTTTTACAGGTGCGGCATACTATCTTGCCGATCTGCCTCACTCGCTAAGCGATCAGTTCATGTCTTTGGGATATCATATTTATATAATGTCGACACAGTCGGCAAATGTGGATGCCACTCTGCCGATCCAATTTGCGACTACGCTGGTGCTTCTGCTGCTGACATTTTCGCTGAATGCAATTGCCGTAATATTAAGATACAGAATCAGAAAGAAAGCTAAATAAACAGTTGATGGAGAATTTAAAAGTCAGAGCAATAAACCTTTCATTATTTTACGGGGATAATCAGGCTCTGAAAAATATCAGTCTTGACATTCCCGAAAAGAGAGTTACCGCATTAATCGGACCCTCAGGATGCGGGAAATCGACTTTTCTGAGAACACTTAACAGGATGAATGACCTTATTGATAATGTCAGGATTGAAGGTGAAGTGCTGGTTGACGGAATAAATATTTATGAAAGGAATATTGATGTGGTTAATCTTAGAAAAAAAATTGGAATGATATTCCAGAAATCGAATCCTTTTGCCAAGTCAGTTTACGATAATATCGCATTTGGGCCTCGGATTAATGGGATTATGAAGAAAAGCCTGCTTGATGAGATTGTGGAATATTCACTCCAGCAGGCTGCTATCTGGGATGAGGTGAAAGGGAGGCTGCATAATTCAGCACTGAGCTTGTCGGGAGGCCAGCAGCAGCGTCTTTGTATTGCCAGGACACTCGCCGTTAATCCTGAAATAATCCTGATGGATGAACCTGCAAGCGCTCTTGATCCCATCTCAACATCAAAGATCGAAGAGCTTATACATGAGCTAAAACAGAAGTACACTATAATTATTGTGACCCATAATATGCAACAGGCTGCTCGGACAAGCGATTATACGGCATTCTTTTATATTGGCGAGCTTGTTGAGGTCAATAAGACAGAGATCATTTTCTCAAATCCATCAAAAAAGCAAACTGAAGATTATATTTCAGGCCGGTTTGGTTAGACCTTAAGATCATTTTGGGAGCGAGAATAAAAATTCAACCCCGCCACCGGTTTTTGCCCTTGCCGAAATATCTCCTTTGTGGAGGATTATGGCATTCTTTACAATAGCCAGTCCAAGCCCGGTGCCACCGCTTTTCCTTGATCTTCCCGAGTCGATCCTGTAAAATCTCTCAAAAACCCTGGGCAGATGTTCCTCCGAGATGCCGATGCCATCGTCAGAAAACACGAAATGATAAAAATGCTCGTCATTATCATAAACTGCGATCTTTACAGTTGTGCTCTCGCCGGCATAGTTTACCGAATTCTCAAGCAAATTCTGAAAGATTGAAAGGATGAGAGATCTGTTGCCTGTAACAATAACATTATCAATATTTTCTGTAATAATGTTCATTGTTCTGGCTTCAACTGCCGATTTGAAATTATTACTTACCTCATCTATGGTTTCCTTAATATTCACTTTTTCGACAGTAAAGCTGTTCCCAGCTTCTTCGATTTTATTAAGCACTGAAATATCGTTGATCAGCGCTGTAAGCCTTTCGCTCTGGGCAAGAGCTTTTTCAAGAAAGTATTTCTGCTTTTCAGACGACATTGATGAATCATTCAGAAGAGTTTCCATATAACCCTTGACAGAGGCAACGGGAGTCTTTAGCTCATGGGCTATATTTGATGTCATCTCCTGCTTTATAATCCGGCTATGCTCCGATTCAGTAATGTCGGTAATAATCACTTCAAAGCTCCGGTCATGGAATGCAACACACTGTACCCTGAAATACTTGCCGTTCTTGCCTATTTTATAATCCATCTTTAGCAGTTCGGCCGAATTGGTTACTGCAACCTGATGTTTATCAATAAATTCACTTACTTTCCTGAATTCCTCGATTTTGAAAAAGCCGGATGTCGATATAGTAAGCTCTCCGGATATAAGATTCATAAAATGAATGAAATGGTTATTTGCAAGCAGCTTAGTCTTATCCTCTCCAAAGAATGCAATCCCTTCGTTGAGCACATTAAGGTGGTTAAACAGCTTTTCCCTTTCCGTTGCCAGCTCGTTCTTTGCTTTCAGAAGATTGTTGTATACCTCAAGAATCTCTTCGCCGATAATGCCGAGCTCATTCTGAGGAAACTTCTGGTTAAAATCAAAAGATTCATTATTCCCTATCTTGATTGCAAAATCCTTCAGCCGGATAACCGACTCGGAAAACTTATTGGTAACGAGAAGCATTATTAACCATATAACCACGAAAGTGAAGATGATAATCGGTATGAAATACTTTTTTGCTTTCAGGAAATTAATGATATTGATATCATAAATAACTGCAGCCCTGATAAAGTAGTTGTTATAATACTTGGAATAATAATAGTAAGATTGCCCTGTCGATCCGGATTTTCTTATGGCTATTCCGAATTCAGCATACAGCGATTCACTTATTTCGGGTCTCTTAAGATGGTTCTCCATGCCATCCCAGTCGTGGATAAAACTGTCATACAGAACCTTGCCGCCTGGATCGACCACTGTCAGACGTAGATTATTCTGAGGAAGAAGCTTTACAAGAGAATCGACAAGATGATAATTCCTGCTCTCTTTTATAGAATTGATGGTTATGAAATTATTTACAATTTCAGTCGTTTTCTCCAATTCATCATTAAGCGTTGCAGTCCTGAATTCCTTTTCCCTGACGTAGAGGTAGGAGAGAATTATTAGTGTGAACAGGACAAAAACTACTGAATAATAGAGAAAAAGAAGATTCCTGAATTTATGACGGTTTGTTATCATCCGGATTACTATTATTATTGTTCAAAGTAATATCCATAACCAGTTTTATTTTTTAGATATGCCCCGTGTTTTCCTAACTTGGTGCGGATCCTGGCAATATTGACATCAACAGTCCTGTTGGTTACAATAACATCTTTGGCCCATATAAGGTTGAGGATATCTTCCCTGGAATATATCCTTCCCGGGTTCTGGATGAGCAGACTGATTATCTCGAATTCTTTTTTTGTAAAGTCTATCAATTCACCTTCAGCGACCAGTCTTTTTCGTTCCAGATCGAGCTCAATATTACCCGATTTAAACTTTACCAGTTCATGCTTCTGCTCCTTCTCGGATCTTTTCAACACGGCTTTGATCCTTGCCGTGAGCTCATTTATTGAGAATGGCTTGGAGACATAATCATCAGCACCAAGACTGAATCCTGTAAGAAGGTCATTCTCAGTGTCTTTTGCAGTCAGGAAAATTACCGGAATGTTGTTGTTAAACTCTTTTCTGAGCTTGTCAGCTAGTTTGAAACCCGACATTGGACCCATCATAACATCCAGTAGAAGTAGGTCAAAATCAGTGAGGGTTTTCTTTAAAGCTTCTTCAGCCGAGTGAGCAACATCAGTTATGAATCCTTCATTATCGAGATTATACTGAAGAATCTCGCACAGATCTTCCTCATCATCAACAATAAGAATCCTTTTTCCCCTGTATCCCATTGTTCCAGGTTTTATTATTTCCCTTCTTCGGTGCTATTGTTATTTTGCCAGCTATGCCGGATATCAGTACCCTGCATGGAATATATTGATGCCTCTGCAATATTGGTTGCATGGTCAGCTATCCTTTCAATATTAGTGATAATATTCTTAAGATCCACATAGCTGAGCAGCATTTCCCTGGTTTCTTTGCTGACACTTGCTTTTGAGATACTGCTAATCAGGAGCTGGCGGTTCATCTCATCAACAACCTCGTCATTTTTTATTGTCCATACTGCATAGTCCTTATCATTATTGGTAAAGGACAGGAGCGATTTTTCCACCATGCTTTTCCCTGAAATAAGCATATTAAGAATTACTTCAGACATTGCCTTGTATTCAACTGTATCTTTTATGGCTTCGATTGAGCCAACTATATTCATGACAAGATCACCTATCCGTTCAAGGTTGATGGTGATCCTGTATATTGACACCAGTTTGCGTATATCAGAGGCAACTGGCTGATGTAAAACGATCGAGTTAATGAATTTATCGCTTATTACCACCTCCAGCCTGTCAATTTTTTTCTCGCTTTCAGCGATCTCCACTTTAAGCTCCTGCAGAGATGTCTTAATGCTTCCCGACATGTACTTGTCCAGCAGTGTCAATTGTGAAAGAACCATTTCTGCCATCTCTTCAAAGCTGTTCACAATATCCTGGACGACTTCCTCAATTTTTGTTTTCATTTTTTAATATTTAACCGACACCCTTGCCTATACCTGAAAAGAATAATTCATTATAATTTAATATGAACCGAAGACAAGATTAATTATCGGTATATTCATTTGCTGCAAAGTTAATTACATTAGGAATTACAATTACTGCAAAACTATTACTTAATTGTTACAGTTTTGTCAATTTTCAAAAATGAAGAGGCACAGATTTATCACTACTGACCAACTAAAAGGTGAGATTCTTCGCTTCGCACAGAATGACAAACGTTTAGTGAGGTGAAGAGGAGATGGGGGTGGTTGGAGGTACCCTTTTAAAACTATTTTTAGTACCTTTCACACCTGATTCAGATTAATTATGAAATTTACATATTCATTAGTCGCGGTATTCTTTTTATTGCTGTCTGATTATGCTTTTCCCCAGACAGTCATTCAGCCAAATTCCGGACTGAAAAGTCATGAGACACTGGTAATCAACAAGGTGGAACTAACATCCACGGCTGCAACATTTTTCATGAGCATTGAGAACCGTATCGCGAACGGAAGCTTTTGCGCCGATAAAAATATCTTCATTGTATATCCCGACGGTACCCGCAGCAAGCTGGTCTCTTCTGAAAATATACCAGTCTGTCCCGATACCTATGAATTCAAAATGCCGGGAGATAAGCTCGATTTCACCCTCTCTTTTCCGCCTCTTATACCGGGGACTGAATGGATAGACCTGATAGAAGATTGTTCCGATAATTGCTTCTCATTCTATGGCGTCACTCTCGACAGTGACCTCAACAGGAAAATTGAAGATGCTTTTTCACTTTTCGGTAATGATGAGCCGGTGAAAGCTATGATAAGCTTCATTGATATTACTGAAGCTGTCGATAAGAAAAACATTGGCATCGAGGGTTTCCTTTACATCAATATCATCAGGCTGGAAAAACAGAATGGCAACGAGGTGAAGGCTGCCCAGTGGTACAACAGGATGAAATCTTCCGGAGCCCCCAGGCTTAAGCAGTATATAAAATACCTGAATGATCAGGGAATTAAGTATTAGAACATAAAAAAAGGCTGATTTTGTAAATCAGCCTTTTAATAAAAATATGGTTCTTGGATTATTTCCCGAATGAAAAATCGAGACCTACACCAATTAGCCATGTCTTCTTGGCATAAGTTTCCGTATATGATTTACCAGTAGCAACGTCCGATAAATTGTTGGAACCTGTTGAATAGAATGTATATTGTCCTCCGATGTTCAGATCGATCTTTGGTGAAATACGATAGCCGAAACCTGCACCGATTGTATTGGTGTTGGTGCTATATCCCAGAGAATTATTATAGTTTAGTGAATTAACACCTGTTACAGTTGCAAGCCATCCTGCGCTTATACGCAGTTTTTCATTTATTCCGTATTCAGCGCCAAGTCCGAATTCAAGGAAGTTTTTGTCGATCATCTTGATGTCTACATTTTTCTGACCGTCATAATCGACATTTTTATCAAAGTAATAATTGAATGTTCCCGATAGAGTAAGTTTCTCAACCGGTTTGTATTCAAATCCCAGGAAGAGGATTGCAGGAAGGTCGGCAATAGATGTTGAATCCTGGATATAAAGTCCGCCGCCATCTTTGCCATCATTAACCTTTGTTTTTAAGTTGAGTTTCGTCTTGAACTCATATTTAATTGAGATGTCAAGGTTTTCTACAGGGGTGATATTTACGCTTATTATTGGTGTAAATCCCATTCCCGTCTGTTGAGCATCGACAGCCACGTCGCCTGTTTTTGCTGCATAAGCCGTCATTCCTGCGCTTTTAGCATTGAATACAGGAGCGGCTGCAGAGAGGACACCCTGTGCAGAAGCAATGGTTTGTGCTCCGATCTGTGCCGGAGTCAGACCAGCAGCTCCGAGGATACCCTGGATCTGTGCTACCTGTGTTGCAGTAAGACCAACTGTAGTTCCGTTTGCCAGTAGAGTACCGCCACCACCACCTGTAATTATTGGCTGTAATCCTGTAACAAATGCATTGGCTCCGTTATACAATCCGGTAAGAAAAGTAGCGCCATCAGTGAAGAAAGTTCTGGCAAGTACCATATTTGTTCCATTATAGGTAGCTCCGAATGCAGGGTAGTTGGGATTGATGCTGATATCCGTTATAGTACCGCTGGCCGTATTCTTAGCCGTTACCAGCCTGCCTCCCAGGGCAACAGATAACATATCGCTAATTTTATAAGCAACGTTAGCCTGGTAGCCAAAATATACTGATGATCCCTTAAAATATATCTTTGCTGAATAACCGGTTGTAGGGATTCCCTGCGCGACAAGCTGGGGAGGAATATCAGCAGCCTGTGATTCAAACAACGGGAGTCCGGTTTTATAGGTTGCTCCGCCGCCACCGCCTATTGGGTTGAATCCTGCAGAAAATGATAGTTTCCCTGCGTTATAAACAACATATACACCCGGGTAAATGGGAGCTTTCACATCGCCGATAAAAGTTCTCGGTAACGTCCCATTTAGATACTGGTAGTTGTTGGTAACAGTCTGGGTCTGGAAAATTGTCTGGTTGTTTACAGAGGCAAAAAAACCATTGCCAAGCTTGGTCAGACCTGCCGGGTTGTAAAACACAGCATCGATGCCGGTTGAAGCATTCCTGTTTTGTGTCCGTGTAAACATGGCGCTCTGGTTGTTATTTGTAACCAGCCCACCGGCTAACACACTACCGGAGATCAATGTCCCGGCAACAATTGTTAAAAGTTTTCTCATAGATTAGTTTTTAAGTTTAAAATTTGCGGGGCTACTTTCCTGTAAAAACAAAATTTCCCCTTTTCATTTATAAAAACATTGGTTTTAAGAACAATTCAATTGAAAACCGTTCCAAAAGTAAAAAATTATTTCATTCCATCAAATAAGTCTAAAATAGTATATTGACTGTAAGTTAATTGTAAAGACGGTGAAATATCATTCGAAAAAGTCACTAAAATCAAATGATTTGATTTTGTACAATTATTGATATTCCTGACACCCTGATGATTCACATATACTCACCCAATTAATCCCAATATTTGCTTTGTAAAGAGGAGGAAGTGACTAATATAATGGGAGTTAACTCCCCCTCTTTGCGTTAGCCTACTCTTTATACACATTTATTTTGAAATCCTTTAACCACAGGATAACACGGAGTTACACGGGGTAAATCACGGAGTAATTTACGGATTAAATGTTTAAATAAATTAGGCTGACGCTCGGAATGACAACGTGTAAATGAATCAAGGGAAGTAATTGAGCAGGGAGATTCCTCGCTGGCGCTCGGAATGACATAGCTTTTTGGGTAGTATGGAAAGGGAAGGCGATTCGCTCAGGCGAATCGCCTTCCCTTTCCCCTCCTCTACTAAATGAACTGTCATTCCGAATGGAGCGGAGCGTAATGAGGAATCTCCAGCTCAAAACAACCAAGTTCATAACGCGAATGAATCCGCCATCCCGATGGTTATCGGGAGGCGGATGAATGAGGAATCTCCCCTGACATAAACGAAACAATTAAAAAGATGTGTATAAAGAGTAGTTGCGTTAGCAGAGAGGGGGCTGGGGGGTGAGTACGTGGGATTGAAATAGTCTGACGCCTGACACCTGTCTGCTAATTCCCTTGTAAAAGAGTAAAATCTTCCATTAGTCCGTAATCGAGTAACTGGTAATCCTTACCTGCCGGATAACCCTTAACATTCCTGAACAGCCATGGCGAA
>Ga0209540_10003072_pt1 | contig 11602 bp, 12 predicted proteins | sample BarGraIncu01121A_FD_184501 | JGI IMG/M metagenome (GOLD analysis project Ga0209540, IMG submission 184501) | Arctic peat soil microbial communities from Barrow, Alaska - Barrow Graham LP Incubations 011-21A (SPAdes) (version 2) | ecosystem: Environmental > Terrestrial > Soil > Wetlands > Peat... | reverse complement strand
AATCTTTGTGGTCATTGCACTCCAGGTTGTCATCGCAACTGGCCATGAAACCATTAATGCCGCTCTACCAATATGGGCAGGGTTGAAAATATTATACCCTAACCCGCCCATGGCATGTTTTGCAACAACGATTCCTATGAATGAACCGACTGCCGCCATATAGAATGGAATTGTTGGAGGTAAACACATTGAAAGTAATAGACCTGTTAAAACTGCACTACCATCGCTGATGGTAATCGGTTTTTTTCTTATCTTCTGTACCAGATATTCAAAAAGTACAGCAGACAAAATACCTACTACAATAATAATTAACGCGTTAATACCAAAATTATATGCTCCAAACAATGCAGCCGGAGCTAAAGTTAAGTTTACAGTCCACATGATCTTTGCAATTGATTCTTTTGAACGGATATGTGGTGATACAGATACATCAAATAATTTTTCTTTTAATTCTACTTCTGCCATTATAACTCACCTCCTATTTTTTTGCAGCGTTTGCGGCAATATTTTGTGCTTTACTATTTTTAATATATTGAACTATATTTCGTTTTGCCGGGCAGACATACACACAGCTTCCGCATTCAACACAATCAAGAAGACTGCAATCTTCGATTGCTTCTTCATAAAAATTCCGTTCTCCTAAAATACTAAGCATACTGGGATTTAATCCCATAGGACAGGCATTGAGGCATCTTCCACATCGTATACATGGTGATTCCGTGCCTGTGTTTGCTTCTCCTTCAGCCAGGGCAAGTATTCCGGATACCCCTTTTATAATGGGAATGTCCAGACTTGCCTGGGCCATTCCCATCATTGGGCCACCCATAATGATTTTCTCAGGTCTACTTACCAGACCTCCACAAAACTCAATGGCGTCCTTAAATGTTGTTCCTATTCTGACCAATAGATTTTTAGGCTCTTTTACAGCTTTGCCACTGATCGTAACAACTCTCTGAATAAGTGGAATTCCCTGGGTTACAGCATCACATACCGCGGCTACGGTACCGACGTTTTGAACAACGACCCCAACATCCATTGGAAGTCCACCTGATGGTACCTCTTTACCGGTAAGTACTTTAATTAACATTTTTTCAGCACCTTGGGGATACTTTGTTGGCAGTGCTATGACATCCACCCCAGACCCTTCAAAAGCTTTTTGCATTACTTCAATTGCGTCTTTCTTGTTATCTTCAATTCCAACATAACCTTTGGTAACGCCAAGCACTTTCATCATTATTTTAACGCCTGTTACGATGCGATCTGATTCTTCAAGCATCATTCTATGATCAGCTGTTAAATAAGGTTCACATTCAGCAGCATTTAAAATAAGCAGATCAATCTTTTTCTCTGGTGGCGGGGATATTTTAACATGTGTCGGGAAGGTTGCTCCACCCATTCCAACGATTCCTGCTTCTTTAATAATGTTACGAATCGTGTTTTTGTCCAAACTCTTCCAATCACGTTTTAATGGAATACCTTCTAACCATTCATCTTGGCCGTCGTTTTCAATCACAATTGCAAGACACGTTCCAAATACTGGATGAGGATAATCGGCTATGTCAATAACTTTTCCAGATATGGATGCATGGACATTACTGGAAACAAATGCCTCACTTGTGCCAATGACTTGTCCTTTTTTTACTAAGTCGCCTTTATTCACTATCGATATGGCAGGCGCACCAATATGCTGTCTTAAAGGTATGATTACCTTACTTGGCAAAGGTGCAATTTCTATGGGTTTACTAGCGGTATAACTCTTGCTATCGTTTGGATGCACTCCACCGCGAAAACTATTTGTCATTTTTTAAATCCTCTCTTAAATTTATTAGAATTCTTCAAAAGCTATAATCAAAAATATTGGACTGAATAAATCAATTAGTCCGATAATATTTTGGTTATCCTTGGCTGCATTCTATGGTTTTTTCTTGCAGCACTATCATATAATCTTACATAAATTATTGATAAAATAAAAACTAATATTCCACCAACTATTTCAAACGGAATCGAAGGTTGCCCAAATTTATTGGCTACAAACCATCCAATAAATGCTCCAACAAATAGTGCAATAAGTGGCAGAATATATACCACAAATGCCGCCTGGAGCATGTTAGCTTCCGGTATTACAAAAGCTACCTTTTGTCCCGGCTTAGCTGAAAGCGAGTTTTCAACTTCCAACATTATGGCATTGTCACCATCGCAGACACCACAGTTCTCACAATCTCCATGTCTGCTAGCCCTAACTTTTGCTTTATTTCCATTGATTTCAACTACTATCCCTACCTCCTCTTTTCTCATAACTTTAACCACCTCCTGGAAAATATTTTACTACTACAATAAATGGATTATTGTAGTCTGCTAACGCTAAAATTTCCTACAATAATTAAAACCCACCAAATCAAGCGCTAAAAATTAAATATTAGTACTTGTATATACATAGTCTGCTCTTTATTATACCTGTTAAATATTTAATTGCAATAGTTTTTATGAAATTATCGTATATTATCGTATATTACAAATTGAATATTTTTGGGTAAAAATCAGTCTTTAATTAGGCTCATCTATAAACAATTATAAACAATAAGAGAATTATAGATCAATTCTTTATGGATTGATTAATTTCTTTTCCATTATAATACAACAATGTTTATTATTCAACCATTGAACTTATGGTTTTGAAGTGAAATACAAGTCTTCAAGTGAAAAAATAGAATAGTGATCTTTAAAAAGATATAGCGGATAATAAAGATAACAATGATATAAATAACAAAGCACATGTACTGGAATAAAAAACTCATAGAAAGGTTGCTGATATGGATTACCTCATATCATTTTTGGAAGGCATCATTACATTCATTTCACCCTGTCTGCTGCCGATGCTCCCAATCTACATTTCGTATTTTGCAGGCCAGACCATTGATAGCAATAGGAAATCAGCGGTTATTAATGCTATTGGCTTTGTCTTAGGTTTTACCCTTGTGTTTATATTGCTTGGCGCATTTGCAGGAGCAATTGGAAGCTTTTTATGGGTATACAGCACTGCAGTAAATATATTAACTGGGATCATTGTCATACTTTTTGGCCTCAATTTTATGGAGATCATTCGGATTCCGTTGATTAATAAAAACCGACAATTGAATATGAAGCCATTTAAAGTAGGATTTTTCTCTTCACTGGTATTCGGTGTGGTATTTTCAATTGGTTGGACGCCTTGTGTCGGTGCATTTTTAGGATCGGCTTTAATGCTTGCTGCTTCAAGCGGTGAAAGCCTGAAAGGAATCCTCATGCTTTTATGCTTTTCTTTGGGACTGGGTATTCCTTTTATTGCCAGCGCCATTTTAATCGACGAATTGAAGTCGACTTTTGATTTTATCAAGAACCACTATCGGGTTATTAATTTGATCTCAGGTGGTTTCCTTGTTATCATCGGTTTAATGATGGCAACAGGACTTATGGGATATTTTCTATCCCTACTTACTTTTAGGAGGAACTTATGAATACGAAAACAAAAACAATTTTAGGCATTATTCTGTTTGCAGCCTTTCTCGGCATTGCATATTTTGCATATGCTGCTTTGTCAAGTAACTACAAGACAAATAATGAGAACCTGGCGGAAAAAAGCACCTCTCAACAAGAAGTTAAAAAAATTCCAGCACCTGACTTCACAGTCTTTGATGCCCAGGGTAACAAGGTAAAGTTGTCCGACTTTGCAGGACAACCGGTTGTTTTGAATTTTTGGGCTTCCTGGTGTCCCCCCTGCAAAGCTGAAATGCCAATTTTTAACGAAGTCTATGCTGATTCAAAAAATGACATTGTATTTTTAATGATAGACCTGGTTGATGGTCAGCGTGAAACCCAGGCAAAGGGTCAGCAGTATGTCGATGATCAGGGCTTTAGCTTCCCGATATATTTCGACAATGACCAGGAGGCTGGCAGTGCTTACAAGATTTCAGCCATTCCCACCACACTTTTCATTGATTCGGATGGCAACATTGTCTCTTCGAACCAAGGCGCAATTAATAAGGAAGCACTCATTTCAGGAATTGATTCAATAAAAAAATAAAAAGTTGACTCTATTGAAAGAGAAACAAAGACTTTAAACAAAATAAAAGCGGTTGGGAATTTCCCGAACCGCTTTTATTTTGTTTTTTACTTATTTTAAATGTAATCAGAAAAATATACCTTATCGTTTGGAATAATGCTTTCTAATATTGCAACCGTTTTTTTATCGGCTTCAATGCGTTCAATTTTTTGCAAATAAGTTGGTCGCTCATAGCCCAATAGCATAGTGGTTAATATACCGATCTCCAACTTAACTCGGTTTTCTGATGGCCGAGACCTTAAAATCGGCTCCTCCCCATTTTTAAACCCAATAGTAAAGCTTTTATTATTCAATTCCAACACCGAATCTGAGACCTCAAAGGTTACCGAATCATTGATTTCTATGTCAGCAAAATGATACTGTTTTATAAACTCCTCGAAATCCACAATTCTCGCCATAATATAAGGTCGAATCGTCTCCTTCATATCACTGTCTCCGAATAAGAAAGAAACAGTATGATTATTATAATTATTTCCAACCACTTCATTAATCATGGATTCATGGGCCGCAATATAACCCCACAACCCTTTTCTCGCCTCCTGTTTTAAGTAGACCATCTCTTTAACATGAAAAACATCATTTTCGATAAGGTACACCAGATAACCAAGTGGCTCATCATCTTCACTATAATAAATAGCAACGGTGACATCCTCTACATCCCAACGCCAGTATTCTTCCCACACCAACTCAGTTCTAACAAGACAGCCATGAGTTTTTCTTGCATAAGCATCGTGTAGATTAATTAAATCCTCACTATCTTCCGAAACCCTTCTTATTCTGCCTGATACGTCAATATCTGTGGGTAACTGGTCATCACGGATGCGATACGTCATTTTATCTGATACAACTTCCCATCCTTTATGACGGTACAACGGTATGGAATAAGGAAATAAAAAAGAAATGCTTTGTTTTCGCTCCTGCATATTTTCTAAACTTTTTTTCATTAATCCTGACATTAAACCTAATCCCATATATTCAGGATAGGTGGCGACACCGGTAATGTAGCCCATATCGTAAATGCTCCCACAAATATTAATCTGAAGGGGATATACGGCAATTTGAGCAGCCAATCTTTCTTCTTCAAACCAACCCAAAACCTCTGCTTTTTCTAATATTGGAAATTTTGAACGTTTAATTTCGTCATGTTTCCATCCCACTTTTAAGAGTCGTTCATCTGTTACCTGAAATGCATATCTCAGAATATCATTAAATTGAGTTAAATCTTTTGGCTCAAGCTTCCTTAATTCAAGATTCTTTTTTATATCCTCATCCATCAGAATTCCCCTTTCATATTAACAAAATTCAATTATATCATTTTTGTCCGTTTTTAACTCAAAAATCACATTAAAAACTCTATTATATATTTACCCTCCTCCATATGTTTGAATCACAGAAAGGTTATGATATACTAAAGAACAATTCAAAAAGAGAGGTCAGCAAAAAATGGTGAATCAAAAGGATATTGCATTTATTGAATCAGCTTTTACATTTTGGAATCGATTAACCCCCCAACAACAATCCCTGATTTTAGGTAATGTCATGTCTGTAAAATATGGGCACGGTGAAAATATTCACAGTGGGGAGAATGATTGTATCGGTGTCCTGCTTGTTAAAAGCGGTGAACTTCGGACGTATATCCTCTCTGAGGACGGTCGAGAAATTACACTTTATCGACTCACTACAGGTGATATCTGCATTCTTTCTGCTTCTTGCATCTTAAAAAACATTACTTTTGAGGTACTTATTGATGCAGCCGCCGACAGTGAAGTCCTTCTCATTAATTCATCAATTTTTCAACAGATAAGCAATGCCAATATTTATGCAGAAAACTTTTCTTACAAGTTAGTTACAGATCGGTTTTCTGATGTAATGTGGGCAATGCAGCAAATTCTTTTCATGAGCTTTGATAAACGACTTGCCCTTTTTTTATTGGATGAACTCTCACGAAATGGCACGGATTCCATAGCTCTTACCCACGAGCAAATTGCGAAATATGTGGGCTCAGCAAGAGAAGTTGTTTCTCGCATGTTAAAATATTTTGAAAAGGAAGGTTTAGTAAAACTATCAAGAGGCGTTGTTAATGTTATTGATAAAAACCGTCTTGGAAAATTAACATAAAAAAAAGCAGACCCTTGTGAGTCTGCCAATATTTTTTATACCTTTAGCATATCTAGAATATCCGCCTTTGGTTTAGCGCCTACTGATTTTTGTACCAACTTGCCATCCTTAATAACTGCAAGGGTCGGTATGCTCATGACCTTAAATTGAGCTGCAAGTTCCGGCTGTTCATCCACATTGATTTTACCAACCTTGGCATGGGTTACCTCTTCCCCTATTTCATCCACAACCGGTGAAACCATTTTACAGGGTCCGCACCATGGTGCCCAAAAATCCAGTAAAACCGGTTTATCTGATTGCATAACCTCTACTTCAAAATTATCTTTTGTGATTGTAAGTACGCTCATTTTATTATCTCCTTATTTCTTTAAATTTTAATCTATAACCTAATTATATCGAAATAAAAAAAATTGACAGTAACTTAATCACATTAAACGCCCTCAAAATAAACATTATTTCATTCGAGATAAATTATCTAAGGCTTCCCCTTCAACTCGAAATACTGTCCAATCGGTTACCGGTTTAGCCCCCATCTTTTTATAGAATTTAATGGATGGTTCATTCCAATCTAAGCACGACCAATCCAATCGTTCACAATTTCGTTCTTCAGCAATTCTGGCCAAACAGGAAAATATGGCTTTACCCAATCCAAATCTACGAAATTCTTTTTTAATATAAAGATCCTCTATGTATAAATTTGCTTTCCCAAGAAACGTTGAAAAATTAAAAAAATACGTTGCAAAACCTACAGGTTTTTCTTTGTACTCTGCGATAATCACTTCCGCCTGATGTTTCACAAATAATGAATCCAATAAAACATCCTTACTTGCAGCAACTTCATTTGATAAGTTTTCATAATCAGCTAATTCTCGAATAAAATCCAATATCAGGCTTACATCCGTTTCTTCTGCAACCCGTATTCGAAAATCCTTAATTTCTGTTTCATAATATTTCATTTTATTTCCTTCCATAACACTGTAAATCAAACTAGAACACCTTCTATTATATAGAGGTTCTATAATTATAGTAACTGTTTTTTTGTTTTTTTTGATCATGCATGAAAAAGAATTTTTTGTATTAGTGGTTTTTAGGATGTTTGACCTATTTTGATATTGTGCATTAAGTATTTTTTTTTACAACATAAAACTTTAGAGCATCACTTGAAACGGAAATCAACTGATTGTCAACTGATTGACTACTTATCAAAATAGTGTTAACTCAGACGGTGAACCATTTCGTACTTGTTCCCGCAGGGATCTTCAAAATATACTGCATAATAGGTAGGACTAATGGGAAATAATCTCGGACCATCAATGATTTTTCCACCATTTTTAACGACTAAATTAGCAATTAAATTAACTTCATCCTGGTTTTCGGCCCAAAAACCAATAAGATTTTTATTCGACTTGTGTAGTGGATCTTCCGTAATTGCAAAATATGCAGTTTCAGGTAAATTTCCATCAGCTGCAAAGACTTTCCAAACTTCAGTATTGAAGTTACGGGTGAATCCGAGTGCGGGGAGCAATGCCTCATAAAATGGTAGTGCTTGTACAAAGTTGTTTACGCGCAAATCAATATGTCCAAATGGATTCATATTCAAAAACCTCCTTTTTATGGTATTAAATTTTCATAATAACGTTATAATCTTCCAAAGTTATTTCAATTAATAATAACCGATTTCTCAAGAAATTTTCCGTATTTCTCTGCTGCTTTAATAAATGCACCTTTTTCTAATTCGGTGAATGGCACAAAAGGGTGTGACGTAATGGATAATACATCTTTTTTTAAACCTGACTTCCATATCCCAGCTACCCGACCATTAACAACAATGGTTGGGTTAAACACACCGTTATTGCCAGGGGATATTTTTGCTGCATCCTGTTTATCAACCACAGCTCCACGGTCCTTGTAACCTAAGAGATATTCATCATAACCAGGAAGTAAATGTATTTTTGAAAAGTTTTTCTGATTATCTTCATCATAGGAAGCCATCCAGTAGATTTTACCGTTAACCTCTTCACTTTTAAGTCTGTATGAAACTGCATTAAGTCCTTGCTTTGCATCAGAAACCTTTAGTCCAGACCACCATACAAAATCTTTCAATGTGGCTGGACCGTAACTGGTAAAATATCGGAGCGCGAGCTCTGAAAGTGCCAAACTGCGTTTCATGTGTTTGGCATCTGGAGCCCATTCATCAAGCAGCACAAACGTTTGCTCTTTACCCTGTTGTGGTCCGAAGCAAATCAAACCATCCTTTGCGGCACGAGCCAACAAATGATAACCTCTCTGTCCAGAGGTAGAAATCTTTGCTTTTTCAAGAGCTGACATCATGTCATGCCTTGTCAACTGCTTGGCAACCATTAATTCACTGAAAAACACTTCCTTGCTTTTTTTAAATGTTGGTTCGTCCAGTTCAAGCTGGCGATAGCGCAGAGCACTCCTGGCGATAAGTTGTGGTGTAAGCAATTCCAGCATCCAACGAATATCAGCTTTTGCTACAAAATGAAGGGTACTCCGCATCATCCATGTCCGAATTATTGTTTTATCAACAATGGCCTGTTCAACATCAGCGTCGTTAATCTCAGGGTTCCGGGCCCCGATTGACCATTTGGCACTGGCATAATTCTGTGCCTGGATTGCTCCAAGCCATGAAACCACTTCTAATGGAGTGTTAAACCTTGGCTTAGAGATCAATTGATTCCATAGCCGTAGATGAATTATTTCATTATTATCCATGTCTGTTGCCGCCTTCTGTAATAGTGGACCTTTATGAACACAGTGGCTGTTCCGCCCTAGTGGGTCATGGCATTTCCAATCATGGCTTTAATTGTTTCAATCGTTCCATTGTCTCATGGGTTTCCTGAATTCTCATTTTTAGCCATTTTTCATCGAATTCGCTTTTGTATAAAAATCGTGTTTCATTTTCAATCGTCCAGTCATCATCACTGACACCAGATACTCTTTCATAAAGCTTTGAACCGGGCAGTGGATAAGGAACATTAAATGAACTTTCATCAAGACCCAGGGACAATGCAAACTCGAATGTATCTTCAATTGTTTCGATGGTTTCCCCAGGATATCCTACAATAAAAAATCCGGCACAGTCTATGTCATTATTATTGAATACTTCTACTCCTCTTCTCACTTTTGCTGTATCAATTCTCTTATTCATAAGCTTTAAAACATCATCGTTTCCAGATTCTATACCAAAGTATACTTTGTTGCAGCCTGCGTTTTTCATCACCTTAACAATGTCATCTGTGACACTGTCAACTCTTGAAAGGCAGCTCCATGAAATTTTCAAGTCTTCTTCTATAAGCCTTGTGCAAAAGCTTTTTAAAAATTCTGTATCTAAAGTGAAAAGATCATCTGCAATCCAAAGGGAGTCATAGCCGTAAGAAATGATATCTCTTATTTCTTCAAAAATCCTGTCGAGATTTCTGAATCTGACCTCATTGCCAAAGATGGGTTTCGAGCAGAAATCACACGAAAACGGACAGCCGTAAGTCATCATAATGGATGCTCTTTTTTTGCCTGTGTATTCATAGCATAATTCCTGGTACTTTTCATGGTCAAATCCCTCTCTGTCAGGAGTTGGGCATGCATCAATTTCTTTCTTGGTAAGATGCATAACGGAAGAATCTGCAATTCCCATTTGAGTGCTGACTATTCCCAAATATTTTGATGGCTTAATCTCTTCCAGGAATTTAATTCTGTTTGAAGCATTGAAAAAATCTCGGCAAAAATCAGGGAAGCTTTTGGCTGCCTCACCTTTGAACACATAATCGAATTTCTTTGCAAATTTTCCTGGATAAAGTGAAGGCAGCGGCCCTCCTACTATATAAATACTCTTCGGATTAACTTCTCTTAACTTCTCGAGTAATCCTAATGCATTTTTTGCAAGCGTAGTCATCACATAGATACCGATAATGTCCGGTTTATAATTTGCTGCTTTAATGATTGCCTCTTCCTCTGTCAGAAAGGTACAGTCAAGCTTCATCACATCTATTCCATTTTGCTTTAACACCGCAGAAAGGATGCCTATGCCAATTGGCGTAAAAAGCTGGTCTTTTATTATTCCCGTATAAAAGTATGGATACACCAGCAGAACCCTTTTCATTTTCATTTCGCAACCTCTCTGAATTTTATGGAATATCTGTAATTTTTAAAATTGCTTGAATCGCATAAAATCTCGCTTTCAAATCCAGCCCAGCAATAATTATCGCTGGCAAACTCCCTACCCCAGAATAAAGTACTCTGGACATTTTTCGGAACATGTGTTTCAATAAGAGTAAATGCCAGTGCATGGCTGGGGCTGTAAAGTTCACATGGTCTCTCGATTTTCTGCCATCCTGTAGGTGACGCTGTCAATTCATCGTTAATAATCCCCTTGTGAAATATGCTTCCTCCAAGTTCGTTCATCACAAACAACTTGTTTCCGGTTTTTTCCGTTTCACAGGTTAAATCCACCAATATCTCGTTGTCGCCTATTTTATATGTGATCCTGACTTTTCCATGACTCGAAACATTGACAAAACACGCTTTCACGTTGAAAATCTTTCGCAAAAGGTCTCCTTGTTTAAGGAGTTTCTTTTGTCTTTTCTCTTGCTTCATATATATGTTTGTGGTCATATCTTCCAGGATCTTTGTGAAAAAGTTGGATTTGATCCCTAATACCTGCCATACAAGTTTCTTGTCTATGGTGCATTCCACCTCAAACGAATCTTTCACTTTTTTAATGCTTTTTATTGATGTGAAATAGGTATACCCATCTGTTTGTAACGCACAGGCCCCAAGGCCCATTCCCTCTTCCAATAGCAAATTATCGTCACTATACACAAGAAGTCCCCGATCAAGTCCATGAGAAACTCCAATTCCTTTATAATGGTTTGATATGTCGAATGTAAGCATATAAATCCTTTCTTTCATGAGCCTGCAGTAAAATTAATTTTTGTTTTCTTCTCTCTGGATGTTTTCTGCTAATTTGTTTAATATGGATTTAACTTTATAACAACTCAATTACTATATACCCATTTATTTCATTTTTAAAAACATTACCGCATGATGGTCTTGAAAATATCAGAAAAGTTATAAAAATTAAAAAAACGCCAGGAGCCCGGTTAAATTCCGAGCCCTGTCGCTGATTTTCATTCGTAGCTAATACTTTGAAATTTTGTCATGAATTTTTAACTATCGCAAATTTCTTCCAGAGATAAGCCCATGGTTTCTCTTCCAAAGAGTGCCACAACCAGAGCAACCACTGCAAATACTCCTGTCAGCATAATAAAGACGTAGGTATAACCCGTTTCTGTTCCATAAAACTTATAAATAACCGGTACGATAAACGGTGCAATAAACGCCCCAATCCTGCCGAAAGCCGCTGCC
>Ga0209540_10003070_pt1 | contig 11607 bp, 9 predicted proteins | sample BarGraIncu01121A_FD_184501 | JGI IMG/M metagenome (GOLD analysis project Ga0209540, IMG submission 184501) | Arctic peat soil microbial communities from Barrow, Alaska - Barrow Graham LP Incubations 011-21A (SPAdes) (version 2) | ecosystem: Environmental > Terrestrial > Soil > Wetlands > Peat... | reverse complement strand
GCGATGCGGCCCGGTCCTGCCCGGGCTTGACCCGTCCGTCGCCGCCCCGCTTCGTCGGACCACGCTCGTACCTCGCCGCGCTGGCATTCCGTTTGCTCACAAACCGTTCGTGTGCTAATCTTTCGCACGCTAACGCTATTGCGACATCGGGAAGGACCAGCGCTGCATGAACCCACACCACTTCGGCACTCCCCCGGAACCACCGCACCCTGAGGGCGTCGACCCTTCCTCCGCGGTCGTTCTGAGCTCGTTCCGCAAGGCGATGCACCTCAACCGCCAGCTGTTCATGCGGCTGGCCGGAGGCGCGGGGGGGCACCCCGGGCGCACCGTGGTCCTCGGCATGCTGGCGGGACATGAAGGCATCAGCCAGAAGGACCTCGCCGAGAGGATGCATCTCGCACGACCCACCGTCACGATCATGCTCCAGAAGATGGAGAGCGAGGGCCTCATCGAGCGTTGGGACGATCCCGACGACCAGCGGCTCACGCGGATCCGCCTCACGAACTCCGGCCGCGAGCAGGGCAAGCGTACGGCCGACAGCTACGCCCACTACGTGGACAGCACCATCGGCAAGATGTCCGAGGCCGACCGCACCGAGTTCGCACGCCTGCTCGACCTGCTGAGCGACAACACCGCCACCGCACTGAAGGAGCTGGAAGCATGACGCGACTTCTCGTCCGCTACCTCAAGCCTTACTGGAAGCAGGTGACGTTCATCATCGTCCTGCTTCTGGCGCAGGCGATAGCGAACCTCTACCTGCCCGACTTGAACGCCGATATCATCAACAACGGCGTGCGCCTGGGCGACATCAACTACATCCTCACGTCCGGCGCGGTGATGCTGGCTGTGACGCTCGCGCTCGGTGTCGTCGCCATCATCACGGTGTATTGGAGCTCACGCACCGCGATGGCCTTCGGCCGCGACGTGCGCGGCGGCCTCTTCCGGAAGGTGCAGTCGTTCTCGCAGCAGGAAGTGAACATCTTCGGCACCGCGTCGCTGATCACCCGCAACACGAACGATGTGCAGCAGGTGCAGATGGTGCTGTTCTTCATGCTCAACATGATGATCTCCGCGCCGATCACCGCGGTGGGCGGCATCATCATGGCGCTGCGGATGGACGTGCCCCTCTCGGGCATCTTCGCCGTGATCCTGCCTGTGATGGGCGTGCTCATCGGGTCGATCCTGGTTCGCACCCTGCCCCTGTTCAAGGCGATGCAGGTCAAGATCGACCAGGTGAACAAGGTCATGCGCGAGAAGCTGTCGGGTGTCCGCGTGATCCGCGCGTTCGTGCGGAACGACTATGAGGAGAACCGCTTCGACGAGGCGAACCTCGACCTCACCGACACCGCACTGAAGGTCAACCGCATGATGGCGCTCATGATGCCGATGCTCATGCTCATCATGAACATGGCGACGGTCGCCATCATCTGGTTCGGCGGCGTGCGCATAGACAGCGGCGCCATGCCGATCGGCAACCTGACCGCGTTCCTCACCTACGCGGTGCAGATCCTCTTCTCGGTCATGATGGCGACGATCATGTTCGTCATGGTGCCGCGCGCGGCCGTGTCGGCAGACCGCATCCAGCAGGTGCTCGAGACCGAGCCGTCCGTGAACGACCCCGCGATACCGATCTCCAGCGGCGCCAAGAAGGGCTTCCTCGAGTTCTGCGACGTCGAGTTCCGCTACCCGAACGCGCAGGACGCGGTGCTCAAGGACATCTCCTTCGAGGCGAGGCCGGGTGAGATCACCGCGGTCATCGGCAGCACCGGCAGCGGCAAGTCGACGCTCATCAATCTGATCCCGCGCCTCTACGACGTCACCGGCGGTTCGGTCCTGATGGACGGGGTCGACATCCGGGACTTGGACCGGGACGACCTGTGGCACCGGATCGGGTTCATCCCGCAGAAGGCGTTCCTGTTCAGCGGCACCGTGGCGACCAACCTGCGCTACGGCGCGGCGGACGCCACCGACGAGGAGCTGTGGCACGCGCTCGACGTGGCTCAGGCCAAGAAGTTCGTCTCGGAGATGCCCGAGGGCCTCGACGCACCGATCGCCCAGGGCGGCACGAACGTCTCCGGAGGCCAGCGTCAGCGCCTCGCCATCGCCCGCGCCCTGGTGAAGATGCCTGAGGTCTACGTCTTCGACGACTCGTTCTCCGCGCTCGACTTCAAGACCGACTCGATGCTGAGAGCGGCGCTTCGCAAGGAGATCACGCACGCCACGACGATCATCGTGGCCCAGCGTGTCAGCACGATCATGCACGCCGATCGGATCATCGTGCTGGATAGCGGACGCGTGGTCGGGATCGGCACGCATGAGGAACTGATGCAAACCTGCCCGACCTATGGCGAGATCGTCTACTCGCAGCTCACCCAGGAGGAGATCGCATGAGCGACTCATCGAACAAGCCCGCTGCGCCCGTGCGCGGGCCCGGCGGCTTCGGCGGCCCCGGCGGCCCCGGTCGCGGCCGTGGCCCTGGCGGCCGCATGTTCGGAGGCGGTCACGGGATGGCCGGCGGCGGCGCCAAGGCCAAGAACTTCGCGGCCTCGTTCCGCCGGCTGCTGGGCCAACTGAAGCCTGAGACCGGCAAGATCGTCGCCGTCATGTTCCTGGCGATCGTCAGCGTCGCATTCGCGGTCGCGGCCCCGAAGATCCTCGGGAACGCCACGAACCAGCTGTTCTCCGGCGTGATCGGCAACATGGTCGGCCAGCAGATGGGCGGCAAGGTGCCGGCCGGGCTGACGAAGGACCAGGTCGTCACGGCGATGCGAGCGAAGGTCACCGCCGCTCAGGCGGCCGCCAACGCCCTTCCCGCTGGGCCGGCACACGACTCCGCGGTCACCGCCGCCAACCAGGCGTCTCAGCAGCTGGACATGCTCTCCAACATGGACTTTACGCCGGGCGTCGGCGTCGATTTCACGGCGGTCGGCATGATCATCTTCATGCTCATCGGTGTGTACGTGCTGTCGGCCGCCTTCTCGTGGGGCCAGCAGTACATCATGGCGGGCGTCTCGCAGCGCACGGTCTACAAGATGCGCCAGGAGGTCGACCACAAGATCGCCCGGCTGCCTCTCAAGTACTTCGACAGCCACGAGCGCGGCGACCTCCTCAGCCGCGTGACCAACGACATCGACAACATCGCCAACTCACTGCAGCAGAGCCTCACCCAGCTCATCTCGGCGATCTTCACGATCATCGGCGTGCTCGGGATGATGTTCTGGATCTCGTGGGAGCTCGCGCTGATCTCCCTGCTGGTGCTGCCGATCGCGCTCGTCGGGACGATCCAGATCGCGAAACGCTCTCAGAAGCAGTTCACGGAGCAGTGGAAGCAGACCGGAGACCTCAACGGCCACGTCGAGGAGATGCACACCGGCCACAGCATCGTGAAGATCTTCGGTCGCCAGAAGGAGGTCATCGAGACCTTCGACGGACTGAACCAGAACATGTACGAGGCGAGCTTCAAAGCCCAGTTCATCTCGGGGATCATCCAGCCGATGATGAACTTCATCGGCAACCTGAACTACGTGGCCATCGCCGTCATCGGCGGTGTGAAGGTGGCCTCGGGCACGATGTCGCTCGGTGACGTCCAGGCGTTCATCCAGTACTCGCGCCAGTTCACGATGCCGATCACCCAGACCGCGAGCATCGCCAACGTGTTCCAGTCGGCGGTCGCCTCAGCGGAGCGCGTGTTCGAGATGCTCGACGAGGCCGAGGAGAAGCCGGACACGGCCACGCCGATCGCGCTCGAGCATCCGACCGGGCGCGTCACGCTCGAGGACGTGTCGTTCCGCTACGAGCCGGAGACCCCGCTCATCGAGGACTTCAGCCTGGACGTCAAGCCGGGGCAGACCGTCGCCATCGTCGGACCCACCGGCGCCGGCAAGACCACGATCGTCAACCTGCTCATGCGCTTCTACGAGATCGAGCACGGTCGCATCGCGCTCGACGGGATCGACATCCGCGACATGACGCGCGACAACCTGCGCACCACGTTCGGCATGGTGCTCCAGGACGCGTGGCTGTTCGGCGGGACGATCCGCGAGAACATCGAGTACGGCCTCGACGGCGCCACCGAGGAGACGATGCTCGCGGCCGCGCAGGCCGCGTACGTGGACCACTTCGTTCGCACGCTGCCGGACGGTTACGACACGCTGCTCGACGACGACGCGTCCAACATCTCCGCAGGCGAGAAGCAACTGCTCACGATCGCCCGCGCGTTCCTCGCGGACCCCGAGATCCTGATCCTGGACGAGGCGACCAGCTCGGTCGACACCCGTACCGAGGTGCTGATCCAGAAGGCGATGAAGCGACTCATGCACGGACGCACGTCGTTCGTCATCGCGCACCGCCTTTCCACGATCCGCGACGCGGACACGATCATCGTCATGAACCACGGCCGCATCGTGGAGCAGGGCAACCACGAGGAACTCCTCGCGGCCAAGGGCTTCTACTTCGACCTGTACAACAGCCAGTTCGTCGAGGCGTTCGACGAGGCGGTGTAACCCGATGGAGGAACGTGACATGAGCAGACCCGACGCCGCCCACCAGCAGCGCAAGGTCGCCAAGGCGCAGAACGTGAGCCGCATGTGCATGGTCTGCGGCCGCGACAACACGTCCTCGCTCAAGGCACGGTTCTACGAGCTGGACGACGGCGAGATACTCGGCGTCTTCGCCCCCCTCGAGATCCATCAGAGCTACCCCGGACGGGTCCACGGTGGCGTGATCACCGCGATGCTCGACGAGACGATCGGCCGTGCGGTCAACATCACCGACCACGCCGCGTGGGGCGTCACCGTGGAGATCACGGTGCGCTTTCGCAAGCCGGTGCCGATCGGCGAGGAGATCCGGGTGCTCGGACGGCTCACACGCGACACGAGCCGCCTGTTCGAAGGCAGCGGAGAGATCCGGCTGTCCGACGGCACGATCGCCGCCGAGGCGACCGGCCGCTACATGAAGATGCCGATCGACAAGATCGCCGACGGCGACTTCTCGAAGGAGTGGTTCGTGGACGCGCGCGAGCACCCGGACGAGGTCGCCGTCTAGGGGCGGAGCACCGCTCCGAACGAGAGCATGGAACGCAGGAAGGCGGACCCCGGTGACGGGACCCGCCTTCTTCGTTTCGTGCCTCCCCGTGCGCGGCGCCGCCGGCTCGGGGATACTTGAGACGACGACCGAAGGAAGGGACCGGATGAAGGCACTGTGGCTCGAAGATCAGAAGCTGTCCGTCCGCGACGTGCCGGTGCCTGTCCCTGCCGCAGGCGAAGCGCTGATCCGCGTCCGACTCTCCGGCATATGCGGGACCGATCTGGAGCTGGTGCGCGGCTACTATCCGTTCACCGGCGTCATCGGCCATGAGTTCGTCGGCGACGTCGTGGAATCGCCCGACCCGTCATGGGTCGGCGCGCGCGTGGTGGGCGAGATCAACGCCGCGTGCCATTTCTGCGAGCAGTGCGCCGCGGGCCGCCCGACCCATTGCGAGATGCGCACGGTCCTCGGCATCGTGGGCCGCGACGGCGCCCATGCGGAGTACCTGACACTCCCGGTGGAGAACCTGCATCGCGTGCCGGACTCGGTCTCCGACGAGGCGGCGGTCTTCACCGAGCCGATCGCGGCAGCGGCCGAGATACTGACCCAAGTCACGATCGAGCCCCGGGACCGCGTGCTTCTCGTGGGCGCCGGCCGCCTCGGTCAGCTCACCGCCCAGGTGCTCGCCAGCACGGGCGCCTACCTGCGCGTGGTGGCGCGGCACGAGCACCAGAGGGAACTGCTGCACGCGCGCGGCATCGAGACTATCGACGCAGCGGACGTGGAGCCGCGCCGGTGGGACGTGGCGGTGGAGGCGACCGGGTCCACTTCCGGGTTCGACGTCGCCGCCAAGGCGCTGCGCCCCCGCGGCACGCTCGTGCTGAAGTCGACCTACCGCGGCGACATCACGCTGGCGCTCGCACCCTTCGTGGTAGATGAGATCACCATCATCGGCTCGCGCTGCGGGCCGTTCGAGGCCGCGCTCGGCTATCTGGAGATGGGCGCGGTCGACCCGCTCCCGCTGATCGCGGCGCGCTACCCGCTCTCGAAGGCCGTCGAAGCGATGCGCGTGGCCGGCCAGCCGGGGACGATGAAGGTTCTGCTGGAGCCGTAGGACCACCGTCCGCGTGACCTCGGGTGGATCGCTCAGTCCTTCTTGCCCCATCCGTCGGTCACGACGAAGTCCGGCCGGAAGCGGTCCACGGGCTCCGGCTGCCTCTCGGGATGCCCCAACGCCACCAGTGCGAACGGCGTGATGTTGCGCGGCGGCCTCAGGATGCGTCGCACGTTGGCCACCATCAGCCTGGACGGGTGCACGCCGATCCAAACCGCCCCGAGTCCGAGTGCGTGAGCGGCCAGCAACAGGTTCTGCGTCGCCGCCCCGCAGTCGTCGACCCAGAAGCCGCTGTGCTTCTGGGCGACCGTCTCACCGCAGACGGCCAGCCCGACCGCCGCGCCGGCGAGCGGCCGCGAAAAGGGCGTCGCGCGGGACCACCGCGCCAGCGTCTCCCGGTCGCGCGTCACGACGATCCGCCACGGTTGTTCGTTGCCGGCCGACGGCGCCGCCATCGCTGCGCGCAGAAGCGTCTCCAGTTGCTCGTCGGTGACCGGCTCGTCAGTGAACGACCGCACGCTGCGGCGGGTCATGATCGCTTCGAGGACGTCCATGAAGACTCCCGTCATCGGATCCGAGGACGGTGTACCACATCCCACTCGCCGAACGCTCGGGACTGGGAGCTCGGATCCATGGCTCCGGTCCCCTACTTCACTTTGAGCGTGACGACCGTCGAGGTCACAGGTCCCCACGAACCGTAGCCCATGTACTTCGCCGTGTACTTGAACGTTCCCCGCAATCCGGACCCGACCTTCGTCGTCCATGCGCCCCTGGTGAGCTTCAGGTCCCGGAGCACGGCCGGCTTCGTCGTCCCGGGCCGCACTACGTAGATGCGCACCGCCCCGTACGGGACCGGTGCTGTGACGACGCCACTGAGCGTCACCACGTGGTGCCGGAGCGCCGACGGCTTCGAGATCGATATCGCGCTGCCGACAGGTGAGGCGTCGAACAGGCGGACCGCGTCGAGTACCGCTGCGGTCCCTGCGGTCCCGCTCGCGTCCACGCCGCCGGCCAGCCGCACGCTCACCGTCGCCGACGTCGCGTTCGCGGGCGCTGTGGCGTTCAGCGACATCTGGCGGAGAGCGGTCGTCTCGATGCTGAACGAGACGCCCGTCGTTGACGTCGTCGAAAGCGTGCGTCCGGACCCGTCGGTGAAGCGCAGTTGGAGCACGAGTCCGCGAGGGTCCGCGCCGGAACACGCCCAAACCGAGAGCTTGTACGGGATCCCCGCGGTCACGCTCGCGGTCTGCGAGACCTCGACCACGTCACGAGACCGCGCCGACGGGTTCAGCAGTCCGAGAGCGTTGTGCCCGGACGTCCTGATGCCGGCCGACCGCGTGCAGACCGACGACGCCGCGTCCCCGCTGACCTGCCACCAGACCGGAGCGCCCGAGGCCCACACGTCGAAGGTCGGGTTCGTGACGCCGTTCCACGTCGGGGAGGCGGCGCTGATCTTCTTGTAGCGGTAGGGCACGTAGCCGAACGCGAGATCGTCGGCCAAGTCCTTGATGCTCGACTTCGTCACCGGGCCGGCCTGCTCGTACGCGATGTACTTCGTGTGCGACGCGTCGAGCCAGCCGTAGAAGACGCGCGTGTGGTAGTTGTGCTTGATCAGTGCGTCACCGGGCAGGAGTGCGCCGGGAGCGACCGTCGTCGAGACGCTGTGCAGGGTTCGCGTCGAGAGCGAGAGCGGGTGGCCGCCCGAAGTGAGTTGCCACGCCATCGAGTTGAAACCGGAGCAGTCCATCCGGTAGCCGCCATACCACTTGGTCTGGCTGTACGGGACCTGGCGGTCGACCCAGGCCTGCGCTCGCGCAAGAATGGTGGCGCGGGTGATGGCGGAGGCGCTGGCGGCGCCGAGGAGCAGGAACGCGAGGGCCAGCGCAGGCGCGAGAAGCGTCACGCGCCGGAACGATGTCATGCGGACCCGTCGCACACTGCCCATCCGCGATCCGTCCTTCCCGCCCCAGTGCTCTGACCGCGGCAGCGCCGGACCCGACACAAGGGTACTCCCACATCTATCGGCACGCATGCTGCCGTACTCAACCCCTTTCGACGGGTGGCCATCGCGCGCAGTGGGCATATTCCACGCACGACCGCATCGCGTGGTCCTCGCTCTCGAGTGAAAGGGTGTTCGAACATGGAACCGCGACCACCTCACGATCGTGGAGCAGGGGCGTGAGCAGGTCGCTGACTTCGTGCTCGCGTGGCTCGACCAGGTCACGCCTACGGAGGACATCGTGACTTCCCGCGATTGACGCGCGGGTCGCGGTCCGGCCGCCCGCGCCCATCGGCAGCGGGCGGGCCGCAGATCAAGGAGCGTGGCAACATGATTGACAGGAGCGCGACCCGGGTCGCGCTGATCGAGGCGGGCTCCCCGGGGCTGCACATCTACTCGGGCGTCGCGATGGGTCGCGGCGTCCCCCTGCTGGCCACCATCCTGCGCAACGCGGGCTACCACGTGCGCGCCTTCGTCGAGGACATCTCGGGCAAGGACTCGATCGACTGGGACTACGTGGCCGAGGCGGACGTGGTCGGGTTTTCGGCCATCACGTGCACGCTCACTCGCACGGCCGAGCTTGTTGACCGGGTCCGGCGCGACAACCCCGACGCGGTCGTCGTGCTCGGTGGAGCCGAGCCAACGTGCGCACCGGAACGCGCGCTCAAGGCCGGGGCCGATTTCGTCATCAGGGGAGAGGCCGAGTTCTCGCTTCCGCGGTTCCTCGACGCGGTTCGGGAGGGCTGGTACGGCGAAGCACTGCGCGCAGCCGTGCGTGACGTTCCCGGTATCGCCTGGGAGGAAGCCGGCGCGGCGCACCTCGGCCCTCCGCCCCGCCAGCTCACCGACGACGAGGTCACCGCCTTGCCTCTGATCGACATGTCTCTCGTGGCGGGCGCGGAGGACTGCACCACCGCGAACGTCTGGAGGTCGCGCGGCTGCCCCGAGCGCTGTGCCTTCTGCGAGGTGCACGAGATCTGGCCGCGATACGTGCTCCGCGAAGAGCAGAAGAGCATCGAGGAGCTGCTGGAACAGCAGGCGGAGGGACGCGGTGCGTTCCTCATCGATGACAACGCTGCTGCGAACAAGCCCTCGTTCAAGCGCTTCCTGAGAGGCGCGATCGAGCGAGGCTATGCACAGCCGATCGTCGTCCAGATGCGTGCCGACGCCGTCTTCGACCGTCAGGGCGGTCTGGACCTCGAGCTCCTGCGCCTGCTGCGCGACCTGTCACCCGTGACGACGGTCTGCGTCGGCGTCGAGTCGGCCGAAGACTCCGACCTCGCCGAGATCGGAAAGCGCATCACCAGCGAGAAGACCGCAGCCGCGCTGTCTGCCCTCAGACGCTACGGACTTCTGGTCCATGGCATGTTCATCGCCTTCGCTGGTGACACTGCCGAGACACTGAAGCGCAACGGGCGGTTCGCGCGCCAGTACGTCAGCTCGCTCCAGTACCTCTTCGAGACGCCGTTGCCCGGGACGAAGAGCACCGCCGAACACGACGCTGCCGGCCGGGTGATGTTCCACGAGGTAGCCGACCTGAAGTTCCTCGACGGGATGCACGTGTCGATCCGCCCGGAGAGAGTCTCACCGCGTCAGATGCAGGAGATCGTGACGGAGGAGTACCGGCAGTTCTACTCCCGGCTGCGGATCGCGAGGGCTTTCGCCGACGGGCTGTTCCTCCGATACCGGCGGCTCGGCCCGGGGCTCGAGACGTATCTCCGCGGTCTGCCACCCGCGAGGCGCCTCGCTCAGCGGGTATGGCTGCACCTGCAGTTCAAGTTCGCGCCCTGGATGATCCTGCGAACGGGCCGCCAGCGCATCCGTGACTTCCTGCACGATGCCGACTACGCGGAGTACCTCGGCAGACTCGAAGGGTAAGGCCGTGCGTGCGCCATCAGGCCGCCGCATGCCCCGGCCGCCACGGCCGCAGCCACCGTGGCCGCGAGGTACGTGAGGGCCGGCGCCGCTCCGGTGATGAGCGAAGCGACCACGACGAAGAACGCCGCGCCTCCCCACAAGCCCGCGACCGCCCCGCGCACGAGGCCGCGCACCGACTCGCCGCCTGCCGAGCGATGGGTCGATACGGCCATCATCGCGGAGATGATCGGGATGGCGGTCAGCATGCCGCTGACCTGGGAGCCCAACTCCGTGGAAGCGAGCGTCACGCCCACGACCATCGCCGAGGCGAAGGCCATGCGCACGAAGACCGTGTGCAACTTGGCCGCAGGCGCCGGAACGGCATCGAACGGCCGGCCCACCACCACGGTGATCAGCGCGAGGAACCCCACCGCCACCATGGCAGCGACGACCAGGTCCGGATGGACTTGCGTGAGCGCGACCGTCACCGCCGCCGCCGCCACGGCGGATACCGGCAGCGTCTGCCACCACGGGCGGTTCTTGGCGAGCAGCGCGTAGAGGACGAAGAACACTCCGGTCCCCAGCATGCCGAGCAGCGCGCCTCGCGCGGCGCCCTCCGCGAACCGGGAGCCGTTCTGGACCAGCAGGAAGTACGAGACCGGCCCTGATATCAGCGGAAGCCCGAGCAGCCAGCCACCGACGAGCGTCCCCCACCGGCGTCCGGCGAGCGTGCAGGCGGCAAGCAGCGCCGGTGCGAGCAGGCCTTTCGTCACCAGCAGGATCATCGGACTCGTCTCTCATCGTCCAGCGGCCGTGTAAATCTCACCACTCGATTGTCGGCACGTTTGAGCAACAAGTCCATTTCCGCTATTTTTGTGTTAGCATCTATATTTATTTCTCTCGATGATTACCGGAGGTCCCTGTGCCGCTGAACACGAACCGCCTCAGGATCCTGCGCGAGGTCGCCGAGCGCGGAACCATCACGGCCGCCGCCGAGGCGCTCTACCTCACCCCTCCCGCGGTGTCACATCAGCTCGCGACGCTCGAGCGCGAGGTGGGCGTCGCACTGCTGGAACGCACCGCGCGCTCGATCCGCCTCACGGGGCCTGGCCGGCGCCTCGTCGAGCACGCCGACACGATACTTGCCGAATGCGAGGCCGCGGTCGCCGACGTTGAGTCCCTCGCGGGCCAGGTCGGGGGCACGGTCAGGATCTCCGTGTTCCAGACCGCCGCGCAGTCGATCGCACTACCCGCCCTTGCGGGCCTCCGCGAGCGATTCCCCGCGCTCGAACTCGACATCCGCGAGCTCGAACCGTTCCGGGCGCTGCCGGCGCTGCGGGCCGGCGAGCTGGACATCGCGCTGTCGCACGAGTGGGACTTCGTCCCGGTCCCGCCGGACCCGAGCTTCACCCGCTACGACCTGCTCACCGAACCGATCGTGGTTCTCCTGCCGCAGGAACACCCGCTCGCGCTGAGCGGCAGCCCGGTGCGCCTCAAGGACCTGGCGAACGAGCGCTGGTGCGTCGCGCAGGAGACCGCGGCGAGCCGCGAGGCGGTGGAGCGCGTCGCCCACTCCGCGGGGTTCGAGCCGCACGTAATCCTCGAGAGCAAC
>Ga0209540_10003067_pt1 | contig 11610 bp, 9 predicted proteins | sample BarGraIncu01121A_FD_184501 | JGI IMG/M metagenome (GOLD analysis project Ga0209540, IMG submission 184501) | Arctic peat soil microbial communities from Barrow, Alaska - Barrow Graham LP Incubations 011-21A (SPAdes) (version 2) | ecosystem: Environmental > Terrestrial > Soil > Wetlands > Peat... | reverse complement strand
TGGTTGCGCCCACCTGTGACTTGATGTCGTCGCCGATGACCGGGACGCCGGCGTCCTCGAACTTCTTGGCCCACACAGGGTCGGAGGCGATGAAGACCGGCAGGGCGTTGACGAACGCGACGTTCGCGTCGATGGCGCACTGCGCGTAGTACTTGTCAGCGAGCTCGGAGCCGACCGGCATATAGGACACGAGCACATCGACCTTGGCGTCCTTGAGGGCCTGGACGATGTCCACAGGCTCGGCGTCGGACTCCTCGATGGTCAGGCGGTAGTACTTGCCCAGACCGTCGTTGGTGACTCCACGCTGGACGATGACGCCGGTGGGTGGCACGTCGGCGATCTTGATGGTGTTGTTCTCGGAGGCGATAATGGCCTCGGACAGGTCGAAGCCGACCTTCTTGGCATCCACATCGAAAGCGGCGACGAACTTGACGTCGTTGACGTGGTACTGACCGAACTTGACGTGCATCAGACCGGGGACGCTGGTTTCCGGGTCAGCATCCTTGTAGTACTCGACTCCTTGAACCAGCGAGCTGGCGCAGTTACCCACGCCAACGATGGCGACGCGCACGGATCCCATTTGGGGTTCTCCTTCTGTTGTGCTGCACAGAGCAGCTGGTATGAGGGGAAGCTAGGTTGTCTTGCGGTTGGGCGACGGGGTGTTGCCTGTGGCTGTCGTAGGGGCTGTCGTGGGGGCCACAGTCGGGGTGGGGGCTGTCGTAGGGGCGGCCGAACGCTCGGTCTCGATCAGCTCGGACAGCCAGCGCACCTCACGCTCGGCGGACTCCAGGCCGTGACGTTGCAGCTCGGTGGTGTAGAGGTCGAGTCGCTCACGACGCTGAGCTGCTGCGGACCGGAAGGAGTCCAGTCGTTCCTCCAGCCGGCTGCGGCGGCCTTCGAGAATGCGCAGGCGCACATCGGACTCGGTGCGGGCGAAGAAGGAGAAGTGGACGTTGAAGGTGTCGTCCTCCCAGGCTGCGGGCCCGCACTGGGACAGCATCGACTGGAACTGCGCCAGGCCATCGGCGGTGAGCTCATACACGATTCGTCCCCTGCGGCTGCCGGAGCCGGTAGCGCCGGCGAACGATCCTGGCAGACTGGCCGCGGTATCCTCGACGATCCAGCCGCGGGTGACCAGCTCACGCAGGCAGGGGTAGAGGGTCCCGTAGGACAACACCCGGAACGTGCCCAGGACGACGTTGAGTCGCTTGCGCAGCTCGTAGCCGTGCAGCGGAGATTCGTGGAGCTGACCCAGAATGGCGAGCTCCAGCAGGGCAGAACGTCGACTCATACCTCTCCCCTCCTGGCCCCACGTGCGTGCGGGGCGTTGGGCTCCGCCGGGCGATCTGCCAGGACACGATGCGAGTACGTCAGCCGTACCTTACACCTCTGATATATCGATTCGATATATCAGAGATTCCCTACGCTGTCGCATCCCTCGTCAGCGCGGTGTCAGCGCGGTGTCAGCGCGGCGAACGGGGCATAGCAAAGCACCGGCCGGTCCAGCGACATCGTCCCGAGAGCACCCTCACCCAGGTCGATCCGTCGTTCCGTGCCGGTGCTTGGCCAGGCAGGCCTAGCGTCGCGCGATCAGGGCGCTGTGGTCCCGAGACGGCCGTACCGGTCCTCGAGCCGGACGACGTCCTCGCGCCAACCGGAGGCTGCGGTCGAGGCCTCCACGAGCACGGAGTCTTCGCCGGCGCGCAGTCGGTGCAGCATGCCGGGGAGCACGTGCACGGAGTCCCCGGGGGACAGGCTCACCGCGCGCAACGTGGTTGCCGAGTCGCCGAGGTCGATCTCGACCTGACCTGAGACCAGGGCGATCGTCTCGTCCTTCGCGTGGTGGTACTGCAGCGAGAGTGACTCGCCGGCTTTCACGAAGAGGAGCTTGCCGATGTACGAGCCCTCGACGAGCGCAAAGATCTCCTCATGGCCCCAGGGCTTGTCCACGTTCTCCGCTGGGCGTACGGCGGCTTCTGGTGATGGTTGGTTCACTTTGTCCTCACAGGTTCTGTGCTCACAGGGATGCGGATGGGGCAGTGTGATCTGGCTCAGTGTGGTCCAGCCGGGCCACGCCGATCTTGGCGTCGGCCATGCCGTAGAACACATAGCGCACGCCGTCGACTGACTCGATGGCTGTCGGGAAGACGACGTTCGAGACGACGCCGTCGCGCTCGTCGGCTGTCTCGGGGGCAAGGATCGGGGTGTCGGTGCGGGCGATCACCCGCGAGGGGTCTTCGGGGTCGAGCAGCATCGCGCCTGCGGCGTACTCGACCTGTTGGGTGGTCGGGTCGAACCCGTCGGGGATGTGGCCGATCACGCCGTGATGGATGAGAAGCCAGCCCTCGTCGACACGGATCGGGGGCGGTCCAGCGCCGATCTTCAGGTCTTCGAAGGCCATCTCGGGCATGGCGACCAGCCGGTGGTTCTCCGGTCGGGTCAATGCGCGAATATCGGCAAGAGCCAGCTCGACCGGGATGTAGGAGATCCAGATGCCAGGCCGCGGGTCGGTGACCCCGGCAGGCAGGTGCTCGATCTCACCGGGACGCAACCAGCCGAGATCCCACATGGGCCGGTGCAGCATCGCGTAGGACATGCGACCGTCGGGATCGGGCACCGGCTCGGGGAAGAACACCGCGTCCTTGTTGGGGAACATGCACAGGTCGGTGTCCAGGTCTGGCTGGTAGGTGAACTGCACCGGGCCGAGCCGTCGCCACTGCTCCAGGTCGTCGGAGACCGCGAGGGCCAACCGCGGACCGAGTGGGCCGAACGCGACATACGTCATGACGTGCACGCGCAGGCTCGGCACCCAGGTGACCCGTGGGTCCTCGACCCCGGCGTTGTCGGCGCCGCGTTCCCATCCCTCGTCGGGGGCCAGGACAATCCCCCGACGCTCGACACCGACGGGAACACCGTCGGCCAGGACGACCTCGGCGAGACCGACGCGCGAGACGTTGCCGTCCGCGACGACGCGCGGCAGCAGGTGCAGTCGCCCGTCGGGTGTGCGCCCACTGCCCGGGTTGAGCACCCCCATGGCTTCGAGCGGATTGTCGGGTTCGGGCGTCATGACGATGCCTAGACGGGTCAAGGAGTACGGGACGGTGGTCTGTATGGACAAACGGATCAACCTTTCACGCCGGAGCCGAGCTCTGACGAGGTGAATTGCTTCTGGAACGCTATGAAGAGCGCTACCGCGGGAGCTGCCAAGACCACGGAGCCGGCCAGGATCGCGCCATAGGGGTTGGCGGCGCGTCCGGCGATGTTGGCGATGTAGTTCGCCAGCGAGACCGCAAGTGGCTGCAGGCTGGCGTCTTTGGTGACCAGGAAGGGCCAGAGGAACTCGTTCCACGGCCCGATAAAGGTGAGCAACGTGGCGGTGACCAGGGCGGGGCGGACGAGCGGGAGCGCAATCGACCAGAGGATCCGCAGCTCGCTGGCACCGTCGATGCGCGCCGCGGCGAAGAGGTCCTCGGGTAGCGCAAGGAAGAACTGCCGGAAGACGAACACCGCGGTGGAGTTGATGGCGAACGGCAGGATCATGCCCATGTAGGAGTCGGCCAGCCCGTAGTAGCGCACGATCATCACGTAGAGCGGGATTATCAACAGCTGGAAGGGAACCATCTGCACGAGCAGCATGAGTGCGAACAGGCTGCCCCGGCCGCGGAAGTGCAGCCGGGCCAGGGCATAGCCGGCCAGAACGCCGAAGATGACCGTGAACAGGATCACCCCGCCGGCGAAGATGCCGGAGTTGGTCAGCGAACGCAGCAGGTTCACCCGCTCGTTGATCTGCTCGTAGTTGTGCAGGGTCACGCCGTGCGTGGGAAAGGCTCCGGCAACCGAGGTGTCGGGTTGTGCCTGCAGCGAGCCGATGATCATGTAGTAGAAGGGGAATAGGAAGATGACGGCCCCGATGACCAGGACGACCATGCGTGGCCAGGTGCGGGTACGTGACATGTCAGTCCCTCTCCAGTAGACGCCGTTGGATGAGCGAGATCACCAGGACGCTGATCACGAGGATCACGCCGATGGCCGAGGCGACGTCCGGGCTGCCCTGCTCGATGCCCTTCTGGTACATGACGAACACGGGGGACGTTGAGGCCCCGTTGGGTCCGCCACCGTTGGTGAGCAGATACGGCTCGGTGAACAGGTTGGCTCCCGTGATCGTCGCGAGGATCACCACGAGGGTGGTCGCCGGGCGGACGCCAGGGACGGTGACGTTCATGAAAGAGCGAAACTTGCCGGCGCCGTCGACAGAGGCGGCCTCGTACAGCTCTTTGGGCACGTTCTGCAGCGCGGCCAGGTAGAGCAGGATGAAGAAACCGAGCTGCTTCCAGGTGACGAAGATGGCGATGACCGGCATCGCCAGCTGGCTGTTGACCAACCACGAGGGGTCCGGAGCCAGGGGACCGAGCAGACGGTTGACCATCCCGTCGGTGCCGAACAGGAAGAGCCACACCGCCACCACCGCAACGCTCGCCGTGATGTATGGGACGTAGTAGGAGACCCGCAGGAAGGTGCGGCCGCGGATGGCGCCGTTGAGGGCGGTGGCCAGCACCAGCGACAGCACCATCGTCAGGGGGACGTTGATGACCAGGAACTCGACCACGTTCAGGAACGACTGTCGAACCGCCGGGTCGGACAGCGCTGTCTTGTAGTTGTCCAGGCCGACGAACGGCCGGGCCACCTGCGCTCCCGGTGCCGCGAAGAAGTAGTCGTGGAAGCTGATCCACACGGCCAGCCCTAGCGGGTAGGCGAATATGGCCGCGAGGAACACGGCGTACGGCGCGGCCAGCCCGATCCCGAGCGGCTGACGACCGAATAGGGTCGTCAGCCGCCGGGAGTGGCGCTTCGGCCGCGGCATGGTGGGACCAGAGTGGTCCATGGTCACCGTCGCGGTGGGCATGTCCGTCTTCCGATCAGGACTGCCCGGCCAGCGCCGTGATCTTGGCGGCTGCGCTGGTGAGCGAGGCGTCGACAGGCGTCTTGCCGAAGATCACCGACGAGGAGTAACTGTCGCGGAAGGCCTGCCAGATGGCGATCGAGTTGGTCACGTTGGGCACCTCGACGGTCCGTGCTGCCTGGTCGGCGAAGGTCTTGTACAACGGGTGCGCGGTGAAGTAGTCGGCGTACACGGTCGCGAGGTCCTTGCGCAGCGGCATTTGACCGGTCATGTTCAGCAGGGCCCCGTCCTGCTCCTGGCTGGTCGAGAACTTCAGCAGGTCCCAGGCAGTTCCCTGGTTCTTGCAGGCGGAGTAGAGGCCGATGTTCTTGGCGTCGGAGAAGGTGTGGATCTTGTCGGCCGTCATGCCGGTTGAGGTTGGCACGGGTGCGACGCCCCAGTTGACCTTGCCCTTGTACACAGGGATTGCCCATGGGCCGACGATGGCCATGGCGGCCTTCTTCTCGGCAAAGGAGTCGCCGGTGTAGGCCTCCTGTGGAGCCAGTTTGTCGACGTACATCGTGCGCCAGAAGTTCGACACCTTCTTGCCGGCGTCGGAGTCGAAGGTCGCTTTGCCGTTCTCTACCAGCTGCTTGCCGCCGCTCTCGGCGGCGTAGAGCGGGTAGAAGTCGAACCATGACTGGAAGAACTCGCTCGAGGGTGCCGGCCAGATGGCGGCCTTGGCCGTGCCGCTGGACACGATCTTCTTGCTGGTTGCCAGGAACTGGTCGTACGTCGCCAGAGGCGGGGCGCTGGGGTTCAATCCAGCCTTCTTCATCATGTCCTTGTTGTAGAAGATCATGTCGGGGTTGGACTTCCATGGGATCTGGTAGAACTTCCCGTCCGGCGACTTGTACTGGTCTGCTGACGTGCCGGTGCGCGCTTCGACGTAGGCCTTGCCCTCCTTGAAGCTGTCGAGCGCAACGAGGCCGCCCTGCTTCTGGAACCCGGGAACGGCTGCAGGGGAGGTGTTGTAGATGAGGCACGGCGCGTTTCCGGCCGTGATGGCCGCACCGATGACCTCTTCTGACGTCTTGCCTGCGGGGATCTCCTGCGCAGTCACCAGCTCCTTGGGATGGGCGGTGTTCCAGGCCTTGACCATGGCCTTGCCCCAGGTGATCTCGTCGGGGTTGTTGGACAGCCAGATCTTGACCGGGCCGTGCGCGGTGAGTGCGGAGCCACCGGTGGCCGTGGTGCCACCAGAACCTCCACATGCCGCTGTCGTGCCTATCGCCAAGGTGATGACGGCGGCGGCACAAACCTTCTTCTTCATCGGGTCTCTTTTCGGTGGCGGATCGGCGCGGTTCCGCGCCGATCCTTTCGGGGGGCACCGGTGCCGGGCTGGCGTGGCGGCGCGGTTGAAGCTCGAACGACAAACTCGGGTGCCGGCAGATTACTCTCGCAGTCGGCTTCATGGTCGATAACGGCCAACAGCTGTCTGGCGGCCGCAGCTCCCCAACCGACGACGTCGGTGCGCACTGTGGTGAGCGCGGGCTGGATGTATGCCGACAGTGGGGTGTCGTCGAAGCCGGTGACCGAGAGCTCGCCGGGGACCGCGACACCACGGCTGACTGCGGTGGACATGCCGGCGATGGCCATGAGGTCGTTGGCGTAGACGATCGCCGTGGGTGGCTCGTCCAGGTTGAGTAGCGCACCGGTCGCGTTGGCGCCGCCCTGGGCGGAGAAGTCGGCGGTGATGCAGGGCCCCGGCGGCAGTCCGGCGTCCGAGATGGCTCGCGCCCAGGCTATTCGGCGCGAGACGCTGTGCACGAGCTCGGTCGGGCCGGAGACGTGGGCGATGTTTCGGTGGCCGAGGGCGACCAGGTGCTCGACGGCTGCGGCGATCCCTGGCTGGTCGTCGATGTTCACCGCGGACCAGGGCCCGCTTCTGGGGGTCGGTCCGATCATGACGGTGGGCAGACCGAGGTCATCGAGCAGCTGTGGGCGCTCGTCGTCGACTCGCATGTCGGTGAGGAAGACGCCGTCGACGCGACCGTTGGCGGCCAGCTGATGGTAGCTCTCGTGCTCGCTCTTCTCGTCGCCGACGACCTGAAGCATGAGGGCGTAGCCACGCTTCGACAGGACGGTTTCGATGCCGGAGATGAAGGCGCCAAAGAAGGGGTCGGCTGCGAGCGTCTCCGGCGTGCGGGCGAGCACCAGCCCCACCGCAAGGGCACGGGAAACCGACAGCGCCCTGCCTCGCAGGCTCGGTGTCCAGCCAAGGTCACGGGCGACGGCGAGGATCCGCTTGCGGGTGTCGTCGGCGACTCCGGGCCTGTTGTTGAGGGCGAACGACACCGCAGCCTTCGAGACGCCCGCTACCCGGGCGACGTCGGTGATGGTGGTCGGTGAGGTTGACATCGCCATAAGACTAAACCGGTTTAGGTCTCGGCGCAAGACCGACATCTGAGATCGTTCAGGCGGAGGCTTCGCCGTCGACACACGCCAGACGCGGGTGTCGTCATACAGTGAGTCACTGCCCCGGGCAAAGAACGCCTTGGCTGACAAAGGAAGACAGTTGCGCACACCGTTCGACCCCAGCAGTCCCACTGGCGAGCCCGCACACCGGTCCGCGCCCGAACCCGCGCCCGCACACCGGTCCGCACGCAGAGAACGGCGCCGGTTCTTCTCGGCCAAGCGGATCCTGCTCGTGCTGCTCGGGCTGCTCCTGCTCGGCGCAGCGGCGTTCGGAGTGGCCTATGCCATGGTCAGCGTCCCCCAGCCGAACGATCTGGCCAACGCGCAGGCGTCGATCATCTACTACGCCGGCGGAAAGACCGAGATGGGCCGGATCAGTGAGGTGAACCGCGAGTCCGTGCCGCTGTCCCAGATCCCGATCCACGTTCAACACGCACTGCTGGCCGCTGAGGATCGCACGTTCTACCAGAACAACGGCGTCTCGCTCCCGGGTATCGGCCGGGCACTTGTGGTGGCAGTCAAGGGCGGGCCGACCCAGGGCGGGTCCACGATCACCCAGCAGTACGTCAAGAACTACTTCTTGACCCAGGACAAGACGGTCAGCCGCAAGGCCAAAGAGTTCATCATCTCGATCAAGATCGACCAGCAAGAGTCCAAGAGCACGATCCTGGCGAACTACTTCAACACGATCTACTACGGCCGTGGCGCCTACGGCATCCAGACCGCAGCCCGGGCCTACTTCGGTCACGATGCCTCCAAGCTGACTGTTGCCGAGGGCGCGTTGCTCGCCTCGGTCATCCGGGGACCTTCGTTCTACGACCCGGGCCTGGGCGCGATGCAGAAGGCCAACGCCATTGCGCGGGTGAACTATGTTCTGGACGGGATGGTGGCCCAGGGCTGGCTCAGCCCCACGGCGCGGGCCAAAGTCACCTTCCCCAGGACAATCGCCAAGGCCAAGACCGCCAAGGCGGGGACGGTCGGCTACATCATCAACGAGGTCAAGCTCGAGCTCACGAACAAGCTGGGCCTGACCCCCAGCGACATCGACCGCGGCGGCCTACGGATCGTGACGACGATCAACAAGAAGGCACAGGACGCGGCGGTCAAGGCCGTCAACGACGAGATGCCATCTGCGTACCTGGCGCGCGTGGCCAAGGCCAAGGCTCTGCACGTCGGACTCACCGCGATCCGGCCGGGTGATGGCGCCATCGTGGCGATGTATGGCGGCAAGGACTACAGCACGGACCAGTACAACTCCTCGACCGACGCCATATTGCAGGGGGGATCGACGTTCAAGGTGTTCGGGCTGCTGGCCGCCCTGCAGAAGGACATCAGCACCAAGACCAAGTACGCCGGCTACAGCCCCCGGTACCTTCCCGAGTTCGCCGACCCACTAAAGAATCCTCGGGGCAAGGTCACGAACTTCGGCAACGAGCAGTTCGACAAGGTCGACCTTCGGAAGGCTCTCGCGCACTCGGTCAACACGGTCTTCGCGCAGCTGAACGTCGACCTGGCCGCTCCTGGCACCACCGCCACGGGCGTCCGGGACGCGGCGATCCTGGCTGGGCTGCCGAAGGCCTGTCCCGGGCGAACCTCGGCCCGTGGGTGCACCAGCGGGCTGGGCACCGACATGACCAACATCTTCGGCACCGCCTCGCCACACGTGAAGGACATGGCCAATGCCTATGCCACCGTCGCCGCGCAGGGACAGCGGGCGACGCCATACCTCATCACCAAGGTGACCTCCGCGAACGGCGGCATCGACTACACCGTCAAGAAGAAGCGCGTGACCGCGTTCGACAAGAAGGTGACCGCGGACGTCACCGACGCGATGACGCGCGTGGTGACCCAGGGCACCGCTGAGCGCGCCCAATCGCTTGGGCGCCCTGCTGCGGGCAAGACCGGCACGTCGACCGAAAACAAGGCGGTCTGGTTCGACGGCTTCACCCCGCAGCTCTCGGCAGCGGTCGGGATCTACCAGGGCAGTGGCACCAAGACGATCACCGTCGATAACTTCGGCGAGATCACCGGTGGCACCTATCCGGTCAGGATCTGGACTGCGTTCATGAAGGGGGCCCTGAAGGGGGAGAAGGTCATCGACTTCCCACCTCGGGTGGGGGTGGGTGACACCCTTCTTCCGCCGCCTCCTCCTCCGACGACCATCGCCCCCACCACCGCTCCGACGACCACCGCTCCGACGACCACTGCCACGACTCCTGGTCCGACGACTCCTGGTCCGACGACTCCTGGTCCGACGAGGACTCACCACACAAAGCCAGGCCCGACGCTGACAGTGCCGCCGGCCCCGGCTGCCACGGCACCGTAGAGCGCTCGGCTGACGGAGATTCCCGGCCCTGCCACGTAGTCTGACCACCATGTCGCCCTACGCCCCCGAGTCGGTCGCGCCAACCCGCACCGACCCGGTTGCTGCTTCGGCGAGCGAGATCATCGGAGGACCCCTCGGCCGGTATGCCGCGCCGGCCCGGCGTACCGAAGGGTCTGCCTGGCAGCCCGCGGCTGCGGTCCTGGCGGGGCTCTCAAGTCTGACGGTCGCCTTCGGGGTGCTGCAGAAGGGGCACTGCTTCACCAAGGGATGGAACAACCCGGACCAGTTCTGGCACGCCTGCTACTCGGATCTGCCGGTGAGCTCTGACATCGGGCACGCGATGCCGTATCTGTCCGGCGCCCCACATCTGGACCAGCCGCTGATCTCGGGGCTGGTGATGTGGCTGGTCGGTCTCGCTGTCCCGGACGGCTCCGCTCTGGCGCGCCAGCAGTGGTACTTCGCGCTGTGGGCGGTGCTGATCACCCTCATCGTGATCGCCCTGGTGGCAGTGACGGCGGCGTCGGTTCCGCGGGCGCCGTGGCGTGCCGCTCACGTGGCGCTCAGCCCGGTGCTCGTCCTGGCGGGTCTGGTCTCGGTTGATCTGCTGGGCGTCCTGCTCGCCTCGGTGGCGTTGTGGGCCTGGGGGCGCAACAAGAGCACGCTGGCCGGTCTCTCCCTGGGGCTGGCCATCTCGGCGCGGAGCTATCCTCTGGTCCTGCTCGTCGCCATCGGCCTGCTCGCTGTGCGCTCGGGCAGGGTGGGTGACTGGAGACGGCTGGCGGCAACGACATTGACCACCTGGTTCGCGGTGAGCCTGCCCTGGCTCGTGATGAACGCGGATGCGTTGCTCTCGGTCTACCGCAGCTGGTGGCGGGGTGGGGCAAACTACGGCTCGCTGTGGATGGTGTCGGGGTTGTTGGGGCAGTCACTGCCGCAGAGCCGTCTGACGGCGCTGGTCATCGTGGGCTGGCTGGCTGCGTTGGCGGCGGGGGCGTTCTTCGCCCTCAGCCTGGACCGTCGGCCGACGGTCGCCGAGGTCTCGCTGGTGATGCTGGTGATCGTCGTGGTGACCGGCAAGGCTGTGCCCGTGCAGGCCGGTCTGTGGCTGCTTCCGCTGATCGCCCTGGTCGGCCTCAAGTGGCGTGACCATCTGATCTGGGCCGGCTTCGAGGCGACCAATTTCGTGGCCGTATGGCTTTACATCGCCGGGCTCAGCAAGCCTGACCGTGGTCTGCCGCCCGGCCTGTACTCCTTGCTGACCGTGCTGCGCGTGGCCGCCTGGCTGTACGTGCTCGTGCAGGTATGGCGGGTGGCTCGGTCCCGAGGGCCGGCCATCTCGTCGGAGCCTGTCGACCAGGATGCGGTCGACCAGGATGTTGTCGACCAGGATGGTGTTGGCCCTGAGCAGGACCAAGAGGTCGACCCACTGGCCGGCCCCATGGCGGGTGCGCCGGATCAGGTGATTGTCCGAATCCGTTGAGCTGCAGCTCGGCTCCGTTTCCGCGAAGGCCCACCCTGTGGCAGCGCACCCTGCGATTTCCGGAGCGGGGCCAGTTGCCGGTACGCTCGTCACGTCCGCCTCGTCTTCTCCACGTTGTTGCTCGCCGACCACTTGTCGGTGGGTTCTGACATGGTGTTCGAGGTGGGACGCTGCAACCCTCCTGTCACGGATGGACCGTGACCGTACTAGACCGAAGGAGGTGGGTTATCAGCATGCGTCAGTACGAACTCATGATCATTCTCGACCCCGATCTCGAGGAACGCACGATTCAGCCCTCGCTCGACAAGTTCCTGTCCGTGGTCACCAAGGACAACGGCACTGTGGACAACGTCGACCTGTGGGGCAAACGCCGTCTGGCCTACGACATCAAGAAGAAGTCCGAGGGCATCTACGCCGTCGTCACCTTCAGCGCGGAGTCGGCCACGG
>Ga0209540_10003066_pt1 | contig 11612 bp, 10 predicted proteins | sample BarGraIncu01121A_FD_184501 | JGI IMG/M metagenome (GOLD analysis project Ga0209540, IMG submission 184501) | Arctic peat soil microbial communities from Barrow, Alaska - Barrow Graham LP Incubations 011-21A (SPAdes) (version 2) | ecosystem: Environmental > Terrestrial > Soil > Wetlands > Peat... | reverse complement strand
CCCGGGCCCGGCGACGCGCCTTACGGCGAAGGCGCTCGGCGCGATGACGCTCTTCCTCACGTCGACGTCGCTGACCCCGCCTGGTGGTCGGCACGTCGCTCGCCTGGCGGGCATCGTCATCCTCATGGTCAGGGGCCCCGAAGATCGAGGAGTCGATACGACCATTCTTCATCGTCTCGGGCCCCCCGCCTTCGTCCGGGGGGCGCGAGGTTTGCGTCCGGCGACGAGCTCTCCTGGCGGCTGCCCCGACGACCTTTCGGTGTCCAGAGCAGCCTGCAGGATGAGCACAGCGGCCGCCTGGTCGACCACCGCACGCTGGGCACGGCCAGGCAGTCCGCTGTCGCGAAGCTGGCGGTGGGCATCAATAGTGGTCAGTCGCTCGTCGATCAACCGCACCGGGGTCGGCGAGACTCGGGCCGCCAGGGTGGTCGCGTAGCTGCGAGCCCCGGCTGCGGCGGGACCCTCCCCGCCCGAGAGCGACCGGGGTAGCCCGACGAGCACCTCCAGAGCGTCACGTTCGACTACCGCGGCTGCGATCGCAGCCTGGTCTGCTCCGGACTTCAGATCGCGCTCGAGCGTCTCGACCGGAGTGGCCAGGATGCCACTGGGGTCACTGGCTGCAAGCCCGACACGGACACTGCCCACGTCAACTCCCAACCTGACCCCGGCGCGCATCCCTCAGCGCCCCGCCGTGACGCGCTCGCCAACGACGTTTTCGACCCTGGCCAGCGCCTCACCGACCTTGGTCACGTCGGTGCCGCCGCCCTGAGCCAGATCGTCCTTGCCACCGCCACCGCCACCGAGTATCTGCGCCGCGACCTTGACGAGGTCTCCGGCCCGCAAGCCCCACTGCCGGGCGCTGTCGTTGGTGGCGATGATGACAACCGGGCGGTCCTTGGCGACGCCGGCCACGGCCACCACTGATGGGCGGTCGTTGCCCAGCTTCGACCTCAGGTCAAGAGCCAGCCCACGCAGGTCGTCCGCGCCGACGCCACTGCCGGTGTCGTGGCCGACGAAGCTCACCCCGAACACGTCACTGGCGCCGGCGGCAAGGGACGACGACCCTGCCAGAACCTGCTGCTGGCGCATCGCGTTGATCTCGCGTTCTGCATCCTTGAGCTTGCCCAGGATGCTGGCAATCCGCTCGGGCAGCTCCTCGGAGCGTACCTTCAGCGCCTCGGTGAGCTGCCCGACCACAGCATGCTCACGAGCCAGGAAGTCGTAGGCGTCGGTGCCCACCAGGGCCTCGACCCGTCGCACACCGGAGCCGATGGACGCCTCGCCGAGCAGCTTGACCAGCCCGAGCTGCCCAGAGCTCTGAGCGTGGGTGCCGCCACAGAGCTCGCGAGCCCAGTCACCGACGGACACCACCCGCACGGCCTCGCCGTACTTCTCGCCGAACAGAGCCATCGCACCGGATGCGCGCGCCTCGTCCTGCGTCATCACCTCGGCGTGGACCTGCAGGTTCTCGATCAGCACCGCGTTGACCCTGGCCTCCACGTCGGACAGGACCGACAGCGGCAGCGCGGCGGAGGCGTTGAAGTCGAAGCGGAACCGTCCGGGCGCGTTCTCGGAGCCCGCCTGGGTCGCGGTGTCACCAAGAGCCTCACGGATGGCCTTGTGCACCATGTGGGTGGCGGTGTGAGCACGCGAGATCGCCCGACGACGGTCGAGGTCGACCAGTGCCTCGGCCTGCTCCCCCGCGATCACCTCGCCGGAGACAACACGGGCGCGGTGCACCACAAGCCCCTTGATGGGCGACTGCACGTCACGGACCTCGACGATGGCACCGTTGACCAGCGTGATGCGTCCGGCGTCGGCCAGCTGCCCACCACCCTCGGCGTAGAACGGGGTGCGATCCAGCACCAGCTCGATCTCGTCCCCTGCATGCGCCGACGGGACGGCCACGCCATCGACGAGCACGCCGGCGACCCTGGCCTCTGAGGCGGTCTCGTCGTACCCGGTGAACTCCACAGCGTGTCCGAGGGAGTCCGCAACGGAGCGGTACACCGACGTGTCGCCATGCGCGCTCTTCTTGGACCTGGCGTCGGCCTTGGCCCGGTCGCGCTGCTCCTTCATGAGCCGGCGGAACCCGTCCTCATCGACCTGGACACCCTGTTCGGCAGCCATCTCGAGCGTCAGCTCGATCGGGAAGCCGTACGTGTCGTGCAGCGCAAACGCCTGGTCGCCGGCCAGCGTGCTCTGGACGCCTGCCTGGGCCATCGACTTGGCCTTGGCCACCGCCGTGTCCAGCATCGTGGTGCCGGACGCGAGGGTGCGGTGGAAAGCCTCCTCCTCGGCGTACGCGATCTGCGAGATCCGGGAGAAGCCGGTCTCCAGCTGGGGATAGGAAGCCTTCATCCGCTCCATGCTCACGGGGAACAGGTGCGGCAGGCAGGGCTGGTCGTACCCGAGCAGGCGCATCGAACGCACCGCACGGCGCAACATCCGGCGCAGGACATAGCCGCGACCCTCGTTGCCGGGCGTGACACCGTCGCCGATGAGCATGAGCGAGGCCCTGATGTGGTCCGCCACGACACGCAGCAGGACGTCGTCGGGATCGCTGTGAGCCGCGTCGCGGGCGGACTGCGCGCCATACTTCTTGCCGGTCAGCTCCGCAGCCCTGGCCAGGACGGGATAGACCTCGTCGATCTCGTAGATGTTGTCCACGCCCTGCAGCACCGAGGCCATCCGCTCCAGGCCCATGCCGGTGTCGACGCTTCTGGCCGGCAGGTCCCCCAGGATCTCGTAGTCGTCCTTGCTGGTGCCCTGGCCCCGCACGTTCTGCATGAAGACGAGGTTCCAGATCTCCATGTAACGGTCCTCGTCAACCGCCGGACCGCCCTCCTGCCCATACTCGGGGCCGCGGTCGTAGAAGATCTCGGAGCACGGACCACACGGCCCGGGCACACCCATCGACCAGAAGTTGTCGGCCATCCCCCGGCGGACGATGCGCTCAGCGGGGATCCCGGAGTGCTTGAGCCACAGGTCCGCGGCCTCGTCGTCGTCGAGGTAGACCGTGGCCCACAGCCTGTCCCCGTCCATCCCATAGCCGCCCTGCTCCCGGCTGGTGGTCATCAGCTCCCACGCGAAGGTGATCGCGTCGGCCTTGAAGTAGTCGCCGAAGGAGAAGTTGCCGTTCATCTGGAAGAACGTGAGGTGCCGGCTGGTCTTGCCGACCTCGTCGATGTCGCCGGTGCGTACGCACTTCTGCACGCTGGTGGCGCGCTTCCACGGCGCAGTCTCCTGACCCACGAAGTAGGGCGCGAATGGCACCATGCCGGCACCGACGAACAACAGGTTCGGGTCGTCATATATCAGCGAGGCGCTGGGCACGATCGTGTGGCCCTTGCTCTCGAAGAACGCGAGCCAACGTCGTCTGATCTCGGCGGTTTCCATCGTGGTGTTCCTAACGCTCTGAGCTGGCCCGCAGCAGGCAGACCAACACCAAGGGTATGCCGGGTATTCGGGGTACAGCGCCCGAAGCCGCATTTGGGAGGGGACGAGGATGAATGCAGGCTTGGAGTCCCTAGCGATCTCGCGACGACGTTGGGTCCTCGATCAGGGCACGCGCCTGCTCGTCACTCATCACACGCCCGTCCGGCAACGCCCCGGTATCTATGCCCAGGGCATAGCGCAGCTCGCTCTCTCGCTCGGCCATGCCCTCGCGGACCACCTCGGCCATCTCGCGCAGACCCTCACTCAGGTCCGACAGGCCGCTGGACAGACCCTGCGCCATGCCTGATGGAGAGTAGGACTGCACGGTCTTGGTGACCTTGCGCACGAGCAGAATACCGACTGTGGCTCCCAGGGCAGCCCAGAACAGACGACGCATCGCCTCAGCCCCTCCTGCGTCGGCCGGGGGTCGAGCCCTTGCGGGAGCCGCCACCCTTCATCGCCGAACGTACGCCGTAGGTGAAGGCGGCCACCTTGACGACCGGAGAGCCCACCGTGGCCGCGAACAGTGCGGTGAGCGCGTTGAGGTTGGTGCTCATCGAAGAGACGTTGGCGCTGATGGTGTCCAGACGAACGATCTGCTCGTTGGTGGAGGCCACGGTGTCGGTGACCTGCGAGAGAAGTGGCACGGTCTGCTCGGAGAGCCCGCGCACACCGATCGAGGTCTCGTCCAAGACCTTGCCTGCCTTGCCGATGAGGCCGCCCAGGCGCAGGACCAGGTACGCGAACGCCAGAGCCGCAATCACACCGGCGACGTCACCGATGGAGACTATTGCCAATTTCACGCTCACCTCACGACAGAAGTTTGATCATCACCGGAGCCAAACCCTACCGCGACAACAAGTCTGGCGGGGATGCGGAGGTGACAGGCCGCTAAGCGGTCGACGTGGGTGAGGCATCGTTCTCGAGCATTCAGGTGGATCTGATTCGCTCTTTGAGCCGAGCCCACCGCGAGGACAGGGTCTGTTCGAACCCCCGGTCGGTGGGCCGGTAGTAGTCGGTGTCGGCCAGCAGATCGTCAGGCAGGTACTGCTGGGCGACGACACCTGCCGGGTCGTCGTGCGCGTAGGCGTAACCCTGACCGTGTCCGAGCCGGGTGGCCCCGGCGTAGCCGCTGCCCCGAAGGTGCGCCGGCACCGGACCACCCTTGCCAGCCCTGATGTCCGCTATCGCCTCGTTGATCCCGAGGTAGCTCGCGTTCGACTTGGGCGCGATCGCGTTGTGCACCACCGCCTGCGCCAGGATGATCCGCGCCTCAGGCATGCCTATCTGCGCCACCGCATGCATGGCGGCAACGGCCGTTTGCAGAGCCGTAGGGTCAGCCATCCCGATGTCCTCACTGGCCGCGATGACTATCCGCCGGGCGATGAACCGCGGGTCCTCGCCGGCCTCGAGCATCCGGGCCAGGTAGTGCAACGAGGCGTCGACATCACTGCCCCGCATCGACTTGATGAGCGCGCTGGCGACGTCGTAGTGCTGGTCGCCCGCGCGGTCATAGCGCACGGCAGCGTGGGCGACGGCCTGCTCGACCTGGGACAGCGAGATCTGGATCTTCTGGTCATCGTCTCGCCCCGCCGGTATCGCGTCCAGCGCAACGCCCGCCGCCGCCTCCAGTGAGGTGAGTGCGCGGCGTGCGTCTCCACCGGCCATCCGTATGACGTGTTGGCGTGCCTTCGGCTCGAGTGTGAAAACCCCGGCCAGTCCACGTTCTTCGGCCAAGGCGCAAGCCAGGACCTCATCGAGCTCATCGTCGCTCAGCAACCCGAGGGTGATCAGCATGGACCTCGACAACAGCGGTGCAATGACGCTGAAGGACGGGTTCTCGGTGGTCGCCGCAACCAGGACCACCAGGCGGTTCTCCACCCCTGGCAACAGTGCGTCCTGCTGGGCTTTCGTGAACCGGTGGATCTCGTCCAGGAAGAGGACGGTCTGCCGGTCGTACATGTCACGCTCACGAGCCGCCGCATCCATCACCGCCCGGACGTCCTTGACCCCGGCCGTGACAGCCGACAGCTCCACGAAGCGGCGCCCGGCCGTGTTCGCCACAAGATGCGCCAGGGTCGTCTTTCCGGTGCCCGGCGGCCCCCAGATGATCGCGGACAGGGGGCCGGCAGCGCCCGCATGGCCCTCGATCAACCGCCGCAACGGACTTCCGGGGCGCAGGACATCGCTTTGCCCCCGGACCTCTTCCAGAGATCGCGGGCGCATCCGGACGGCCAGAGGAGGCATGGAGGCCGCGCTGGCATCGGGGCCGACTGAGGAGTCGCGCGACGAGGCCGCGAAGAGGTCGTCGTCGGCGCCGGTGGTCACGGTTGGCAGACTATCCCTGTGCCTGCGGCTCGGCGTCGACGCCGGCCTCCTTTCGTTGAGTGGCGGTGATCGGGGCCGGCGCAGAGGTCAGCGGGTCGAAGCCGCCACCGGACTTCGGGAACGCGATGACGTCGCGGATGGAGTCGGTGCCGGACAGCAGCGAGCAGATGCGGTCCCAGCCGAGCGCGATCCCGCCATGCGGCGGGGGACCGAAGGCAAAGGCGTCCAGCAGGAAGCCGAACTTCTCCTGGGACTCGGCCTCGGTCAGGCCCATCACTGCGAAGACCCGCTCCTGAATCTCCTTGCGGTGAATACGGATTGAGCCGCCGCCGATCTCGTTCCCGTTGCACACGATGTCGTAGGCATAGGCCAGAGCCGAACCCGGGTCGGTATCAAAGGTGTCCATGAACTCAGGCTTGGGCGAGGTGAACGCGTGGTGCACGGCAGTCCAGGCACCTGAACCGACCGCCACGTCACCAGAGGCCACGGCTTCGCTGGTCGGCTCGAACAGCGGCGCGTCCAGCACCCACAGGAAAGACCAGGCCGACTCGTCGATCAGCTCGCAACGCCTGCCGATCTCAGAGCGCGCCGCGCCCAGCAGGGCGCGCGAAGCCTTGATCGGACCTGCCGCGAAGAAGATGGCGTCCCCGTCGTTGGCACCGACGTGTTTGGCCAGTCCCTCGCGCTCGGTCTCGGTCAGGTTCTTGGCGACCGGACCGGCGAGAACCCCATCCTCGCCGATGAGGACGTAAGCCAGACCCTTGGCCCCGCGCTGCTTGGCGAACTCCTGCCAGGCATCGAGCTGCTTGCGCGGCTGTGCGGCGCCCCCAGGCATCACGACGGCACCGACATACGGCGCCTGGAAGACCCGGAAGGTCGTGTCCGCGAAGAACTCCGTGCAGTCAGTGAGCTCCTGACCGAAGCGCAGGTCTGGCTTGTCCGTGCCGTAATGCGCCATCGCGTCCGAGTACGTCATCCGCAGCATCGGGGAGGTGATCTGATGACCGATGAGCCTCCACAACGAGGTCAGGATCGCTTCGGCGAGCTCGATGATGTCGTCCTGGTCGATGAAGCTCATCTCGATGTCCAGCTGGGTGAACTCCGGCTGACGGTCCGCGCGGAAGTCCTCGTCGCGATAGCAGCGGGCGATCTGGTAGTAGCGCTCCATCCCGGCGACCATCAGAAGCTGTTTGAACAGCTGCGGGCTCTGTGGCAGGGCGTACCAGGATCCGGGCCGCAGCCGGGCGGGCACCAGAAAGTCGCGGGCTCCTTCTGGGGTCGAGCGGGTCAGTGTGGGCGTCTCGATCTCAACGAAGTCGCGCTCGGCCAGGACGGCCCGCGCAGCCTGGTTCACCTTGCTGCGCAAGCGAATGGCCGCAGCCGGACCCGGGCGGCGAAGATCGAGGTAACGGTGCTTGAGCCGAGCCTCTTCGCCGACGGTGACGCGTTCGTCGATCTGGAACGGCAGGGGGGCCGCCGGGCTCAGGACCTCGAGCTCGGTGGCAACCACCTCGATCTCACCAGTGGGCAGGTCCGTGTTGGTGTTGCCCTCGGGGCGCGCACGCACCTCGCCGGTTACCTTGACGCAGTACTCGTTGCGCAGGTCGTGTGCTCCGCCCAGGGCCAGGATCTCGTCACGAACAACCACCTGAGCCACCCCCGACGCGTCACGCAGATCGAGGAACGCCACCCCACCGTGATCGCGCCGACGGGCAACCCACCCGGTCAGGGTGACGGTCTGCGAAGTGTGGTCGGCGCGCAAGGTGCCGGCCTCGTGAGTGCGAAGCACGGTGATGTCCTCAGTTCGGTGGTTCGATGGGTAGCTGCTGATCCTGCGCCTGTTCCGCGAGGGCAGCACCCACATCCTACGGAAGCCGGCGGTTCTCTCCGAACCGGTCCAGGGCGCTCCAGCTACCAGCGGTCCAGCTCCTCGACCATCGCGGTGGGAGCGTGCAGGCGCCAAGAGTCCGTGATCAGCTCGGTCAGCTCCTGGACGTCGACCATCGGCAGTCGCACGAGCACGGCCTTGTAACCGGCGTAGTGGTCCGTGGTGAAGAACGTCTGCGGATCGATCGCCAGCAGGGCCTCCTTCTCCGCCAGGTCGGCTACCGGCAACACGATCACTTCGGGGTTGGGCACCTTCGGCTTCCTGGGACCCACCCGCTCCTGCCAGACCCAGACGAACTTCTTCCCCGCCACCTGGAATCCGAACTCATCTTCCGACTCCGTGGTCCCCGGCAGCGAGAGCGCGATTCGGCGGACGTCATCTTGGGCAGACATGTTCACTCCTCAGCGGTATGCCGGGTGCTCCGGCCAGGGAGCGTCGTGTGGGCGCAAGGTCGCCCAGCCGCGAGCCCGTGCCGCGTGCGCCGTCAAGATGCCGACCACGGCGCTGGGGTTGTGCAGCTGACCGGCCAACACGGCCTCGTGGGCCTCATCGAGGTCGACCCAGCAGACCGGCATGGCGTGCTCCTCACTCTCGCGGGTGAAGCGCTCGTCGCGGCGGACGTCGGTGAGGTCCCGGGCAAGGAAGACGCGCAAGGCTTCGGAGATGCCGCCCGGGGAACCGAAGTAGTCGATGAGGACGTGCCAGAGGCCAGCGATCAGGTCGGCCTCCTCGTGCAGCTCGCGGGCCGCGCCCAGCCAGGGCGGCTCCCCCGCCACGTCGAGCAGACCTGCCGGCAGCTCCCACTCGAACGCGCCGACCGGGTGGCGATACTGCTGGATCAGCAACACCTGGGCACGGCCGGCGAGCTCACGGAGGGCAACGATCGAGACCGCCCCCGGATGGTCGACGTATTCGCGCCTGACCTCCCCTGCTTCGCCGAGGTCGACGGTGTCGCGCCGAACGTCCCAGACCATGCCCTCGAACACGACCGCGGTGTCCAGGACCGGACGCCGCTCGAGCCGGTCTATCAGGTCAACGCCATGCAGGACCTGGGCATCCAGACTCATTGCGCTACAAAACTCATTGCGCCGCAACAGTTTCGGCGTCTCTTGGCCTTTCGACCTCGACCAGACGCGAGGCCTTGTGGGCGTCGATTGCGGCCCCGACCAACCCGGCGAACAGCGGATGCGCGCGGGTAGGCCGGGAGAGGAACTCCGGGTGAGCCTGGGTGGAGACGTAGTACGGATGCACGTCGGCCGGCAGCTCGGCGAACTCGACCAGGCTGCCGTCGGGCGAGGTGCCGGAGAAGCGGAGTCCGGCCTTCTCGATCTGGGCCCGGTAGTCGTTGTTGACCTCGTAGCGGTGGCGGTGGCGCTCATTGACCAGGAGGGAACCGTAGGCACCGGCGATGACCGAGCCTTCGGCCAGCTTGGCCGGGTAGGTCCCCAACCGCATGGTGCCGCCAAGGTCGCCGGCGCCCTCGACGAAGGCCTTCTGCTCCTCCATCGTGGCGATCACGGGATTGGTGGTCTGGGGGTCGAACTCGCTGGAGGACGCGTCTGCGATGCCGAGGACGTTGCGGGCGTACTCGATCACCATGCACTGCAGCCCCAGACACAGACCCAGTGTCGGCACACCTCTGACGCGGGCCCACTTCAGCGCCCCGAACATGCCCTCGATTCCTCGAATGCCGAAGCCGCCCGGGACGACGATCGCGTCGACGCCGCCCAGAGCCTTCTGGGCGCCGGCCTCGGTCTCGCACTCGTCACTGGCGATCCAGCGGATCGAGACCTTGGCATCGTGGTGGAAACCACCAGCGCGCATGGCCTCCGTGACCGACAGGTAGGCGTCCGGCAGGTCGATGTACTTGCCGACCAGGGCGATCTCGACGGCGTGTTCGGGGTTGTGCACCCGGCGCAGCAACTTGTCCCAGTCGCTCCAGTCGACATCCCGGAAGGGCAGGCCGAGGCGCCGGATGACATAGGCGTCGAGCCCCTCGGAGTGCAGGACTCGGGGAATGTCGTAGATGCTCGGTGCGTCGACGCAAGCCACGCACGCCTCGGTGTCGACGTCGCACATCAGTGAGATCTTGCGCTTGACGCTGTCGGGGAGCTCACGGTCAGCACGCAGCACGATGGCGTCGGGCTGGATACCCACCTGTCGCAGCGCGGCAACCGAGTGCTGGGTCGGCTTGGTCTTCAGCTCACCGCTCGGTGCCAGGTAGGGCACCAGCGAGACGTGCAGGAAGAAGACGTTGTCACGGCCCACGTCATGGCGGACCTGACGCGCCGCCTCCAGGAAGGGCAGAGACTCGATGTCGCCGACGGTGCCGCCGATCTCGGTGACGATGATGTCTGGACGGTCCTTGGTCGGGACGCCTGCCTGCTCACGCATCCGTGACTTGATCTCGTTGGTGATGTGCGGGATCACCTGGACGGTATCGCCGAGATACTCTCCGCGCCGCTCCTTGGCGATCACATGGCTGTAGATCTGGCCGGTCGTCACGTTGGCTCGGCCCACCGACGGCACATCCAGGAATCGCTCGTAGTGGCCGATGTCCAGATCCGTCTCCGCACCGTCATCGGTGACGAAGACCTCACCATGCTGGAACGGGTTCATCGTCCCGGGATCCACATTGAGGTAGGGGTCGAGCTTCTGCATCGTCACCTGTAGACCGCGAGCGCGGAGAAGATGTCCGAGGCTGGAAGCCGTGAGGCCCTTGCCGAGCGAAGAGGCAACGCCTCCGGTTACGAAGATGTGCTTTGTCAGTTGCGCCACGGGCTTTAACTTTACGTCATCCGAAGGGTTTCGGAATACCACGCGAGCCACCGAGAAACCGTGTCGGACCCATCCGGCAGCGCCATGGCAACCTCCCGGCCGCGGGCGGCGAGTCTTTCGCGCAGACCGGGGTCGGCCAAGATAGAATCTATCGCCTTTGCGATCGCCTCCGGGTCTCCTGGCGGGACAAGCAGTCCAGCCGGCAGGACCAGGTCGTGCAAGCCACCTACATCGGTGGCAACCACGGGTGTGCCGGCCGCCATGGCCTCTTGCACCACCAGTGCACGGGCTTCCCACTGGCTCGGCAGGACGAACACCTCTGCCGCACGCAGCCATCTGTCGATCTCGCTGCTCGACCCGACGAAATGGACGGGCGCTGCCAGCGCGCTGCCCTGCAAGCGCAACTGTGCCAACAGCTGCGGGTCTCCTTCGCCCAGGACCATCCAGGTGCAGGCCTGACGCAGTCGGGAAGCTGCCTGCAGCAGCACCGATATGTTCTTCTGCGGTGCGATCCGCGAGATCGTGAGGACCAGGGGCGCCGCACAGTCCGCCGCATCATCCCGCTCAGCCAGGTCCTGGTCGAGAGAGGTGAACAGGGCCTGCCGGATCCGGACCCGGGTCACGGCGTCGGCCGGTTGCTGCGCGAGCAGCTCGGGGACCCGGGGCGACGGCACCTCGGCCAACTCAGCGCGACAGGCCCCGGATGCCAGCGCTTCTTTGACCAGATCGGTGCTGGCCCCGGTCACCAGATCCGCGCGACGCGCCACCCAGCGCTGTGATAGCCGCTTGAGAAGCTGCCTCCCGCTGCCCTCCAGGACCGCGTTGTGTTGAGAGACCACGAGCTTCGGCGTCCGGGGTTTCGGCCCTCCTGGTAAGCCCAAGGTGCAGAGGGTGGCCAGCAACCCGCTCTGGTGCCCATGGGCATGCACGATGTCAGCGCTCACGGCCAGACGTCGCAGCGCCCGGAAGTCCCGCAGCCCATGGACCATCCCGGCTGACCCCGGCCAGCAAAGCTGCACCGGACCAAGGTCGAAGTGTTCAGCGGTGAGCGGGTGGGTCACCACCATGACGTTCACACCACGCTCACGCAGGTCCGCACTCAGCTGGGCGACATGGGTTCCGATGCCGCCGGTGCTGCGCCCGAGCAGCATGATCACCCTCATCGGGCCCTCCACGGGAG
>Ga0209540_10003063_pt1 | contig 11616 bp, 8 predicted proteins | sample BarGraIncu01121A_FD_184501 | JGI IMG/M metagenome (GOLD analysis project Ga0209540, IMG submission 184501) | Arctic peat soil microbial communities from Barrow, Alaska - Barrow Graham LP Incubations 011-21A (SPAdes) (version 2) | ecosystem: Environmental > Terrestrial > Soil > Wetlands > Peat... | reverse complement strand
CTCAAGATCCGCACCCCTTGCAGGCCCGCCTCTTTTCCTTCTGCCGCCACCGCCACCGCCGCCGCCAAAGAATGAATCGAATATATCGCCGAAGCCTCCGAAATCCGAGAAATCGAAACCTTCTGCACCATAGCCGCCACCGCCGCCGCTGAAATCAGCATCTCCGTACTGGTCATACCGGGCCTTCTTTTCCGGATCCGAAAGGACTTGATAAGCCTCGTTGATCTCCTTGAACTTCTCTTCATATTCCTTGTGACCCTGATTTTTGTCAGGATGGTATTTTATCGCTAATTTCCTGAAGGCTTTTTTAATTTCCTCATCGCTGGCACCCTTCTGAAGGCCAAGCACCTCATAGAAATCTTTTTTCGCCATATTATAGTTTCACCACCTAAATTTATTAACTGACTAATAATTACTTAAATTAAGGGAGGAGCATTATACTCATCCCTTAATTATCACAGCACTGTATTATACACTATATCAATATCGAGCAGTTTTGTAAATTATTTATCGTCTTCCACTTTGTAGTCAGCGTCTACAACATTGTCTTTCTCAGCGTATCCGCCTTCTTCGCCCTGGGATCCCTGTTCTTCACCGGCTTGTCCCTGAGCAGCCTCTGCCTGGTATATCTTTGAGGACACTGCGTAGAGTGCTTCTGTAAGCTCTTCTGTAGTTTTCTTTATAGCTTCCAGATCGTCTCCTTCTTTAACAGCATTCACTGCTGCAATTTTTGCCTCAATATTTGCTTTGTCTTCAGCAGATACTTTATCGCCAAGATCCTTCAGTGTTTTTTCAGACTGATAAACAGCCTGGTCTGCGTTGTTCTTTGTTTCAATAGATTCTTTCTTCTTTCTGTCTTCTTCAGCAAACATCTCAGCGTTCTTTACAGCTTTTTCGATTTCATCGTTGCTCAGGTTAGTCGAAGCAGTAATTTTAATGTTTGCTTCTTTTCCTGTTCCTTTGTCTTTTGCTGATACGTTAACAATACCGTTAGCGTCAATATCGAATGTTACTTCTATCTGAGGTATTCCTCTTGGTGCTGGCGCTATGCCTGAAAGAGTGAATCTTCCAAGAGTCTTGTTGTCTGCCGCCATCTGTCTTTCACCCTGTACAACGTGGATCTCAACTGAAGTCTGTCCGTCAGCTGCTGTAGAGAAGACCTGGCTCTTCTTTGTTGGTATAGTGGTATTTCTTTCTATAAGCGGAGTTGCAATCCCTCCGAATGTTTCGATTCCGAGTGTAAGCGGTGTTACGTCAAGAAGAAGTACGTCCTTAACTTCTCCTGTAAGAACTCCGGCCTGTATAGCTGCTCCTACAGCAACGCATTCATCAGGATTTACTCCCTTTGAAGGCTCTTTTCCTGTAAAATTCTTAACAGCGTCCTGAACTGCGGGGGTTCTTGTAGATCCGCCTACCAATATGACCTTGTCTATGTCGCTTAATGACAGACCTGCGTCAGCTAACGCTTTTCTCATCGGCTCGATTGTTGAATCAACCAGATCATGAGTGAGCTCATTGAATTTAGCTCTTGTGAGAGTCATGTCTATGTGCTTAGGGCCTGCAGCATCTGCAGTTATGAACGGAAGGTTGATGCTTGTCTGCATTGAAGATGAAAGCTCGATTTTAGCTTTTTCTGCAGCTTCCTTAAGTCTCTGGAGAGCCATCTTGTCGTTTCTCAGGTCTATGCCTGATTCGGATTTGAATGTATTTGCGATATAGTCCATAACTTTGTTGTCAAAATCATCTCCGCCTAGTTTTGTATTTCCGTTTGTTGATTTAACTTCAAACACGCCGTCGCCAAGCTCAAGTATGGATACGTCGAATGTACCGCCGCCCAGGTCGTAAACTAGTATCTTCTGGCTAGTGTCCATCTTGTCAAGTCCGTATGCAAGAGCTGCTGCTGTTGGCTCGTTTATGATTCTGAGCACTTCAAGTCCGGCTATTTTTCCGGCATCCTTTGTAGCCTGTCTCTGGCTGTCGTTGAAGTAAGCAGGAACAGTTATAACCGCCTGTGTTATCTTTTCTCCGAGGTAAGCTTCGGCATCAGCTTTAATCTTCTGAAGAATCATTGCCGATATAGCCTGTGGGGAGTATTCTTTTCCGTCTATGTTGACTTTGAAGTCTGTTCCCATGTGTCTCTTTATTGATGAGATTGTCCTGTCAGGGTTAGTTATTGCCTGTCTTCTTGCAACCTGGCCAACAAGTCTTTCACCGTTTGCCTGGAATGAAACAACTGAAGGTGTTGTTCTTGCTCCTTCTGAGTTTGTTATAACTACCGGGTCTCCGCCTTCCATTACTGCGAAACATGAGTTTGTTGTACCTAAATCAATACCAATTACTTTTGCCATTTAATAAACCTCCTAAAATTAACTTCATAATTTTGATACATATATTTTTTTTATTATTAGTTTGCGACCTTCACCATGCTCCATCTAAGCACTTTGTCCCCTCTTTTGTAGCCTTTCTGAAAAACTTCTGCTACAGCATTGGGGCCGTAGTTTTCATCCTCCACATGCATAACTGCGTTGTGGAAATTCGGGTCGAATCCGTCATCTGTAGGGATGACCTCCACCTGAAGTTTTTCAAATGCTTCTTCGAACTGCTTTACCGTCATGTCGATTCCCTTTTTCAGGTCTTCTACACTGCCCACCACTGCTGACGCCCTTTCAAGATTGTCAAGCACGGGCAGGATATCCTTCAGGATGTCTTCACAAGCCAAATTGTACAAGCCTTCCTTCTCCTTTGCGGTTCTCTTTCTGTAGTTTTCATATTCTGCCACAGTCCTTGCAAAGCGATCCTTAAATGTTTCTAATTCATTCTTGGATTTGACAAGTTCATCTGCCAGCTTTACATTTTCCAGATTTGCTTCGTCAAGCTTTTTCTTCAATTCCTCAACAGGATCCTCCTGAGCAATTTCCTGCTCAACCATCTGATCGACCTCCTGGTCCATCTCCTGGTTAACTTCCTGGTTTTCACACATACAAAAGTTCCTCCATTCTAGAAATATTGGTTTGTTTATCAATCATCAAAGTAGTTGTGGGTGAAGCTCTCATTTATCTCCTCAACTATTTTGTCCAATACGGTCACCACCTTTGAATATTGTATCCTGGTAGGGCCAATTACCCCGATGGTGCCTATAGGCTTGTCGTGCAGCTTGTATACAGCTGTTACTACGCTGCAGTCGCGTGCATCGTCTATTGTATTTTCGTTTCCTATCCTTATTGTTATGTTAGCGTTGCCGCTCAAAAGCCCCCTAAGCTTGTTCTTGTTGCCCAGGAGAGTCAGGAACTCCTTCGCCTTCTCTATGTCGTTGTATTCAGGATAGTTGAATATGTTTTCGGCCCCTTCAGCGTAAGCCTCCGAAGAGCCGGCCTTGGTCAGGCTCTCGTATAGGACCGGAATCACCGCATTGAAAATGTCTTCATAGCCTGCAAGATCATTCTTCAGGTTGTTTATTACCGTCAGGTTTATCTCTTCCACATTAAGGCCTCTAAGCCTGTGGTTTATTATATTGTTAAGCCTTACGACCACATTCATGTCCTGAGGGCTGTGCAGCACTTTGATGATATTGTTCTTTATTATGCCGTTGTCAGTGATTACACTGAGCAGCATCTGGCTTTCGTCAAGGCTCATGATCTGCAGCGATTTTAAAGCACTCTTCTTCACTGAAGGCGGATTCACGATGCAGGTGAGCCTGGTAAGCTCAGACACAAGGAGAGTCGCCTGCTTCAGCATCTTATCCATTTCGAACAGAGCTGAATCCAGGAGTTTGGACTTTATTATAAGCTCCTCTTCACTTGTCAGATGATGCTGGTTCATGAGCTTGTCCACGTAAAGCCTGTAGCCCTTGTCTGATGGTTTTCTTCCTGAGGAAGTGTGGAGGTGCTCGAGATATCCCATATCTTCGAGATCGGCCATTTCATTCCTTATAGTTGCCGGGCTGACTCCGAGGTCATACTTTTTAGATATGGTCCTGGATCCCACGGGTTCACCGGTATTTATATAATCATTAATGATGGCCCTGAGTATTTCTATCTTCCGTATATCCATTTCCATACTATCACCTCTCTCTGTTAGCACTCGTCAGGAGTGAGTGCTAATCATTCTGTTTAAAATGTTATCACTCATCATTTTTCTTGTCAACTTTCATGAATTTATCCTATTTTGCAATAAAAGGGCTAATCCCATGATTTCATGGGATTACGCCCCTTTTTCACCGATTTTCTAGTGTTTTTAACAATTCATAAGATGAACTCGCACATTACGCTGTTTGAGAGTTCTATCCCTATACCTGTAAGCCTGATCCTGCCTTCCTCCGCAACGAGAAGCCCGCGGCCTTCAAACTTCCTGATAACGTCCCCATAGACCTTATATATGTCTTCTCCGAATCTTCTCCTGAACTCGGCTGTGTCAATACCGCTTATCTTCCTCAGGCCCATGAACATGAATTCCGACATAGTGTCCTGGGTGGTATTCCGGTGGACTTCCCTTTCGACTGCGCCTTTGATTTGCATAGAATCGATGTATTCCAAAATTCCTTGCGGGTTGCTGAAGCGGAAGCCGTCAACAAAGGAATGGGCTCCTGCGCCGCAGCCGATATATTCCTCCAAATTCCAGTAGATCAGGTTGTGCCTGCACTCCTTACCAGGTTTAGAGAAATTTGATATCTCGTACTGAACGTATCCCTTTTGCTCCAGGAATTCCAGTGTGTATCTGTACATATCCCTCTCAGTCTCTTCATCGGTCAGCTTCAGGCTGCCCTCTTCGTAGCGCCTGTAAAATTCGGTCCCCTCTTCTATAATAAGGCTGTAGCAGGATATATGCTCTGGATCGAGTTCAGCGATTTTATGCAGGGATTCCTTCCATTCTTCCATCGTCTGGCCAGGAAGACCAAACATGAGATCCACGTTTATGTTGCTGAAGCCGATCTGCCTCGCTGCTCTGTAGCCTGACAGGAAATCCTCATAGCTGTGGATCCTGCCCAAGTTCTTCAGATGCCTGTTCTGAACAGCCTGCAGCCCAATGCTCAGCCTGTTTACACCAATGCTTTTAAGGAATTTAAGCTTTTCTAGATCAAAGGTGCCCGGATTAGCCTCCACTGAAAACTCGGCATCTCCCCTTATGTTAAGCTGTCCGATGGCCTCTCCGATTATTCCCCACCCTTCCAAAGACAAATGGGTGGGGGTCCCCCCGCCCATGAAAATTGTATTTATAAAGCTGCCGTCTGTTTTTCCGATTTCTTTGGCAAGTGCCTTTGAGTAATCGGTCATCAGTCCGGACATGCCGCTGTAGGAGCAGAAGTCGCAGTATAGGCATTTGCTCTTGCAGAACGGGATGTGTATATAAAGCCCCCTGTCCATATTAGTCATCCGACTTAAGAACAGCCATGAACGCTTCCTGAGGGACTTCAACATTGCCAACCTGCCTCATCCTCTTCTTTCCTTCCTTCTGCTTCTCGAGGAGTTTCTTCTTTCTGGTTATATCTCCACCGTAGCATTTCGCAAGGACGTCCTTCCTGAGGGCTCTCACGGTTTCACGGGCGATGACCTTGCCGCCCACCGCAGCCTGTATAGGAATCTCGAACTGCTGCCTTGGGATTATTTCCTTCAGCTTCTCTGCCATAACCCTCCCCCTGTCGTACGCCCTCTCTTCAGGCACTATCATGGACAGGGCATCGACAACCTCTCCGTTGAGGAGTATGTCGAGCTTGACAAGGTTTGCAGGCTTATAGCCGCGCAGTTCGTAATCAAGCGAGGCGTAGCCCTTTGTCCTTGATTTCAGCACGTCAAAGAAATTGTATATTATCTCGTTTAAAGGTATCTCATAGTTCAGCATGACCCTGGTTTCCTCCAGGTACTGCATGTCCTTGAACATTCCTCTTCTGTTCTGGGCCAGGTCCATGACAGCGCCCACATATTCGGAAGGGGTTATTATGGAAGCCCTTACAATAGGCTCTTCCATTTGCTTTATCTCTGTAGGTCCAGGCAAGTTAGTAGGGTTTGTAAGTTCAACTACCGCATTGTCGTGCCTTGTTATTTTGTATATAACTGAAGGCGCAGTGGTTATAATGTCCAGGTTGAACTCCCTCTCCAGCCTTTCCTGTATTATCTCCATGTGCAGAAGCCCAAGGAATCCGCACCTGAACCCGAAGCCCAAAGCGATGGATGTTTCCGGCTCGAAGTGAAGGGATGCATCATTGACCTGGAGCTTTTCAAGCGAATCCTTAAGCTCGCCGTATTTTGCACCGTCTACAGGATAGATTCCGCTGTAAACCATTGAGATTGCAGGTCTGTAGCCAGGAAGCGCCTCTTTTGTCGGGTTCTTTGCATCCGTTATGGTGTCTCCGGTCCTTGCGTCCCTTACAACCTTTATGGAAGCTGTGAAATAGCCAACATCTCCGGCTTTCAATTCATCCACAGGGAGGAATTGCGGTACAAAAATCCCCACTTCGGTTACCTCGTAAACTTTTCCGGTGGCCATGAACTTAATGCTTGAACCTTGCTTTACGCTTCCTTCCTTGACACTGATGTAGCTCATTACACCCTTATAATTGTCATAGTATGAATCGAATATGAGCGCCTTGAGCGGTGCATTCTCATCACCGTTCGGAGCAGGCACGTGCTCTATAACCGCCTCCAGGACATCCTTCACATTCAGCCCTGTCTTCGCCGAAACCAGGGGAGCATAGCTGGCATCTATTCCGATGACGTCCTCTATTTCCTTCTTTATCTCATCCGGCCTTGCACTCGGCAGATCTACCTTGTTAATAACCGGGACAATTTCCAGGTTGTTGTCCAATGCAAGGTATGTGTTTGCAAGTGTCTGAGCCTGTATCCCCTGTGTGGCGTCTACAACCAGCACAGCTCCTTCGCATGCGGCAAGGCTTCTTGATACCTCGTAGTTAAAATCCACATGCCCCGGGGTATCGATGAGGTTCAGGACGTACTCCTCGCCGTTGTCGGCCTTGTATATGAGCCTTGCAGCCTGGGATTTTATAGTTATCCCTCTTTCCCTCTCCAGATCCATATTGTCCAGCACCTGGTTCTCCATCTCCCTCTTTGTAAGGGTTCCGGTCATTTCAAGCAGCCTGTCCGCAAGTGTGGACTTGCCGTGATCTATATGCGCAATAATAGAAAAATTCCTAATATGTTTTTGTCTTTCGCTTTGCATTATTTATCCTCCATAAACTTCAACATGATATGCCATAGTAAATTATAGCATACCAGTTGATTTGATAAAAGTAAATTTGTATATTTTACTTGAAGTACTCAAATATTAATGTTATAATTGCTTGTGTTAAAAAGAAATAATCACGCAGATTTCCCCAAAACTGCTGAGACCTTTATAAAAATATGAGGGGGTGAAAACATGGCAAATATCAAATCAGCTAAAAAGAGAATAAAAGTTACTGAAACCAAGACTTTAAGAAACAAGATTGTTAAATCTGCTTTAAAGACTACTATAAAGAAGTTTGAAGCTGCAATCGCTGAAGGCAATGCTGAAAACAGCACAGCTGCATTCACATCTGTTACTAAGTCATTAGACATGGCAGCATCAAAAGGAATCATACACAAGAATAAGGCAGCCAGAACTAAGTCAAGATTAGCTTCAAAATTGAATGCGTTGAGCGCATAGTAAAAAGGCTTTACCGTTACTCACAGGTAAAGCCTTATTTATTTTTTGCAGCTTTTATCGATTTAGTATTCCGCCATTAAACCGACGTCACGTTTATAAGCAGCAATTCCAATTCCGTCTTGTCGTCGACAGGCGACGACTTTATCTTCCTCTCGGACTCAAGGCAGAGTTCAATGATCTTCTTCAGCTGTTTGTCCGTAAACCTTTTGCACTGGTTAAGCGTCATCTCAAGCCTATAACCGTAAAGCTTGAACTCCTTTGAAATGTAATCCGTGCTCCTGCCGCTCCCCTGGCAAAGCTTCACCCTCAGCAGAAGGCTAAAATGCCTCTCCACCATGTTGAGGATGTAGGTCACCTTGCTGCCCTTGAACAGAAGCTCGTCCAAAGTCTTCAGTGCTTCCTTCGTCTTTCGCTGCGAGAGGGGGTTAATAAGGTCGAATATGTCCTCGTCGCTCGTCTCGGTGAAAAGGTAGTTTATGTCCTCCCTTGTTATGTCTCTGTCCATGGCATAACAGCACAATTTCTCCACTTCATTGTTTATGACAGTAAGGCTGTTGTCATGCATCTTTTCTATGAAAGCCTTAATCTCGATCCTGCCTATATCCTTCCCTCTGGTTCTAAACAGCTCGCTCACCTTAGTTTCAAGCCTTGCCCCTGTGGCTTTCTCAACCTTTATAACCTGGGCCTTTTTCTCAAGCTTCTTTATCCTGTCGCTGCCCTTGTCCCTCTTGCTCTTGAATACAAAGTAGAGTATCAGTATGCAGTGCTGCGGTACCTTGTCTATGTACTCCTGCAGCCTTTTGAACTGTTTTTCGTCAGCCGCCTTACTGTGCTCACTTTTGCTGTCCTCCAGAAAATTCGCCCTGCTTATCAGCACGACTTTCTTCTCGCTCATGAATGGAAGCGTCTGGCAGGCGTTGATCACATCATCAAAGCTGGCCATGGTGCTCCCGTCGAACTTTACAAGGTTAAGCTCCCTGAAATTATCATCCAAGGCAGACTTTATTATCGAATTTACTTCTTCCATTATAAGGCGTTCATCTATTCCATAGAATACATAACTGCCCTTCAATTCCTTACACAAATAAAAACCTCCAAACGCGCTTACCAAGAATGCAGTAATCTATTGAAAATTATAACATATAAGTATCCATAGCTGCGAATTGATTTTTTATTCAGGAAATAGTCTCTTCCGCCGACGCGTATATCCATGTCGCTGAAATCCGACCGTGAAACTGCCGGATAGACAGCCAGCACCGTTCCGCCTCCCAGATCCACCGCCGTCCTGTTCTTCACATTCGATACCACTTTCGTTACTCCGAACTCCTCCTTAAGCCTGTAAATCTCGTACGCAGAGGAATGTTCGTAATTGCATACCATCACGCACTCGTTCCTATATTCGACGAAGGCGCAGCCGCCATTCTCCAGCTTGCTGTAGTATATCTCCGGGAAGAAGCTGAAGCTGCTTACGGATAAAAACAGAATCACAAAAACGGGATAGTAGACTGCGAACCTGTGTCCTCTCTTGTAGAATATGAAACTCAGGTATATGAGCATAAGCGCAACTCCGTACAGGTAGCTGAAACGGGTAACAGGCGGACATATGCCGAGCAGGATATACTCTGCTCCGCTGAGAGCTGACATCACGATCCCCAGCATCCAGCAGAGGGCTTCAAACAAAGGTCCTGCAGAACTGCATAGGAGAGCGATATTTCCAAGCACCACAAGCAAAGAGTAGAACGGCATAAGAAACAGGTTCCCCAGCATAAAGACCGGGCTGAACTGCTGCAGGGTAAATGCTATGTAAGGAAGAGAGAACAGTTGGGCGCTAAGGCATATGCTTACCGCCTCGCCTATCATCTTAGGCAGCCTCCAGAAGAATAAAGTGAATTTCCTGTAGTACAGAATTATCCCCAGTGTTGATAAAAACGACAGCATGAAGCCTATATCACCTGTGTACCAGGGATTGAGCACAAGAAGGAACATTGCCGCCATTGCCATGGAGGATATGCCGTCATAATTCCTGAGAGCAAATTTTGACATCTTCGAAATAAAGATCATAAGGAACGCACGCAGTGTTGCCGCCTGGACGCCGGTAAACAATGCGTATACAAATGAAAGCGCCAATGCAGCCCTTGTTCCAAGGAGCTTTTCAAGGATGCCGTAAATGACCGCCATGTGGAAGCCGGATACGCTGATGGCATGTATTACGCCGAGCCTGTTGAACTCCTTCATCTGGCTCTTAGTCAGGTAACCGGCATCTCCGAAGCAGAGCGCCATGAGCACCGATGAATTCTCCTCTCCAAGCCTTGAGGTGAAGTTGCTGTGTACATCCCTCTTAATTCTGTAGAATGAGGATATTATATCCGGCCCTCGCCTCTCATAGCTTTCTATGCTGTAGGTGCCAATTATGCCTTTGCTGTATACCGCCTCCTTCTCGAAACTTCCTTTTGCCGCAATTTTTTCACCTTCGACAAGCCCATCTGTATTCCCTTTTAATGTCACCTTCCTTCCTCTGTACTCACCAGTGAAGTAGTAGTACTTCTTTTCTGCCACCCTCAGCACAGTGCTGCCTCCCGGTTCTGCACTGAAATAAACTCCAAAGCTAAGAACCCCCAGAGAAAAGAAAAAAACAATAAGAAGAAAGCTTTTCCTGTCCATAGTGAAATAAAGCACTCCCAAAAAGCATGCTGAAAACACAGCCCCGAGCAGCGTGTTCTCTGCAAAGAGCAACGCTGAAAGCGCACCGAAAAAAACCGATATAGAATTGAAAACAAGAGGCCTTGCCATTATACTCCCCCCTCTCCTCATTACTAACCATTTTTGCCATTTATAAAGGGTTCAAACACATTATTGTCGAATATGTAATTTTATGATATAAGTATTCATGCAATTTGAGATAAAGGAGATGGTTCTTTGAAATTCGATGGGAAAATGCTTGTTTTAGGCTGCGGTTATGTAGCGAGGTGTACTATACCTCTTATTCTGAAGCATATTGATATGCCCGCAGAAAAAATAACGGTCCTCGACATGCTGGATAACAGAAAATACATAAAGGATGCCTTAGACGAGGGTGTGAAATATACAGTAGAGACAGTAACAAAAGAGAACCTCAGTATAATCCTTGGAAAATATGTTTCAAAGGACGACCTGATAATTGACCTTTCCACAAACATAGGCTGCATAGACCTTCTGGACTGGTGCCACCTCAACGACGTGCTGTACATAAACACCTCAGTGGAAGAATGGGATCCCTTCAGCATAAAGGAGTTTGAAAACCCAACCACCAGAACGCTTTACGAGCGCCAGATGGAGATTAGAAAGCTTGTGAACAGCAGGGACGACGAGAAGGGCCCTACAGCTGTCCTAGACCATGGTGCAAACCCGGGCCTAGTCTCCCATTTCACAAAAATAGGCCTTTTAGCTATAGGAGGGAAGATAATTCTGGAAAAGCCCAATGACAGCCGGGTCAAGGCTCTCGAGAAGGCACTTGAAGACAAAGACTACGCCAAGCTTGCCCAGCTTTCCGGAGTCAAGGTAATACACATAAGCGAGCGTGATACCCAGATAACGAGTATTCCCAAAAGAGTCAACGAGTTTGTTAATACCTGGAGCATAATGGGCTTCTATGAGGAGGGCATCGCCCCTGCAGAGATGGGATGGGGAACCCATGAGAGAAGGCTGCCTCCCAATGCACAGTTCCACAGCTACGGCCCAGGAAACCAGATATGCCTGGCACAGATGGGCATCAAGACCTGGGTCAGATCCTGGGTGCCCGAGGGAGAGATCACCGGCATGGTCATAAGGCACGGCGAAGCTTTCTCAATTTCCGACTACCTCACTGTCTGGGAAGAGGGAAAGCCCGTCTACAGGCCAACTGTCAATTACGCATACTGCCCCTGCGATTCGGCTGTCAACTCCCTGCACGAACTTGAAATGAGACAGTTCATGCTCCAGGAGGACTTGAGGATAATGACTGAC
>Ga0209540_10003061_pt1 | contig 11617 bp, 8 predicted proteins | sample BarGraIncu01121A_FD_184501 | JGI IMG/M metagenome (GOLD analysis project Ga0209540, IMG submission 184501) | Arctic peat soil microbial communities from Barrow, Alaska - Barrow Graham LP Incubations 011-21A (SPAdes) (version 2) | ecosystem: Environmental > Terrestrial > Soil > Wetlands > Peat... | reverse complement strand
AAAACGTGATTTGCCTGAGTACTGATAAGGCGGCGTATCCGATCAACGCCATGGGAATGAGTAAAGCACTAATGGAGAAAGTTGCCATCGCTGCTTCTCGTAATATTCCTGAAGGTGGTACAAAAATATTCCTTACCCGATATGGAAATGTTATGGCTTCCAGAGGATCGGTTATTCCTCACTTCATCGGGCAAATAAAAGCCGGTGAGCCAATCACCGTTACCGATCCGAACATGACCCGCTACCTGATGTCGCTCGAAGAGGCGGTTGATCTGGTATTGTTTGCTTTTCAAAACGGAAATCAGGGCGATTTATTCGTTCAAAAAGCACCTGCTTCAACGATTGGTGATTTGGCACAAGCTATCAAAGAGCTTTTTAAGGCCTCGAATCCTATTCAGGTTATCGGAACCCGGCATGGCGAAAAACTTTACGAAACCCTTTGTACACGCGAAGAAATGTCCAAAGCAATTGATTTGGGCAATTTTTACCTGATTCCTGCCGATAACCGCGATCTGAACTATAGCAAATACTTTGAGAGCGGAGATGTAAAAACCTCGGCATTTGAAGATTACAATTCCCACAACACTATACGCTTAAATATCGAACAGGTAAAAGAAAAATTGTTAAGCCTCGATTACATTAAAGATCAACTTCAATCATTTAATATTAAAATCTCTTCTCATTTAAAAAAATAAAATGCGAATACTTATTTTAGGTGTTTCAGGTCTTATAGGGCATAAAATATTTCAAGAACTATCTGAAAGTTTTGAAGTCTTTGGTACTCTTCATAAATCAAAGAATCATTATGGAAATATCACCTTGTTTTCAGGACAAAATGTAATTGAAAATATCAATGTCTCCGAATTTGAGATATTAAAAGGTGTATTATATGCCGTTAATCCGGATGTCATCCTTAATTGTGTTGGAATTACAAAACGGAAAACTGAAATCAACAATGCATTTGAAGCATTGACTATCAATTCAGTATTTCCTCATCAATTAGCCAATTGGGCCAAAATCAACCAAAAAAGAGTAATTCATTTTAGCACCGACTGTGTTTTTAATGGAAAAACCGGAAACTATAGAGAAACAAGTTTAACAACCGCAGAAGATGTTTATGGGAGAACCAAAGCCTTGGGTGAAATAAACTATAAACATACTTTAACTATTCGTTCATCATTTATAGGCCAGGAATTATTTGGTAAAACTGAACTACTTGAATGGTTTTTAGCGCAAAATGGAAAACAAATTAAAGGTTTTACAAACACCTTATATTCGGGAGTTTCAACAACATTTATGGCTCGTGTTGTAAAAAATATAATTTCAAATTTCCCAAATTTATCCGGATTATATCATTTGGCTACTGATATTCCAATTTCAAAATACGAATTACTTTGTTTAGCCAAAGAAGCTTTTAATGTAAATGTTGATATTATTCCAGAAGATGAACATGTTCATCTTCCAACATTAGATGCATCGAAATTAAAACGCAAAATAAATTTAATAGTACCTGCCTGGAATGAAATGATGAAAGAATTAGCTTCGGGTAAAGATTTTTACTTCAACCTATAATTAAGATATACAAATAGTTAATAGATATAATATACCATGAAAGTAATGACAATTGTCGGAACTCGTCCTGAAATAATTAAAATGAGCAGGGTTATGGCCGAGTTGGAAAAATATGTTGATCATGTTTTAGTACATACTGGGCAGAATTATGATTACGAGTTAAATGAAATCTTTTTTGAGAATTTAGGAGTAAAAAAGCCTGATTATTTTCTTGATGTTGCAGGTAAGAATGTAGCGCATACCATTGGTAATGTTATTTCAAAATCGGATGATGTTTTTGAAATTGAAAAGCCAGATGCTGTTTTACTTTATGGAGATACAAATAGTTGTTTGGCTGTAATACCTGCAAAAAGAAGGAAGATTCCGGTATTCCACTTTGAAGCTGGCAACAGATGTTTTGATCAGAGAGTTCCTGAAGAATTGAACAGAAAAGTTTTGGATCATTTGAGTGACATTAATTTTCCTCTTACAGAACACGCCAGAAGATATTTGCTCGCTGAAGGAATTAAACCGGATACAATAATAAAACCCGGTTCCCCAATGAAAGAAATTTTAGATTTTCATTCAAAAGAAATTAATGCCTCAAATGTTCTGGAAAGACTCGACCTTGAAGAAAACAAATTCTTTATTGTTAGTTCACACAGAGAAGAGAATGTCGACTCGGAAGAGAATTTTAATGACTTGCTTGATTCATTAAACGCAATAGCAGAAAAATATCATTACCCTGTAATTGTTTCAACCCACCCCAGAACAAAAATCAAATTGGAAAACTTAAATAGAAAAGATTTAAACTCCTTAATTAAGTTTTTAAAACCCCTTGGATTTTTTGATTATAACAAAATGCAACAAAATGCGTATTGTGTTATTTCCGATAGTGGAACCATTTCAGAAGAATCATCAATTTTAAATTTCCCGGCTATCACAATTAGACAAGCTCACGAAAGACCCGAAGGAATGGATGAAGGGACATTAATAATGAGTGGACTTAAAAAGGATAGAATTTTACAATCTATTGAAATAGTTGTATCACAGTTTTCTAAAGAAAAAAGAGTAACAAAAATTGTCAACGATTATAATGTGGATAACTTTTCACTTAAAGTAGTTCGCGCAATTATTAGTTATGTAGACTATGTAAATCGAACTGTCTGGAAAAAATAACATTCCCAATAGTAGTTAACAACAAAACAGAAAAACCGGATGTGAGGTATAATAGCCTTATGATTCTGATAAAAAGATCTAAAATGTATCCTGAATTTCCGTTCTGACTAATGTCGATTTCTTAGATCTTATAGATCGATTCGCCTTCGAAGTAAAGGCTAAACTAACACATCTAATTAACGATCGTTTATTCTCTAAAAAAAGTGGCTTCTGCAGATAATTATGATAGAGATGCTGTCGATGTGTATTGACGCTATTAATTCCTTGGAGGATTAAATAATGATAAAGATTTGACTATATGAACTTCAATTATCGATCCAGAGTTAAAGAACTTGAGAGAAGGGTTATTCCCTTGGTTTATGAAATAGGGAGGTAAAACAATGAATATAAAATTCCCAACTACAGCCTGCTTATTTTGTTTAAACAGATTTGAAAATAAGAAAATGTTGTAATCAATCATATAATGGTCAAATGTTGATAAATCCCTTCTTAAATCCGTAAGATTAAAATATATTGTTTCATTATATCAAAAAATGTTAGAAGATCAACATAAATGGATTTAGTGGGATCCGGATTTATAAAAAAAATCTATTAATGAAGATACTAATTGTAAGCCAATATTTTTGGCCGGAAGAGTTTCGTGTGAACGATTTAGCTCTTGATTTGGTTGAAAGAGGGCATGAAGTAACTGCATTAACCGGAAATCCAAACTATCCGAAAGGACGTTTCTACAGTGGTTATGGTTTTAGGTATTCTGTTGAGTATTATCAAGGAATAAAAATTTACCGTGTTCCGATATTACCTAGAGGGCATAGTAGTTTTACACTTATATTTAATTATTTGTCTTTTGCCCTAACTGCTTCATTTTTTGCTCTATTTCACAAACAACAATATGATAAAGTTTTTGCTGTAAATTTTTCACCAATCACAGCAGTATATCCTGCTATTGTTTACAAGAAACGTCATAATACACCGCTTTTTTTATGGGTTCAAGATCTTTGGCCAGAAAGTGTTTCAGCTGCTGGGAAGATAAACTCAAACTTTGTTCTGAATTTGTTGACTAAAATGGTTAAATATATTTATAAGAATTCTGACAAGGTATTGGTCCAATCTGAAGCGTTTATTCCTTCGGTAGAAGAAAAAGGAGTAACGAAAAAACAACTTGGGTACATTCCAAACTGGGCAGAGGATTTGTATAGCAATAATTCTAATGTTTCATACGGGAAATTTTATAACATTATACCAAAAGGTTTCAATGTTATGTTTGCCGGAAACATTGGAGAAGCACAAGATTTTGATTCAATCATTAAGGCAGCAGAAATAACCAAACAGTTCCCGGAAATAAAGTGGATTATCGTTGGTGATGGTCGAAAAAAAAACTGGGTTGAGCGAGAAATTATTCGATTGGGATTACAAGAAACGGTATTTCTACTGGGTAGATTTCCAGTAGAAGATATGCCAAGTTTTTTTGTTCATGCCGATATTATGCTTTTGAGTTTAAAAGATGAGAAAATATTTTCAATGACTATTCCAGCAAAAGTTCAGTCATATATGGCTTTTGGAAAACCCGTTGTAGGCATGTTAAATGGAATTGGAGCCGATGTGATTCGAAAAGCTGATTGTGGTTATGTTGGTAATGCCGCTGACTATAAGGTATTAGCAAACAATATTATGAAGGCGTATAAACAAGAATCGAGTATTCTATTAGAAAAAGGAGTAAATGGGAAAAATTATTATACCCATAACTTTTCAAAGAAAGTTATAATAGATAATTTAATACGAATATTTCAAGAATAATGTCATGGCTTTAGCACTAATCACAGGCGTGACTGGTTTCAAACTGAAAGTATTATAAAGCTTTGGGAATTGAAGAGATACCGGTAAGCGTGAAAGAAGATGGTTTTATAGATTCTTTTAATGCATATTTCGGATAAAAATTCTATGTATTTATTAAAGCGATTTTTAGACCTGAAGCCATTACGGTTTTTATCTACCACTATTCTTTTATGTATTCTGAGAATGGCTATTCCATTTGCGAATTATATTTTCCTACCGCTGTTATCTTTTTTTATTTTTTTTACTATTTATCATTTCTTTAAAAACAATAGATCAGTATTCATTAAGAACTTTATCAGATATAACTATCAAATGTTAATCATTTCTTTTTTTGTTTTTTTTGGATTTGTTATTTCACCAACTTATTCTTTTTTTTCTATTAAAGAAGTATTGTATGCAATAGTTATTCTTTTTTTCAGTTTCAGTCTTTTTCTTTTTGTTAATAATAGGGATCAATTTTATGAATTCACACGGATTTTTTGTGTACAGTTTATTTTCTTTTCTTCAATTATAAGTGTATTAGGATTAGCTAAATTTTATTTTCAACTCAAAGGTTATGAGTTTCCATTTATAAGCATTTATGGTACTTCATTAACCAGTGATTATAATTTTTATATCCTTTTTAGTTTTATTGGTATTATTTCAATATTATTTAGACTAACATATTTCAATGACAAAATCCATTTCTCTAATAATTTAATTTTCCCCTTTCTTCTTCTTATATTATCCCTTAATATACTCTTTTCATATTCCAGAAGGGGTTTAGTCCTTCTCCTATTGATAATGTTGTTAAATGTTATCCTTCTTTTTTATTGGTATCATAAAAAGGAAAAATTATTTAAAGTTGTAATCGTTTATTTATCGTCTTTTCTGGTTTTTTCTTTTATGTTAGTTCTGTTTTTTAAAATGCCAACCCAAATTAAAAGAAATACTCTTAACAAATTGGGCATCAAAGATAAATCTTACCAATACTTTTTTTCAACTCTACTTCATAGATATTCAACAATTTTTACTAATCATGACTATAGCTATTTTCAGAAAGTTGTTTGGAACGAAAAACCTGATCCCAAAAATCCTGATACCGGATGGAATTCGAGAAAAAGCACACTAATATTTCCCCTGCCTGGAGAAACTAAAAAAATTGTACCTGAGAATACGATTGGCTACAAAATGGATAGTACATGTGATGCATCGATCTGGAACAATAATGCCTATTCATTTACAAATATTTCAATTTTTTTTAATAGTGATACAATAACTACAAATAACAAGTTTTATTATGCATCAGTTTATTGTTATGTTTCAAAAGATTTTGATGGAACATGGGCTAGAATTTCTGCTCAAGGTGAGGTTTCAGGAAAAGTTATCCAAGAATATGATTTAAGTAAAAAAGGAGTATGGCAAAAGCTAAGTGTTTGTTTTAAAAATAATGGAAATATTTCTCCAGTATATTTATATTGGGCAAAATATAACGTTTCGGACTTTAGCAACTTGAAAGGACATGTAATTTTTGCATATCCGGAGTATTTAATAATCAAGTTAGATCCCAAAAATCCAGATTCAGGATGGGGTTCAAAAATAAGTATACCAGAATTTCCCTTAACAGGTGAAAAGGTTGATATTGTGCCTCAAAATTCAGTTGGTTACAAAATGGATAGCACATCTAACGCGGCAACATGGAATAATAATGCCTACTCATATACAGATATTTCAATTTTATTCCAAGACGACACATTGCCTGCAAATATTGAGCCTTTTTATGCTTCAGTTTATTGCTATGTATCAAAAGATTTTGATGGAACCTGGGCTCAAATTTCTGCTGAAGGTGGGGCGTCAGGGAAAAATATTCAGGAATATGATTTTAGCAAAAAAGGAACCTGGCAAAAGCTACAAATTGATTTCAAATCTAAATCTGGAATTCCACCTGTTTATCTTTATTGGTCCAAATATGGAGTCACAGATTTCAGGAATCTTAAAGGGTATATAATATTTGCCTATCCTGAATATTACAAAGATTCATTAAAAAGAAAGATTGAAATAAGTTCTATAAGTAAAGAAATGAACGGGTTTTCAATATTTAAATCTTCTTTATTAGATCCGGAAATACTTTCTTTAATTCTTTCAAGAATTGGATTTTCATTCCTCCAGGACTCCGTTGGGCAAATAAAAATAGAAAAATACCTGACTTATTTAGAAAGTAATAAATTTACTGGTACAAGAACGTCTCGGTGGTACTATAGTTGGATACTTTTTAAAGAATATCCTATTCAAAAAAAATTTTTTGGTGGAGGTTTTGATTATCACGAAATATTTCGGAAAGAATTTGGCGAAGGGGAATATGATTATCCACACAATCCTTTCTTATCAGCCTTTTTATATTCTGGCATTCTTGGTGGTATAGCATATATATGGTTTATGTTTCTGGTATTCTATTATTATATAAAATATTATAGATATCACCTTTACTTTTTTATCTGTTTTCTTATAGTTTTCTACTTTAGCTTTTTTAGTGCGAATACTCATTTTTCTGTTCCGATATTTGCAATACTAAGTATAATCCCATTCCTTACAAGATATATTGTCGAAAAAGAAAAAAAGGAAGAATAAACCAACGAATTTTGAATACATCTCCTAAATAATTGACATGCTAACTGTTCTGCTTTTAATAATACTTATTTTGTCATTTGCTGGAACTTATATTATTATAAAAGTTGCTATCAAAAGAAATATTTTTGATATCCCAAATATCAGGAGTTCTCATACTATTCCAACCCCAAGAGGGGGAGGGCTTGCAATTGTTTTATCCTGGTATGTTGGATTATTTGGATTAAAGTATTTTAATCTTATTGAGTCTAATCTATTCTATGCTCTATTATCAGGTTCCGTGCTTGCTTTTGTAAGTTTTCTTGATGATTTATTTTCTATCAAACCATGGATAAGGATCCTATTTCAATTACTGACAGTAACAATAGGAATATATTTTTTAAATGGATTTACTACTCTGTATCTAAACAATTTTGTCATTACCATTCCAATAATACTTTCTGTAATAGTTGTAATCGGAGCAATCTGGTTTATAAATTTGTACAATTTTCTTGATGGCATTGATGGTTATGCTTCGATCGAAGCAATTTCTATTGCTCTGGGAATGTTTGTCATTACTAAGAATCCGATTTTTCTGTTGTTAATTTTTGCTGTATTAGGCTTTTTAATCTGGAACTGGCCAAAAGCAAAAATCTTCATGGGCGATATAGGCAGTACACAATTAGGTTATATTTTCGTTATTCTCGGTGTTTATTTTAATAATAACCATGAATTTAACATTTTTGGGTGGCTGATTTTGACCTCCTTATTCTGGGTTGATGCCTCCTTAACTTTATTACGAAGATGGAGAAACAAAGAAAAACTTAGCACAGCTCATAAAAAACATGCCTATCAAAGAATCGTACAATTTGGATTTTCACACAGAAAAACCATTCTTATTTCAATTTTTGTAAACTTGTTATTTATAATATTAGTCGTTTTATCGGAAAAAGGCCTTATTCCATACTTCGTTACATTTCCACTCTGCCTTTTAATTAACTATTTTTTAATAAAACAAATTGATTACCGGTTCCCTTTTATGATAAAGGATTAATCTAAATTACTACTTAGTAAACATCAGTGAGATTTATTTTTAAAGATGCATTCTCTAAGAATGTTCTTATTTTGTTTGCCGGTACTACAATTGCCCAGGCAATTCCTCTTGCTGTTTCACCGGTTTTAACCCGACTTTTTACCCCCGAAGATTTTGGATTATTTGCACTCTATTTTGGGATATCTCAAATAATCTCTGTTTTTATGGCTGGTCGGTATGAAATGGCAATAATTCTTCCGGAAAAGGATGAAGATGCTGTCAATATTGTTGCACTATCTCTGGCGATAACATTATTAATAAGTCTCCTTTGTCTGATAATTGTTCTCCTGCTCAGATTCTTTATTCCTACACAGTTAACCAATCCCAATATTGTTAATTACCTCCTCTTAATGCCAATAACTATATTGGCTTTAGGAGTCTCTTCTGTATTCAATTTTTGGCTTAACCGAAAGGAACATTATAAAAGTATTTCAGGAGGAAAGATTTCAAGATCAATTTTTTCAAGTTTTTTTAGCATTGGCTTCGGACTGACTGTCCTTAAAACAGGTGGATTAATTATTGCCGACACTATCGGACAGCTGGTGTCTGGCATTTTTGTCTTTTTAAAATCATTGAAGTATGATAAGAAATTAATTTCCCAGGTATCAAAACAAAATATGTTAATGCAAGCTAAGAGGTATAAACAATTTCCGAAATTTAATTTATTATCCGGGTTGCTGGAAAAAGGATCAGGTCAGGTTCCTGTTATCTTTCTTACTTCATTTTTTGGACCAGCTATTACAGGATTTTTCTCTCTGTCTCAACGTTTAATTGCTGCACCTGAAATCCTTATTTCTGTTTCAATTGGCAACGTTTTCCGACAAAAGGCCAATGTCGAATATGCGGAGAAGGGAAATTGTGTCGATATTTTTATGACTTTATTTAAATTATTGCTGAAAATAGGAATAGTTCCTTTTACTTTATTATTTGTTTTAGCTCCATTCCTTTTCTCATTCATATTTGGTCCTGATTGGAGAGTCGCGGGTGAATATGCCCAAATAATGACTGTAATGTTCTTTTTGTCGTTTGTTGTCAGCCCATTATCAAACATGTTCTTTATTGCAGAAAAACAAAGAATTGATTTAATTATTCAAATATTTCTGTTTTCATTTGTTTGTATTTCATTTGTTGCTGGGTATAAAATATTTAATCATCCGAAAATTGCAATTTTGCTTTACTCTGTTACATACAGTATAAAATATTGTATCGAGTTTTATCTGTCTTTTCAATTCAGTAAGGGTAATAGATCAATCTCTGAATGAACTGGTAATTTGGAGAAATTGATTTTCTTCGCACCCTTTAGGGTCAGGGGCTAACGAAGAAAATCAATGAAGTTATATTAATGATAACTGACATTCATAATTCATTTAACAAAATGCTTATTAAAATTCCGCATAGTTTCAATAAAGAAAAAATATATTTGATTGATACTGTTTTTAAAGAATTTCTGGGTTTGGAATTTAAAATTGATATTAATTCGAAACCTGAATATGAAATACTTTTACCTAATAAGAATTTAATAATAATTGAAGACCATTTTTTCTCTACCTTTAACGATGGGCTGGATTACCTTAAAAGAGAGAACATACCTGAAAAAATATCTTATTCTCAAAATCCCTTTACTAAAGAGAAAAATATTCCGGTGATTTTCGGACTACCAGAAATAACTTTTCATGACAGGACTCAAAAAATTATTCAATGCAAAATAGATATTTTCGGTGCTATTTTTTTTATGCTCACCAGATGGGAAGAGTATGTAATAACAGACAAAGATGAGTATGGCAGATTCCCTGAAAAATTATCGCTTTCAATCAGAAACGGAATAAACCGCAGGCCAGTTGTCAATGAATATGTTGAAATGCTATGGAATATGTTCCGGTTTCTTGGATATTCCGGGGAGCGCAAAAAAAATGGATTTGAAGCAGTCATTACTCATGATGTTGATCAGATTATCAGATACAAAAACATTCTTAAATTATTTCGGATTCTTGCCGGGGACATACTACTTCGTAAAAAACCAGGATTGATCCCAATCTCAATTAAAGATTATTTTAATATTAAATCTGGTATTAAAAAAGACAGCTATGATACTTTCGATTTTCTTATGGACCAATCTGAGAAAATTAAAGTAAAATCTCATTTTTATTTCATTTCTCAGAAAAATAAAACGAAAACTTACTCTTTAGGCAGTAATTTTGACTTTCGTTATGATATTTGTGATCCCAGAGTAATATCTATTCTTCAGAACATCCAAAAACGTGGTCATTTTATTGGCATTCATGGTAGTTATGATAGTTACAATAACATTAATCTTTTTGCAAATGAACTTGACCGATTAAAAAAAACTGCAGGCGACATCAGTGAAAGCAGACAGCATTATCTGCGCTTTTCACCACCAGTTACCTGGGAAATTGGGAATCAAAATAAAATTAAGCAAGACAGCACGTTAGGATTTGTTGATGAAATAGGTTTCCGGTGTGGTACATGCTATTCGTTTCCTGTTTTTGATTTTCTTAAACGTGAATCATTGGAACTTGTTGAATTGCCGTTGACCGTAATGGAAGGAGCAGTAATTCAAATTGCTGAAAATCAGGAAGATTTTTATCTCCGGATATGTTCACTAATTGATGTCGTTAAAAAATATGAAGGGAAATTTGTGCTGCTTTGGCATACAAATTCGTTCAATGTGGATGAATGGTATCCTTACCAAAAATACTATTCAAAAATTATTGATTATCTGGGTGCTATAAGTCATTTATCATAATTGCTGCCGGTTTTTAAAAATTCAGTATAAGGATAATTCTTAATATGCAATTAATTACAACTTTGAAGTATATAGCTAATCATCCGTTGAATAGAAAACGGAAAATAAAAGCAATACTGAATTTTTTTAAGTGGCAGATTGGATGTCGTTTAATTCCGGGAGAAGTTATTTTTAATTGGATTAATGGTTCAAAGATAATTGCAAGGCTGGGAGAAAGCAGTGCTACAGGAAATATTTATTGCGGATTGTATACATTTTCTGAAATGGCTTATGTTTTGAATGTATTGATGCCTGAAGACCTGTTTATCGACATTGGATCTAACATAGGATGTTTCACAATACTTGCTTGCGCCGTAAAAGGGGCAAGGGGGTATTGCTTTGAACCAATTCCCTCAACATATAATCGACTAATTAATAATCTGCATTTGAACAATCTGACTGATCGTGTCAAAGCTTTTAATATAGGATTATCAGATAAAGAGGGGATGCTTTCTTTCACTACTGATAATAACACCACAAACAGGGTCGTCAAAGATGGAAAAACAGATTCTGATACAGTAATGGTCAAAGTAATGACTCTTGATAAAATTCTTTTTGAAGAATAGATCGGA
>Ga0209540_10003060_pt1 | contig 11617 bp, 10 predicted proteins | sample BarGraIncu01121A_FD_184501 | JGI IMG/M metagenome (GOLD analysis project Ga0209540, IMG submission 184501) | Arctic peat soil microbial communities from Barrow, Alaska - Barrow Graham LP Incubations 011-21A (SPAdes) (version 2) | ecosystem: Environmental > Terrestrial > Soil > Wetlands > Peat... | reverse complement strand
ATCAGGTCGTCGCGGCGGAGCCTCAACGCCGCCGCGGCCTTCGTGATCAGCTCCTGTCGGAGCAGGTCATCGCGGCGAAGTCTCAACACGGCCGTGGCCTTCGTGATCAAGTCCTGGCGGGTCATGTTGAGGCCTCGGAGGTCTTGGCCGCGGCTTTAGCCTTGGCCACATTGCTGCGGACCGTCAGAAGCCGGCCCTGCCACAGATCGTTGAGGGCGAACGCGGCCAGGACCGCCCCGATCGTTGCCATGGCCAGAGCCTCGAAGAACCAGGCGCGATCGGCCCAGCTCAACGTCACCTTGGCATTGGTCAGGGCGGTGGTATCACCGGAAGTGACCACCACCGTCTCGGGTCCCCTGCCCTGGTCGACCACCAGGGCGGCCGAACCCGCCCCCGTGGCGCTGAGTCGCCAGATATCTGCCGTGCTGACGTCAGTCAGCGCGCCCGCCCCTGAAGCGTGAAGGTCAAGTCGCCCCGCCGGATAGTGCAAGCCGCTGACCGTCGACACGGCCGAGCCGGCCAGAATCGCGCGGGCATCAGGGCTGGGAGCCACGGCCAGGAGGAGCGCACCGCCATCCGCGCGGGTTGCTGTGACGCGCACCGGCACATCCACCGCATTGAGCACATCGGACGGGACAGCTATGGCGCCAGGAGCCTTCGAGGTGGCACTGAACTGCGCCTCACCTGAGGGCCCGAGCATAATGACGATCCACGCTCCGACAGCCACGAGTACGATGCCCGTGCCGGCGATGACGGCGCCTAGAGCCCGTCGGGTTGATGCTGGCAAGTTCTGTCCTCACGTTGATGAGTGGTCATCACGAAGGCCCACCTGCCCACGAGTCGTTCTCACCACCATAGAACCATCTCGGCGGCACGGAACCACAAACGGCGATCACGACAACCGTCGGCCCAACCGGATCAGAACCGCGCCGGCTCCCGATAGACGCCCCAGACGTCGCGCAAGGCGTTGCAGATCTCGCCCAGCGTGGCCTCGGCCCGAACCGCATCGAGCATGGCGGGAACCATGTTCTGCGACGTCCCCGCGACCTCGACCAGGTGGCGGACGGCAGCACCCACGGTGGCCTCGTCACGGGCCGCCCTGCGGGCGGTCAGCGTCGTCACCTGATCCAGCTCGACCTCGTGGCTGACTCGCAGGATCTCCAGCTCCGCACTGACCGACTCGGTGTGGCAGTTGACACCGACCACCTTCTTATCGCCCTTCTCGAGAGCGATCTGGTACGTGAATGCCGCGTCCGCGATCTCGGACATGAACCAGCCGTCCTCGATGCCACGCAGGATGCCCGACGTCATCGGACCGACCGCGTGCGACACCTTGCCGTCAGGACCCTGTGCGCGGCCCAGCTCCCCCATGGCCCTGATGTTGTCGAAGATCGCTTCCGCATCGGCCTCGATCCGGTCGGTGAGGGCCTCGACATACCAGGAACCACCGAGGGGGTCAGCGACGTTGACGACGCCGGTCTCCTCCATGATCACCTGCTGGGTGCGCAGTGCCACCTCGGCCGACTGCTCGGTCGGCAGAGCCAAGGTCTCGTCAAGAGCGTTCGTGTGCAACGAGTTCGTGCCCCCCAGGACCGCAGCGAGCGCCTGCACAGCCGTGCGCACGACGTTGTTGATCGGCTGCTGGGCCGTAAGTGAGACACCGGCGGTCTGGGTGTGGAAGCGCAGCCACTGCGCCTTGTCGGTCTTGGCGCCGTAGGTGTCACGCATCCATCGCGCCCAGATCCTGCGGGCCGCGCGGAACTTGGCAATCTCCTCGAAGAAGTCGAGGTGGCTGTCGAAGAAGAAGGACAGACCGGGAGCGAAGACGTCGACGTCCATCCCTCGGGAAAGCCCCAGCTCCACGTAGCCGAACCCGTCGGCGAGGGTGAAGGCGAGCTCCTGGGCGGCCGTGGCTCCGGCCTCACGGATGTGGTACCCGGAAACCGACAAGGGCTTGTATGCCGGGATGTTGACTGAGCAGTACTCCATCAGATCCCCGATGAGACGCAGATGGGGCTCCGGCTCGAACAGCCACTCTTTCTGGGCGATGTACTCCTTGAAGATGTCCGTCTGCAACGTGCCGTTCAGGACGCCTGGATCGACTCCCTGTCTTTCTGCCGCGACGATGTACATACAGAAGACGGGGACCGCCGGGCCACTGATCGTCATCGACGTGGTGACCTGGTCCAGGGATATGTCCTTGAACAGGATCTCCATGTCGGCGGCCGAGTCGATGGCCACCCCACAGTGACCAACCTCACCAAGACTCAACGACTCATCCGAGTCCCGGCCCATCAGGGTCGGCATGTCGAAGGCGACGCTGAGGCCGCCGCCGCCGCGGTTCAAGATCATCTTGTACCGCTCATTGGTCTGCTTGGCATTTCCGAAGCCGGCGAACTGCCGAATCGTCCACGGGCGTCCGCGATGTCCGGTGGCGTGTAGCCCGCGGGTGAAGGGGAACTCTCCCGGCCAGCCGATCCGCTCAAAACCAGGGATCGCCGCCGCCACCTCTTCGTCGGAGCCTGAAGGCCCGTAGACAGCGTCGACCTGAACACCGGACAGGGTCGTGAAGTCCGCATCACGCACCAGGCCCTTGGCGAGCGCCGCGTCATACCTCTGCTGCCAGCGGGCCCGGCCGGACATCGGAACTCCGGTGGACTGGGTGCTCTCGGTCGTCATGGAGACATTTAATAGGACGTCCTAGTAATTGTCACTGCCATGGGGGATGAGGTTTTGGCACCAACCCCGCTAACCGGAGAAATCGCCGGCCGCGACGCGCACCTTGCGCAGCAGGGCAAAGAGCTGTTCGTGCTCGGCAGGGGTCAGCGCACCGAGGCTGAACCCGGCGGCCACGAGATCCCTGGTGGCCGCTTCCACGACCTCGCGGCCCTCGGGAGTAATGGTTGCGAGCATTCCCCGACCGTCAGCCGGGTTGGGAGCCCGTTCAACCAGACCCTGGCCGACCAGACGCTGAACGATGTTCGTGACGCTTGTCGGGTGGACCATGAGCCGCTGCCCGATCTTGCTCATCGACAGTCGTCCCTCGCGGCTGAACGCGAGCAGCACCAGAGCCTCGTACCGCGCGAACGTCAGCCCGTGTCGACCGACCGTTGCGTCAAAGTCACCCAGGAGCAGTTGCTGCACACGCATGATCGAGGTTGCCGAGGCCATCGCGACCGGTTCCGATCGTGCGCCCCAGCGAACGCGCCAAAGGTCGGAGGCACGACGGATCGGGTCGAACCGGAGGGCAACGGGCTTGGCCACGACGACACGCTAGCGCTCGGCAGACCGCCGGGCCATGCGTAGCTCGGTGGCACCGGTGACCTCGTCCAACATGGTGGCACCATCCATCCGGAAGCCGTGGCGGCGGTAGAAGCTCTGAGCACGCGCGTTCTCCGCAAGAACCCACACCATGGCGTCGCTGTCGCCGGCGGTGACCCGGATCAGGTCGTCAGCCAACCCGCTGCCCCGCTGAGCGGCCGTGACGTTGATCGAGTAGAGCTCCCAGGCAGTTGGGGCGTCGTCATCACGCGTGGCCCCGGCTGTGGCCAGACCGATGATCGTCCCATCCTCATCGATGGCGGCGGCCACCCTGGACCCGGGTTCGTCCACCTCGAGCCGCATCCGCCACCTCGGTGCAGGCTCAAGCTCAGGAAGGCCGTTGGCGGTCAAGGGCCTTCTCCAGGCGCTCGACCTTGGCGGTGAGCTCCCCCTCGAATCCGGGGCGGATGTCGGCCTTGAGGACCAGGCTGACCCTCGGGCCGAACGCTCCCACCGCCTCGCAGGCTCGGCGCACGACATCCATGCACTCTTCCCAGGTTCCCTCGACCGTGGTGAACATCGAGTCGGTGTGGTTGGGAAGGCCGCTGTCCCGTACGACCCTGACTGCCGCAGCCACGGCCTCACTGACCGACCCCGTGGACTCGGGCTCGGACGGGGAGGGGGCGACAGAGAACGCGATAAGCATGTTTCCGATGGTAGGCCGTAAAGTCGAAGGCGTGACCCTTCGCCCCGGCTGGCGTCCCTTCGCGACCTTCGACTGGAACTCGCGTTCGTGCGGGTTGCACGGCCATGCCACCTACGCGCCGACCGAGCCGGCCCTTGCGGCGAGGTTGCAGACCACCACTCCGTCGGGGCATGCCTGGCGCTGCCTGCGCTGCGGTGCCTACATCCTGGGCGCGCCCCAAGGTTCTGGTCCGGCCAATGCCGCACCGATCGTCCTGCGTGGCAAGGCTCTGCGGGACACGTTCGTCCTGCGGTTCCTGGCGGTCGACCGTGGCGTCCGCGGCTCCCTCCTGCTGGCTCTGGCCTACGGGGTCTGGCGATTCGACGGAGCCCGTGGCGCGCTGAGGCAGGTCCTGAAAACGTACCTGCCCATCCTCGATCCGCTGGGGGACAAGTTCGGCGTCGATCTTGAAGAGAGCGGCCCGGTCCGCCTGATCCAGCAAGCCCTGACGGCAAGGCACTCCACGCTGTTGCTCGTGGCGCTGGGGGTCCTGGCCTACGGCATCCTCGAGCTTGTCGAGGCCTACGGTCTGTGGTTCAAGAAACGCTGGGGCGAATACGTCGCCGTCGTGGCAACGGCACTCTTCATCCCGCTGGAGATCCACGAGATCATGGTCAAGGTCAGCTGGCTGCGGGTCGGCGCCCTGATCATCAACCTGTTCGCCGTCGCGTACATCCTGTGGACCAAGCGACTCTTCGGGTTCCGGGGCGGTCACGCGGCATTCGAGGCGGAGCGCCGGAACGACTCACTGCTCGAGCTTGAGCACGCGGCAGCCCTTGAGTATGCCGAAACGTCTGAGGAGTCTGCAGCCACCGCCGGTGGTCATGATCCGGCGGCGGACAGCTATGCCGGCTCGCGAGACATGTCGACGTCCGACTGAACTACGTAACGGCGGCTCAGGTGACCGCGGCTCAGGTGACCGCAGCCAGGATTCGGTCGGCAGCGGCGTAGGGATCACTGGTGCCGTCCACGACATGCCCGGCGAGCTCGTCCACTCCCTGTCCATGGCGCAGGTCACCTATTCGGGCGCGCAGCGCCTGTATGGCGATCGCCTCGATCTCGTCGCCCGCTCGACGCACGCGGCGATCCCGCAGCGTCCCTGAACCCTCCATCCAGGCGAAGTGATCATCGATCGCGGCCATCACCTCGTCGATACCATCTCCGCGGGCCGCAACCGTCTTGAGCACCGGGGGGCGCCAGAGGTCCGGTTCGGAGCGGTCCCCCAGGCTGATCATGTGCCGAAGATCACGAACCGTCGCGTCGGCGCCCTCGCGGTCTGCCTTGTTCACGACGAAGATGTCACCGATCTCCAGGATTCCGGCCTTGGCCGCCTGGATGCCGTCGCCCATCCCGGGTGCGAGAAGCACCAGGGTGGTATCAGCCAGACCGGCCACCTCGACCTCGCTCTGGCCCACGCCGACAGTCTCGACCACCACGACGTCACAGCCCGCGGCATCAAGGACGCGCAGCGCCTGAGGAGTCGTCCAGGAAAGACCACCGAGGTGACCGCGACTGGCCATCGAACGGATATAGACCCCCGGGTCAAGTGCATGATCCTGCATGCGGATCCGGTCACCCAGCAAAGCGCCGCCTGAGAACGGCGAAGACGGGTCGACTGCCAGGATGCCGACTCGCTTGCCTCGAGCCCTCAGCGCACCGACCAGCGCGTTGGTAATCGTCGACTTGCCGACCCCGGGGCTACCGGTGATGCCGAAGATGTGCGCCCGGCCGGTGTGCGGCGCGAGAGCCGCCATCACTTCGCGCAGCGCCGGATGGCCGTCCTCGACCAGCGAGATGAGCCGGGCGACGGCACGCGGAGCTCCTGCCCTGGCCGCTTCGACCAGGGCAGGAACATCAACGGGTCTGCTTGCCATCATCAAGGGTTCAACGTTGAGGTCAGCTTCGAGGTCATTGCTGGGGGACGCGCACGATCAGTGCGTCTCCCTGCCCGCCGCCACCGCAGAGAGCGGCCGCACCGACGCCGCCACCACGGCGTTTGAGCTCCAGCACGAGGTGCAGGGTAATCCGGGCCCCGGACATGCCGATGGGGTGCCCGACGGCGATCGCGCCTCCATTGACGTTGACCTTGTCTGCGTTGATCCCGAGAATCTTCGTGGAGGCCAGCCCCACCGCGGCGAAGGCCTCGTTGATCTCGACCAGGTCGAGGTCCCCCGGGCTGATGCCCTCCTTCGCACAGGCCCTGGCGATGGCCTGTGCAGGCTGACTCTGCAGCGAGGAGTCTGGGCCTGCGACGACACCGTGGGCGCCGATCTCGGCAAGCCAGGTCAGGCCCAGCTCTTCGGCCTTCGCCTTGCTCATCACCACGACGGCCGCGGCGCCGTCGGAGATCGGTGACGCAGAGCCGGCCGTGATGGTGCCGTCCTTGCTGAACGCGGGGCGAAGCTTGGCCAGAGTCTCGGCGGTCGTGTCCGCACGGATGCTCTCGTCGGTCTTGAACTCGATCGGGTCGCCCTTGCGCTGAGGAATCGAGATCGCAACGACCTCGTCGTCGAAAAGTCCGTCCTTCCAGGCGCGCGCGGCGAGCTGGTGGCTGCGGGCCGAGAACGCGTCCTGCTCGGCGCGGGAGAACTGCACGTCACCGGTGTTGCCTTCCTCCGTCAGCAATCCCATGCCCTGGTCCGTGAACGAGTCCCACAGACCGTCGCGGTCCATGTGATCGTGCATCGTGACATCGCCATACTTGAAGCCCGCGCGGCTCCTCTCCAGCATGTGCGGAGCGTTGGACATCGACTCCTGGCCACCAGCCACGATGATCTCGAACTCACCCGCGCGGATCAGCTGGTCGGCCAGCGCGATCGCGTCAATCCCTGACAGGCACACCTTGTTGATACTCAGCGCGGGGACGTTCATCGGAATGCCGGCCTTCACAGCGGCCTGGCGTGCGGGGATCTGGCCGGCGCCGGCGGTCAGCACCTGGCCCATGATCACGTAGTCCACCTGGTCGCCTCGCAAGCCGGCCTTCTCCAGGGCGCCCTTGATGGCCAGGCCGCCCAGATCCACTCCGGAGAAGTCCTTCAGGGAGCCCAGCATGCGACCCAACGGGGTGCGGGCTCCGGCAACGATCACCGATACGGGACTTTCGCTCATGTGAGTGCCTCCAACAAGTAGGTAGACGAGTGCGCCCGAAACGTGCGAGCACGCCTTTTTGCCGTCATCCTAGCCGCGCAGCGCAGTCAGTGAACCGCGGTGATCAAGACACCCCATACCTGTCCAAACCGACCGGGGGTTGTCTGCGGTTCGCATAGGCTGGCTCACATGACCCAACAGCCTGCAGACCTTTTCACCGCGATCGACCACGTTGGCGTGGCTGTGAACGACCTCGATGCCGCAATCGCCTTCTACCGCGACACCTATGGGATGACCCTGCAGCACCAAGAGGTCAACGAGGAGCAGGGCGTCCGCGAGGCGATGATGGCTGTGGGCGCGTCCGGCTCATGCATCCAGCTGCTGGCACCGCTCACGCCGGAGTCGACGATCGCCAAGTTCCTCGATCGTTCGGGCCCCGGGATCCAGCAGGTGGCCTATCGCGTCGTCGACCTGGACGCCGTGTCGGCAACACTGCGTCAGCGTGGACTTCGCCTGCTGTTCGACGCGCCGCGGCGTGGCACCTCCGACAGCCGGGTGAACTTCATCCACCCCAAGGATGCGGGCGGGATTCTGGTCGAGCTCGTCGAGCCGGCTGCCGCCACCGCACACTGAGCCACCGGCGGTAGCCGGAGGAACACCTTGCTCACCGTGCTCAAGGCAGATGGACTCGCATTCGCGACGGTCTCGAAGCTGTGCCGCCTGCGGTGAGCGAGGTCACCATGTGCGGAAGTTCACCTGGCCTTCCCCTTCCGGCCCGCTGACAAGTAGTTTCAGCGAACACAGAGTTTCAGCACCCATGGTGTTCAGCGGACCCGGTGGTTCAGCCCAGCCCGGACAGTGCTTCCAGCAACCACGGTGTCTTCAGCACCCATAGCGTTTCCAGCACCCATAGCGTTTCCAGCACCCATAGCGTTTCCAGCACCCATAGCGTTTCCAGCACCCATAGCGTTTCCAGCACCCATAGCGTTTCAGCCCAGACGTTGTTACAACCGAGGCAGCAGGTTCTGACTCGCCCACTCGTTCTGAGGAGTACCACGATGCAGGCCATTCGCGATGCGATCCTCTCCGGCGACCGATCGCCGGAAACGTATGCCGCACTGGAGATCCCGGCGAGATACCGCGCCGTCACGGTGCACAAGGACGAGGTCGACATGTTTGCCGGCATGGCCAGCCGGGACAAGGACCCACGCAAGAGCCTGCACGTGGAAGAGGTCGACGTCCCCGAGCTCGGCCCGGGCGAGGCGCTCGTGGCCGTGATGGCCAGCGCCATCAACTACAACACGGTGTGGACCTCCATCTTCGAGCCCATGTCCACCTTCGGCTTTCTCGAGCGCTATGGCCGGATGTCGCCGGCAACCAAGAAGCACGACCTCCCCTATCACGTGGTCGGCTCCGATCTCTGCGGCGTCGTCCTGCGGACGGGCCCCGGCGTCAACGCCTGGAAACCCGGCAACGAGGTCGTCGCACACTGCCTGTCCGTGGAGCTCGAACACGCCGACGGTCACAACGACACGATGCTGGACCCGGAGCAGCGCATCTGGGGCTTCGAGACCAACTTTGGTGGTCTGGCCCACCTCGCACTGGTCAAGGCCAACCAGCTGATGCCCAAGGCCGGCCACCTCACCTGGGAGGAGGCTGCCGTGCCCGGGCTGGTGAACAGCACGGCATACCGTCAGCTCGTCTCGCGCAACGGTGCCGGGATGAAGCTCGGCGACGTCGTGCTCATCTGGGGTGCCAGCGGAGGACTCGGCTCGTACGCCACCCAGATGGCGCTCGCCTCCGGCGCCACCCCGATCTGCGTGGTCTCCAGCCCTGACAAGGCCGAGCTCTGCCGGAAGATGGGGGCCAAGCTCGTCATCGACCGCAGCCGCGACACCGGTGAGGGGTACCAGTTCTGGAAGGACCAGAACACCCAGGACCCCCGCGAGTGGAAGCGCCTCGGCGCCAAGATCCGCCAGCTGACCGGCGGCAAGGACCCCGACATCGTCTTCGAGCACCCAGGCCGCGAGACCTTCGGCGCCAGCGTCTTCGTCGCGCGCAGGGGGGGCACCATCGTGACCTGTGCGTCAACCTCGGGGTTCCTGCACGAGTATGACAACCGCTACCTCTGGATGAGCCTCAAACGCATCGTCGGCTCGCACTTCGCCAACTACCGCGAGGCGTGGGAGGCCAACGACCTCATCCACCGGGGTCTCATCCACCCGACGCTGAGCAAGACGTACTCCCTCGACCAGGTCGGTCAGGCTGCCTACGACGTCCACCGAAACCTGCACCAGGGCAAGGTCGGCGTGCTCGCCCTCGCCCCGCAAATCGGTCTCGGCGCCACGGACCTGGAGAAAAGGGAAGCGCTCCTGCCCGCGATCAACCGTTTCCGGGATACCTGAGAAAATCCCGCCTGACCGGGCACATTCGATCGAGGCAAACCTCGTCAGGATGCCGCTGAGACGGTCAAGACGACCGTTGATCGAATCGAGCGACCAAGGCCTGAGACAAATCTCGTTTAGTCCTTTCGCACTCCGTGTCTGTAGCCTACAATCGCGCGGTCTCCAAGATCTGGGGCCTGGCCTCGGGCCGGTACCTGCCCGAGGCGTAGCGCCAGATAGTGAAGGGCCCAAACATGGCCAGCACAGTCCTGGAGTCACCCGACGTCGCGGCGGCGAAAACCGACGAGGGAATGCGGTTCGGCCATCCTCGTGGCCTATCCACGCTCTTCTTCACCGAGGTGTGGGAACGGTTCAGCTACTACGGCATGAGAGCACTGCTCGTGCTCTTCATGACAGCAGCAGTCACCGGAACCAATGCCGGGCTCGGGTTGGACGTCAAGACGTCGACCGCCATCTACGGCCTCTACACGTCCATGGTCTACCTGCTCGCCCTTCCCGGCGGCTGGGTCGCCGACAAGCTGTGGGGTCAGCAACGCGCGGTCTTCGTCGGTGGCTGCATCATCGCCATCGGTCATTTCACCCTTGCCGCCCCGCTGATCGGGTTGCCGGTGCTGCCAACCTTCTTTGCCGGGTTGTTCTTCATCATCGTGGGTACCGGACTGCTCAAGCCCAACGTCTCCAGCATCGTTGGCCAGCTGTATGACGTGCGGGCTCGCCTTCTGGGGAAGCAGAACCCTGGGGGGCAGAACCCGGGCAAGGTCGATGCCGTCGATCTCGGGGCGCGCCGGGACGCGGGCTTCTCCATCTTCTACATGGGCATCAACATGGGCGCGATCATGGGCCCGTTCATCTGCGGCACCATCGGTGAGAAGGTCAACTACCACTGGGGCTTCTCCGCCGCGGGTTTCGGCATGCTGTTCGGGCTCGTCCAGTACCGCATGGGTGCCAAGTACCTCGGTGAGGCCGGCCTGCGCCCCGCTGTCGAGGACAAGGCGGCCAAGGCCGCTCTGTCGGTCAAGTTCTACTCCGTCACCGTGACTGTCCTGGCCACGGTGGGCCTGCTGATCGGGCTGGGCGTTTCGGGCATCATCAGCCTCCCGGTGACCGACGTGGCGCGGTGGCTTGGTTACGGCATCGTCGTGATCGCCGTGATCTACTTCGGCTACCTGCTGCTGCGTGCCGGCTACGGACGCGAGGACAAGCGACGCATCCTCGTCGTCGTGTGGCTCTTCGTCCTGTCGGCAATCTTCTGGTCGGGCTTCGAGCAGGCCGGCTCGTCGATGAACCTGTTTGCGGAGAAGCTCACCAACCGCAACGTGATGGGCTGGGAGATGCCGACGTCGTGGCTGCAGAACGTCAACCCGATCTTCATCATCATCCTCGCGCCGGTCTTCGGTTACCTGTGGACCTGGCTTGCGCACCGGAACAAGAACCCGTCGATCCCGATGAAGTTCGCGCTCGGCCTGCTCGGCCTGTCGGCTGGGTTCTTCGTGCTGGCCTGGGGTGCCGCGGGCGCGACCAAGGAGGGCTCGGTGGCGATCACCTGGCTCGTCGTGACCTACTTCCTGCACACCGTCGGCGAGCTGTGCCTCTCGCCTGTCGGGTTGTCCTCGATCACCAAGCTCGCGCCCCGCGACCGGATCAGCCAGATGATGGGGCTGTGGTTTGTGGCGACGGCGCTCGGCAACCTCTTTGCCGGTCTGACGGCGGGAACGCTGGAGAACAAGAGCGCGGGCGACGTCTTCAACAGTGTGGCGATCTACATTGGCGTCGCCGGCCTCGTCGCGGTGGCCGGTGCACCCTTCGTGAAACGCGTCATGGGCAAGATCGAGTAGAGGAGAGTCGATGGCTGCCGACAAGGATCTTGCCGACCGGATGGACCGGGCCAGCAGCGGGCTGCTACAGGCGGGCTTCGATGCGCTGCTGGTCACTCCGGGCGCCGACCTGCGCTACCTGACCGGGTATGACGCCCTGCCTCTGGAACGGCTGACCTGCCTGGTCCTGCCCGTCACCGGGGAACCGTCCCTGGTGGTACCCGCCCTGGAGGAACCGGCCGCCCAGGCGTCACCGATCTCCCGGCTCCGCGTGCGGATCGTGCCCTGGCAGGAGACCGAGGACC
>Ga0209540_10003058_pt1 | contig 11622 bp, 10 predicted proteins | sample BarGraIncu01121A_FD_184501 | JGI IMG/M metagenome (GOLD analysis project Ga0209540, IMG submission 184501) | Arctic peat soil microbial communities from Barrow, Alaska - Barrow Graham LP Incubations 011-21A (SPAdes) (version 2) | ecosystem: Environmental > Terrestrial > Soil > Wetlands > Peat... | reverse complement strand
TCAATTTTTATTCAAATGAGTGTCAATAAAACTAAAATTAGTTTGGCTAGTGTGGAAAAAGATATTGATGAAATCCAAGAAGATGTCGATGATATCCAAGAAGATGTGGAAGATTTAAATGAAGAGGATGAAGAAGATGATAATGGTGAGGCAGAAATGATTAAAACTATAAAAGATATTGAAAAAAGATTAACTTTATTACATCAAGAAATTATTGATGTTAATAAGAAAAAATAAAAGGGAAAAGATTAATTAATATTTGATTTACGATCGACAAATATTATTTGAGATTCCCAAGGATTTAATTTTATAAATAAGCCATTACTTCGGTCTTGATCAAAATTTTCAATTACTTTATTATCGGTAAGACTGGCAACTTTGGCATTATCGTAGTGATTAATTTGGGTCAAATTTCCATAAGAAGTTTGATCACAATAATTAGTAGTAATATAAAGAGTTTGATCTTCGAGAGTATATTTAACAGTAATAATTCGAGAATCCATTTTTGGATTAGGCCAAACAACCGACCATTCCCCTTTTTGACAAAGACGACTATTTCTAAGTTTTAAAATTTGATCATAAAAATTTTTAATAGAAAGATTAGTTGTTTCACTAAGATGATGTCTAAACTGAGCTGGAATTCGATAACGATAACCTTTTTCTTGATTTTGATTCATTAAAAAAGTAAATGGACCAAAAGCGGAAATAACAGCGGCGGCTTTTGAGGCTTTTTCTCCAAATTTTTTGACAGCCCGCTGTTCATCATGATTTTCAATAAAAGTGTTCCATTTAAAATTAAGATTGTTTCCATCTCGATCTTTGGTGGCTAAAGAAAGTAGTTCTCTAATATTGTCGTGATTAATTGAAATTGAATTACCGTCATTGTTTTGAACTTGAAGAGAATCGTAAAGTTCTTTATAGTAAATACCGTCAAAATTTTTACCTAATTTATCAATATCCCAATAAGCTTCGGCGATAAAAGTAAAATCGTCTCGGCCTAATTCTCTAACTCTGGCTTTAACTTCAGCAATAACTTTAGGCCAAAATTCATTATTTTTAATATAACTAATTTCACTTCCAGGAAGATGACCACCAAAATATTTGTCACCCCAAGTGCGAATAAAAGTGTCTGAATTAAGCAGCATGGCCATATCACAACGAAGACCATCACAATGATTAATTAAACCATTTTCATTGCCAATTAAAACTTCTATCATGGCAGCTTGTAAATCTGGATTAGCATAATTAAGTTGAAGAGTGTCGTCCCATTGCGGATAGTTAGGATCTTTACCATGAGCAATATGGTGAATATTATTATCTTTATCAACAACATTGTAATAAAGAGATGGGGTTTTTTGAAACTGTTCTTCTGTACCTTGAATGAAGTAATCGGGATGTTCGGTGGCCCAGGAATGATCGAGAGCAACATGATTAGGAACGAAATCAGTAAAGACTTTTTTATTGTGTTGATGAAGATAATCGACCATCTTATCCCATTCTGACCAACCACCAGGAGCAATTTTTAAATTAATAGTGTATTCGGGAATAGAAAAAGACGAAGCCCCAATATCTTTTTCAGGATTGACCTGTCTTTCAATTTCATATTCAACATCTCTAATACAATAGGGATTCTTTTGACAGAAGTCTTGACCGGCCTGGCTTTCTTTGTAGATACCCATAAACCAAAAAGAGGTATGATCTTTAAAAAGTTCTTGCCATTCTTCTTCTGGAATAGTACCAATAGTAATTGGTTTATTATATTTTTCACTTAATTCATCTAGAAAAACTCGAGTATTAACAATACAAATATCGGTAGGATTTTTAATATTTTCAGGCTGATTAATAAATTCTTTAGAAATAATTGAGAGAGCGTTGTTGGGGACTTCAATTTCTTTTCTTATTTGGGGAATATCGGGAATATCGGTAGTGGAAAAAACTTCATGGATACATGGAGTTTTATCAAGTTCTGTAATATAGGAACTTGTATCTAGTTCAGCTAAAGAAGCCATTTAATTATAAAAATATTATAATAGTTTATAACTAAATACTACTGATATTTAGGAAAAATGAAAGAGGTTTGATTTTGATAAAATAGAGCAAATAATTATAATGAAAATAACAATAATCGCCCACCCTAATTCAAAGAAACCAAGAATTGAAAAAGATTTGATGGGGACATTACATGTTTATGTAAATAAACCACCGTTGGAAAATAAAGCCAACGAAGCAGTTTTGGAAGACTTGGCAAAATATTTGGAAATTAAAAAGAATCAATTAATCCTAATTTCTGGGGAAAAATCAAAAACCAAGACGTTTGAAATTAGCGAATTGAAATAATTTTTTGTAATCGAGTTGAAGTAATTGATAGCCACCAAAAAAGACACCGGTATAAAATAAATCGCCAACAATAGTGTTTCTAAAAAATGGAATAGCCATGACGTAACAATCAACTAAACCAAAAATATTTTTAGCATACATATTGCCCATAAACCAAACACCAAAATTAGTAATGATAAAAAATAAGATAGAAGAAATAATAGTGGAAGCAAAAATATTTTTAGTGGTTTTATGATTTTTTAACCAAAGACCAATGAGACCAACAATTAAAAAACTGCCATAAACAAAAGGCATGGTTTGATGAAAACCAATGAAGAAATCAGAAATCAAAAGGGCTAAAAATGGAACTATAAAAGTAAATTTTTTGGAAAAATAAACACCACCAAAAAGAGCCATGCCAGCAATTGGAGCGAAGTTAGCAGGATGTGGTAAGAAACGACTGATGACGGCTAATAAAATAAATAGGATAGGAATAATTATTTTTTTCATATTTAGTAAGTGTCGATTTTCCAATTAATAATATCGGTGTCTTTGGTAATATAATCAGCGGAACCAACGGTGGCCATTTGATCATTGACATAGAAAGCCCAAAATTCATGTTTAGAACTATCGGCTTTGCGACCATTAATAGAAGAAACCATCCCAGAATTATCTTGTTCAACTGTAGTTTTATTTTTTAATAAAGTTAGAGCATCAAGACCGTTTTGACCTTGATAATTAAACTTATCTAAATTAATTTCAGCAGTTGGAGTTGGACTAATTTGAGAAGAAGTTTGAGAAACTGGTTTGGAAAAATATAAGAAAATAAAAGGAAAGGCAACTAAAACAACTAGAAGAATCGAAAGGAGAATTTTTTTTAAATTTTTGTTCATAATTCCTGCACGGGACTAATAATTTGAAAATAGTTTTCTGACTTTAACAGTTGCGGCACAGTTGAGAAATTCCATCTCAATTCCCTATATTCAATTCTCTATATTAACACAAAATAAAATTATTTTTAAATAAGCAGACCAATTAGAGCGACGAGGACTAGATAAATTAGACAAAAAGGAAGTAGAGAAACAATAACTTTTCGAAGACTATCGGTGCCACCAACAACGGTTTTGGCTGATAAAACATCGGCAATAGCAACCATATTGCCAGCCCCAGCGCCAACAACTAAAAGAGCTAAAATTTTAACTGGATTAAAATTTAGAAAAAGACTAGCCGAATTAATCGAAGGAGCAAACATAATATTGGAAACAGTGGCAGAACCAGTAACAAAACTACCAAGAGCGCCAACAAAAGGAGCTAAAAATGGAAGGAATTTAGTTTCAAAAAGACGAGAAATAGTTTGAGTAATTGAAATTAAACCAAGGATATTATTGGCTGAATTGTTCATTAATTGAACCATGGCAGACATGGCAGCAACAACTAAAAATGGTTCCATGGTCTTTTTAAAAGCAATTAAAATTATGGATTTAATATTCTGCCAATTTATTTTTGAATAAATGGCCACAATTATAGCGGTAATGATTAAAATAAAACCGGGATTGAAAAGATTAAAAGAATAAGCAAATAAAGGAATTTGAATTTTTAGACCAGATAAAAATATTTTTGAAACAATAAGTAAAAAGATAAAAAGAGCATAAGGAAAAATAGTTTGTTTTAAATTTAGGGAAATAATAAATTTGGTATTTAATAAATTTTTATGAATCTCTTTTGGAACAAAAAGACCAAAATGGATAGTAATAATTACTAAAATAATTCCAATTATAGCTCCAAGGATTGAAGGAAATTCAACTCCGAATAGAGAAACTATAAAAGAAGGAACCACAAAAGCAATCCCCGCCCAGATAGAAAAAGGTAAACCTTTGAAAAATAAAGACCAACGTTTTGAATTTGAAGAAACTAAAACCCAAAGCATAAATACAGGAACTAAAATACCAACTAAATTATAGATAGCGGCAAGAGAACCAACTGAAGTGAGATTAATATTAATTCCAGCTAAACCAACTCTAATTGGAGTTCCAACCGCTCCGAAAGGAACCGAAGTACTATTACCTAGAAGAGCAATTATGACAGCTTTTAGAGGTGATAAACCGAGAGCCATTAAAAGCGGAGCCACAACGATTGAAGGAGTCCCAAAACCAGCAATCCCCTCTAAAAAACCTTCAAAAAACCAAGCCAACATAATTACTTGAATACGAAAATCTGGAGAAAAATTATTTAAATGAAAAGCTAAACTATCGGTGATTTTTTTCTTTTTCAAAATTTCTAGAAAAAATATAGCTCCAAAAATAATAAAGAAAATATCTAGAGCAATTAAAAATCCTTTAACTAAAGAAAAACCAACGACAGAGAAAGAAGTTTTCCAAAAAATAGTGGCAATTAAAATCGTAAGGATTAAAGTTATGAGAGAAATTTTTAGAGTGGAAGCAGAACGGTGAAAAAGCAAAAGTAAAGAAAAAACTAAAAATGGGATAAAGGCTAAAATTAAATAAATATAATTCATAATTAACTATTTAATAATACCTAATTTAGTAAAGACATGATGCCACATTGGTTCTAAGTCTAATTTAGAAATTTCATCAACAGTATACCAACCATAATTTTTAAATTCAGACTCTTCATATTTAAAATCCCCTTTAACCTCAAGTTCAAAAATATAAGTCATATGATCGTAGGTACCATCATTATGACAAGGAGTTAAGGAAATCATATTTTTAAAAACTAATTTATGCTTAACAACAACTAAATTTGTTTCTTCTTTCAACTCCCTTTTCATAGCGTGTTTAACAGATTCACCTTCATCAATATGACCACAAGAACCAGCAAAACCAAAAGGAAATTCTTTTCTTTCAAAAAGTAAATATTTGTCTTTATTTTTGATAATAAAACCAACAATAAAATGACATTTTCTACCATTAATTTCTTCAATTTTTATAGGCATAACTATATTAATAATAACAAAGTTATTTTACTGTGACTGATTTGGCGATATTTCTGGGTTTATCAACATTATTTCCTAACTTTACAGCTAGATAATAAGCCAAAAGTTGAAGTGGAATAACATTAAAAATGGCACTAGTCTCCCCTAGTTTTGGAGTAGATAAATAATAATCAAAATTATCTTGATTATCTTCAAAAATTCCAACAATACTGCCACCTCGAGTTTTAATTTCATTAATGGCATTGTTTAAATCGCCAAGTGAATCATTTGGAGATAAAAGCATAATTGTAAAAACATTTTTTTCTATTAGAGTGATAGCATAGTGTTTTAAATCACCAGCAGGAATAGCATGAGCATGTTTGTAAGTACCTTCAATTAATTTAATCATGCCCTCTTTGGCAATCTGAAAATTTTGACCTTTACCTAAAATAAAAATGTCGTGAGACTTAGCTAAAACAGAAGCTAATTTTTTAATTTGCTTATGATTTCTAGAATTGTTTAAATATTGATTAGTTAATAAAGATAATTTGGTTAAATCTTTAATGGCTTGGTCATATTGATTAGCAACAGTTTTGGCCAATAAATATCCCCAACTAACTTGAGCCACAAAAACTTTTGTAGACATAACACAAATTTCTGGGCCAGTATTAGAACTAAACTTAAAATCTGACAAACGAGCCATCATTGATCCGGGCATATTAACCAGAGAAGCGATTTTAGTGCCTTTAGATTTGGCAATTTCTAAAACCTCAATAACATCACTGGTTTCTCCACTTTGAGAAGGCGCAATAATTAAATCGTCTTTGGAAAAAATATCATAATAATCATTGGCATCAGCTCCAACTAAACTAATGGCAGGAATGGCGGCAAACTTTTTTAAATAGTGAGCCATTTGAGCAGCAGCATTACCAGCTGTTCCAGAACCAATACAAAAAACTCGTTTTGAGTGTTTAAGACAGTCAACTAAATCGAGTAATAATTTTTTATCAGTCTTAATAATATTATCGATACAGATAGACGATTCCATAATTTCTTTAATCATGAAATGATCGTATTTTCCTTTGTCAGCAGTGACATTTAAAATGTCCATTGGTTTTAAAACTTTATCAATTTTATCGCCGGTTTTAAGATTAAAAAATTCAAGATTTTTTCCTAAAACTACCATTTCAAAATTATCTAAATCTAGATAATCAGTAGTAAAAGAAGATAAAGACAAAGTATCTGAAGATAAATAAAAATCATTTTTATTAGTACCAACAATTAGAGGTGAACCATTTCTGAGAGCAATAATTTGATTATTTTTAGAATCGATAACTGCAATAGTATTACGACCTTTTAATTGCAAGAATGAAGTTCTGATGGCTTCTAATAAATTTTCATTTTGCTGACTTTCGATTAATCTAACAATAACTTCAGTGTCAGTTTCGGATTCAAATTTATAACCTTTTTTAATTAAGTCAGTTTTTAATTCCAAAAAATTTTCGACAATGCCGTTTTGAACTAGGGCAAAAGATTTATCGGTGGAAAAATGAGGATGAGAATTTATTTGAGAAACACCGCCAGTAGTAGCCCAACGAGTGTGACCAATAGACATTTGACCGAGAGGTAAATTGAGATTTTTGACCTCACTAATTTTGCCAATATCTTTTTTTATAAAAATTTTATTATCAGCACAAAGAGCTACTCCCCAAGAATCGTAACCACGATAATCTAATTTTTTTAGACCAAAGAAAACAATATTTGAAGCATCAAAAGAGCCTCCTTTATAAGCAAAGATTCCACACATGTTTTTATATTGTAGGACTTTTTAATTAATAAAAATACTTAAAAATCCGGCAAAAATATTCTTTAGTGGAAATGGCAATTGTGTTATTTTCTCTTTATTTTTTGAATTACTTCAAAAGTTTAAAGAAAATATTAAGGTTAACAATCATAACCTAAGGGTTTCCGCAGATGAATCGATTAACCCTTATCCTCGTATCCCCGATAAATCGGGGCCACACGCTCTATTTTAATAACGCCATTTAAAAGAACTAATGTAGTTTAGACAATTTTAACCTTAAAATCAAATAAAATTGAAAATTATTTTTTTATTAAGTTTGTTATTTGATTGGAAGTTAGGGTATAATGTTATTAAATAATGATAAAAATAGATAAAGGTAAAGTAATTTTGGAAAGTAGAGTCGAATTTGAATTTGAAAATGCAGGAGTTCTTAATCCAGCTTGTATTGAAAAAGATGGTTTAGTTCATATGTTTTATAGAGCTATTAAGGAAGGACATTTTTCGACTATTGGTTATTGCCAATTAAAAAATAATAAAGTTGTATATAGAAGTGATGTACCAGTTATAGTTCCTGAATATATATATGAATCTAAAGGGGTTGAGGATCCTCGAATTACTTACATTGATGGTAAATATTATATGTTTTACACTGCTTATGATGGAAAAAATGCAGTGGTGGCTTATGCTACTAGTCCAGATTTAAAAACTTTTACAAAAAAAGGAATTATCACTCCCCAATTTACTTACGACGAAGCCGAAGATATTTTTAGAAATTCAGGAGTAACTAATAAATATATATATTTTGAAAAAACTTTTAGACAAAATACTGATGACAATGTTTATCTTTGGGAAAAAGATGCAATGCTTTTTCCTAGAAAAATTAACGGTAAATATGCCATACTTCATCGAATTTTACCTGGTATTCAAATTTGTTATTTTGATGATTTTGATCAACTTACCCAAGATTTTTGGCGTAACTATTTAAAAAATCTTAATGATTTTGTAATTTTGGATCCTAAATTTCCCTTCGAAGATAGTTATATTGGCGGAGGAGCTGTTCCAATAGAAACTTCGGCTGGGTGGCTTTTAATTTATCATTCGGCTCAAGAAAATATTACAAAAGGAAGAATTTATCATGCTTGTGCGGCTCTTTTAGACAAAGATAATCCTCAAAAAGTTATTGGTCGTTTATCTTATCCTTTATTCTCACCTAAGAATGATTGGGAAAGAGAAGGTATTGTTAATAATGTTGTATTTCCGACTGGAACTATACTTAAAAATGGAATACTTTCTATTTATTATGGAGCTGCTGATAAAAGAATAGCGGTTAGATCAATTAAAATTGAAAAACTTCTGAAGGAGTTAAAAAAATGAAAATATTACTTTTAGTTCAAGATTGGATTAGTTTTTATAATCAAGCGGAAGCATTGGCTTTGGGATTAAAACAGATCGGAGTGGATTTTAAAATAGTATTAATTACTGAAGTAGAAAAATCAGATGATATTTATAGAGAATATAAACCAGATTTAGTGGTTGGAGTGGGATCTTGGCATAAGTATTATGAATTTGTAAAAAAACCAATGTCTTTGGGAATAAAAGTTTTGCCATGGATAGTTTCTGATGATTTGATTGATGATTATGTAGAAGGTTATAACCAATTAGATTTAATTTTAACCACCAGTAATTATTGTAAAAATGTGTTTATTTGTGATGGAATAAAATCGGAAAAAATAAAGATATTATTAGAAGCGGTTGATGATGATTTTTGGAAAAAAATAAATAAAACTGAAGAAAAAGAATTTTTAAAAATGCTGTCAGTAGAATCTAGTTTTAAAATTGAAGAAAAATATGATTTGGTTAAAGCTAAATCTGAAGGAGTCCCTCTTATTTTGACTATGGGAGGAGATGTAACTAGTAAAGGGTCTCAAGAAGTTTTAAGAGCATTAGCAAATTTGGATAAAAATTTAAAGTGGTTTTATTTAATGAAAGCTTGGCCACAAGAACACACTTTTAAAAGGGGTCAAGAAGAATTTGCATTGATTAAAACGTTTGGATTGGAAAATAGAATAAGGTATATGGTAACGGATTTTTCTAAAGAGTTTGTTAGAAATTTAATTAATATTTGCGATATTTATGTGGCACCATCTAGAGGTGAAGGATTTGGGTTACCTTTTGTTCAGGCTGAACTTTGCGAAAAAGCAATAATTTCAGTAGAGGCGTTGTCAATTGTAGATGTGGTTGATAATGGAAAAACAGCATTTTTGGCCAAGCCAATGAAAGAAGATGGTTTATTAAAAGCTAATATTGATGATTTGACAATGTATTTAGATAAATTAATAAGAGATAGAAATTTAAGAGAAAAGATGGGAAAAGATGGTAGAAAATTTGCAATTGATAGATTTAATCCTAAATTAATAGCTAAAAAATTAATTGAGTATATTGATTTATTAAAATAAATGACTGAAAGAAAACCAATTAGAGTAATTTATATTTCCACTTACATTCCTCAAAAATGTGGGATTGCCACTTTTACTAAAGATGTCACTAGTGCTATAAATTTATTAAATCCACGGGCTTTAGCAGAAATAATGCCAATTATTAAAGATAATGAGAATCCTAATTTTCCTTGGGAAGTAAAACATAAAATTATTCAATCTGATTTAAATTCATATTTAGAAGCGGCCACTTATATTAATGATTCCAGTTGTGACTTGGTTTTAATTGAACATGAGTTTGGTATTTTTGGAGGAAAATGCGGAGAATATTTAATTCCATTTTTAGAAGCTATTAAAAAACCAAAAATAATGACTTGTCATACTATTATTGAGGATCCTTTTAATGAATGGGGTTTAGTATTTCAAAAATTAGTAAAAATTGTTGATGGAATAACGGTGATGACAAAAGATAGTGTCAAAAAACTAAACACTTTATATGGAGTTAAAAAAAATATTATTGCTATTATTCCTCATGGAACACCAGATTTAACTTATGATTCTACTGAAAGTTATAAAAAGAAAAAGAAATTACTGGGAAGAATTATTTTGGGTAATATAAATTTACTTTCTGAGAGTAAAGGAATTGATTATGCAATTGAAGCAGTGGCTAAAATTGCTAAAAAATATCCTCAAGTTTTATATTTAGTTATTGGTCAAACTCATCCTAATATTTTAGAAAGAGAAGGAGAAAAATATCGAAATTCTTTAAAAAGAAAAATAAAAAAATTAGGTATTCAAAAAAATGTCAGATTTATTAATCGTTATGTATCCTTGGAAGAATTAATTAAGTGGTTAAAAATTATTGATATTTATATTACTCCCTATCTTGATCCTCAACAATCATCTTCGGGGGCTTTAGCTTATGCGGTTGGAGCTGGTAAACCCTGTGTGGCAACTAAATATTTATATGCTCAAGAATTGTTGGCTGATGGTAGAGGTATTTTAGTTCCCTTTAGGGATTCAAATGCTATTGCTGAATCGGTTATTAATCTTTGGCAAAATCAAGCTAAAAGAAAACAAATAGAAGATAGAGCCTATAAATATGGTCGCTTTATGACTTGGCCTAGTGTGGCCATTCAACACCTTGATTTTTTTGCCCAAATCATTGAAAAGAATGAATCAAAACATAAAAAAACAAATTGATTATTTACTTAAACTAACCGATAAGACTGGTGTTATTGAACATTGTATTTTTGATAAACCAGACTATTTAGAGGGTTATTCTGTTGATGATAATGCTCGAGCTTTACAAATTTGTTTAAGATTTAAAAACCAATATCCAATATTAGAAAAATTTTTACCTGTTTATTTTAATTTTTTAAAATCAGCGTTAAAAGATAATGTTCTTTATAGTGACTTAAATTCAGATCTTAGTTGGCAAAATAATTTTGAACTTAATGGAGAACATTATGGGAGAACTTTGGCAACTTTAGGAGAAATGGGGAATAAAGATCTTTTTGATCAAATATATAAATCGTTTATTACTAAAACTTCTCCTCATCAACGAGTTTTGGGACAAATAATTTTGGGATTAAAATATTATCATTCAGAGGACATTAAAATTTGGGCTGACTTATTGGTTGAACAATATTTAAAAGAAAAAACTGATTCATGGAAATGGTTTGAATCAATACTTTCTTATGATATTGGTCGTTTACCAATGGCATTATTAACTGCTTACGAAATTACTAATGATATTAAATATTTAGAAATTTCACTAGAATCTTTAGATTTTTTGACGGAAATAACTTTTGATAAAAAACTTGATTGTTTTGTTTTTCCTGGAAATAATGGTTGGATTACTAAAGATGGAACTAAAGCTATTTTTGATCAACAACCAATTGAGGCTGGATCAGCAACTGAAGCTTATTCTTTGGCTTTTAAAATTACTAAAAACAAAAAATATCAAGATTTAGCTTTAAAATCTTTTGCTTGGTATAGTGGTAAAAATATTATAAAAGCTAATATGATTAACTCTAAAACTGGTGGAATTTATGACGGTTTCAATGAAAAAGAAAAAAATCTTAATCAAGGAGCTGAATCTGTTTTATCCTATCTTTTGGCTTATAGTACTA
>Ga0209540_10003056_pt1 | contig 11624 bp, 9 predicted proteins | sample BarGraIncu01121A_FD_184501 | JGI IMG/M metagenome (GOLD analysis project Ga0209540, IMG submission 184501) | Arctic peat soil microbial communities from Barrow, Alaska - Barrow Graham LP Incubations 011-21A (SPAdes) (version 2) | ecosystem: Environmental > Terrestrial > Soil > Wetlands > Peat... | reverse complement strand
TTTCCGGTTCAGCGTACCGGAGAAATCATTGAGAGTATCAATTTAAAAAAGCAAACAGATTAAAAAAAATTCACAATGAAGCATATTGAAGTAGTAGCAGCCGTTATCCTACACAACAATAAGATATTGTGTGTTCAGCGCAATGAGCATAAATACGATTATATCTCGTTAAAATACGAATTCCCCGGGGGTAAGTTGGAACCGGATGAAACAAAAGAACATGCTTTAATAAGAGAAATAAAAGAAGAACTGGAACTGGATATTAAAGTACTGGAACATTTCCTGACTGTAGAACACGAATATCCCGATTTTAAAATCACCATGCATAGCTTTATCTGTTCGTGCGAAAACACCCTGCATACACTCACAGAGCATATCAATTCCAGATGGTTCAACAAAGAACTGCTGTTATTATTAGACTGGTCGGCAGCGGATATTCCGATTGTGGAAAAAATTACCAGTGGTGAATAAGCAGAAACCCCATGCTGTTTGGCACCTTCTCCATTTATCTGGCATTTGCCCTGTTTCTTAATGCCCTAAACGCCGTACTGGTAGTCTGTGTATTATTTATTTTTATGCTGACTGTTGTAGTGCCAATGGAAGAAAAAAGATTATTACAGGATTTTGGAGATGAATATACGGCCTATCGCAAAAAGGTATCTAAGTTTATTCCGTGGGTGCAGAGAAAAAATTAGCAGCAGGAATAAGCCAGCTGGTAAGGGAAAAGCTTATTTACCTTTATCATAAACCGTTCCGATTGTAAGATTGGGGCGGTTTGTTTTATTGAAAGAAATGAGACAATAAAATATAGTTAATAAAATAGTGGGGTTTGTAAAATAGAATGTGTAGCTTTGTGGTTTGAAAATGCTTATATCAAAAATCTTTAAAATTATTTTTATATGAACCAATATGAGACATTACTTAAATATGTAAAAGATAATGGAGTTAGAAAGTCAGATAGAACTGGTACTGGAACTTTAAGTGTTTTTGGTTACCAAATGCGATTTGATTTGAATGAAGGATTTCCATTAATTACTACAAAAAAAATACATTTAAAATCTATTATACATGAACTCTTGTGGTTCTTAAAAGGAGATAGTAATATTAAATATTTAAAGGAAAATGGAGTAACTATTTGGGATGAATGGGCAGATTCAAATGGAGATTTAGGACCAGTTTATGGATATCAGTGGAGAAATTGGACAACTCCAAGTGGTGAACATATAGACCAAATTTCTCAAGTTATTAATACTTTAAAAAACAATCCTGATTCAAGAAGAATTATTGTTAGCGCATGGAATGTTGCAGATATAGAAAATATGAAACTTCCCCCTTGTCATTGTTTGTTTCAATTTTACGTAGCAGACAATAAATTATCATGTCAAATGTATCAAAGGAGTGCTGACATGTTTTTAGGTGTTCCATTTAATATTGCATCCTATGCACTTTTAACAATGATGGTTGCACAAGTTTGTAATTTAGAATTAGGAGAATTTATTCATACTTTAGGTGATGCTCACATATACCTTAATCATTTAGATCAAGTTGACTTACAATTATCCAGAGTTCCAAAGCCATATCCCAAAATGTTGATCAATACTAATGTAAAAGATATATTTTCATTTAAATTTGAAGATTTCACATTAGTAGGTTATGATGCATATCCAAATATTAAAGCCCCTATAGCTGTATGAACGGAGTTGATAATTCTATTATCGAAAGAAATAATAATTTAATTAAAGGTTATAGGATTGCCTTTAGTGAAAAAAAAAGCCCAATTGAGGTGAAATTTAGGGATCTAATTCCCGAATTAAAAAGTATTGATAGATATACGCATCTTATTCATAGTTACCCAGCAAAGTTACTTGTTCATATTCCATATTTTTTTTTAAATAATTCAGTACTTTCTAGTTTTGGAGATAATGTTTTAGATCCATTTAATGGAAGTGGAACTGTGTATTTGGAAACCCTTCTGTCAGGAAAGAATGCTTTTGGGGCAGATTCTAACCCTTTAGCTAGTTTGATAGCAAAAGTGAAATCTACCAAATACGACACTCAAGAACTTGAAAACCAATTAAATAAAATTGTCAAAAACTCAAGAATAAGTAAAAACAAAGAATTACCAGATGTTGTGAATTGTGACAAATGGTTCTCGTTAAAAAATAAAACATATCTATCAACTATTTTATATCAAATAAACAAAGTACAAGATGAAAAGATTAAAAATTTCATGCTTGTATCTTTTTCAAATTGTGTAAAAAAAGTTAGTTATGCAGACCCTAGAGTTTCAGTACCAGTACAATTAAATGCAGAGAAATATGACCATAACTCTGATTATAGAATTAAGATTTTAAAAAAAATTGATGAAATAAACAATGTTGATGTTATTGAAAAATTTAATTCTATTACAAAAGAAAACATAAAACGTTTTCAAAAACTAGAAATAACATTAATAGATAACTATACAGCCAATTACATCTCAAATGATGCTCGAAAATTATTTAGATCAGAGTCAGAATTACTTGAAAATAATTCAATTCAATTAATTATTACGTCACCACCTTATGCTGGTGCACAAAAATATATTCGTTCTTCTAGTTTGAACCTCGGCTGGACAGGGTTAGCTAAAATCTCTGATTTAAGAACGTTAGATAGAAAGAATATTGGTAGGGAAATATATTCCAAATGTGAAATTAACGTCACAAATACTGGAATTTCTAATGCTGATAAATTAATTGAAAAAATAGCATTAATAAATGAATCAAGAGCCAATATAGCTTGTCAGTATCTACAAGAAATGAAAAAAGCAATTGATGAAATGATTAGAGTTTTAAAAATAGATGGATACATTGTACTTGTAATTGGGAATAATAAAATTTGCAACTATGAATTTAACACTCAGGAGTATCTGACTGAATATATTTTAAGGAAAGGATTAAAACTAGAGTTTAAATTAATAGATTCTATTAATTCATATGGTCTTATGACAAAAAGAAATAAAACTGCAGATATTATTTCAAGAGAATACATTTTAGTATTTAAAAAATGAGCTATGGACGAAAAAATATTTAATGAAAATTTAAAAGAAAGAATATATACTTTAAATAAAACTATTTGGGAGAATAAAATTAATGGACAGAAAATCACAAATTGGTTGAATAATTTTGAAACAGATGAAGAAAAAAGTATTGCACTATACTTATTATCTGAGTTCATGTATTTTGGTGATATTCAATTAAAAGTTTTATTAAAAACGCTTTATAGAGATTTATTTCGTTACCCAATAATAAATCAGATTAGAATTGATAATGCACATACATTAGACTCAAATATCATTGAACCTGAATATCACAAAATTCTATATAATACAAGATTTTTTAGTATTGGGAATCCATCTGCAAGCAGTGCACATTTAATGTATTATTTTAGGCAAGAAAATAATCTTCCAACATGTCCACTTTTTGATGAGAATGGAATAGATTATTCAAAATTAAAGTATGTAATTTTTATTGATGATTTTTGTGGAACAGGCAGTCAAGTAACTTCTGATGTAGAACTTATAACTAAGATAAATCAAATTCGTGCTACAAATAGCAATATTGTTATTAGTTATTTTATGCTTGTTGGAACAACACATGGAATACAAAATATTATTTTATCTAAATTATTTGATAAAGTCGAAGCTGTTATTGAAATTGATGACACATTTAAATGTTTTAGTCCAGACTCAAGACTTTTCAAAGGTATAGACTTACCTTATGATATAACAACTTATAAAGAAACTGTGTACAAATATGGATTCCCATTAATTAAAAGCATTTCTCTTGGACTTGGACATGATGATACTAAATCAGACATGATTGCTCATTTTAATGCTCTTGGTTTTGGTGACTGTCAGTTGCTTTTAGGCTTTAACCATAATACACCTGATAATACACTACCAATCATTTGGTATGATGAACAACATATATGTTGGACACCTATTTTTAAAAGGTATAATAAAAAATATACATTCTAATGGAAAATCCGTTTAACATAACAAAGGCTAATGATTATAGCGATTTAGATATTGCAAATTATTGGGTAGATTTTTTCGGAGATAGTCAAAAAATTAAACCGAATTCTCAGATGCCTATTTTGATAAAAGGGAGTAAGGGTAGTGGTAAAACTCACCTTCTTAAATACTTTTCTTACGAACTCCAAAAGATCAAATCTGGAGGTAATCTTGAGAACATATTAAAACAAGATAAATATATAGGTGTTTTTTATCGGTGTAGTGGTTTAAATTCTGATCGGTTTAAAGGTAAAGGAATATCTGATGAAGATTGGACATTAATTTTTTCATATTACTTGGAATTGTGGTTTGCACAAAAATTAATCAGTATTTTAATAGATTTTGAGATTAAATCTGATATTCAAAAAGTAGTAGCAAATAAAATTATTTTATTATTTGATAAATATGATAACTTAAATGCTCAAAATCTCGATGAATTGCTTAAAATTCTAATCAATTTGCAAAAAAACCTCGATTATGAGATAAAAAATATTGGATTTAATAGAAATGAAAAACCAAAATTCGAGTTACTTTTAAATACTGGAACGTTAATTTATGGGATTCCCAAAATTATTAATAACTGTATCCCACAGTTTAAAGATATTTTCTTTTTATATATCATTGATGAATTTGAAAACATTACTTTAGATCAACAGAGAATATTTAATTCCTTATATAGAGAACGTGATTTTCCCGGTTCATTCAGAATAGGAGGAAGATTATATGCTTTTAAAACATTTGAAACCTTAGGTAGTAATGAGGAAAATATAAAAGATTCTGAATATGAAATTGTTATCCTAGATGAAGATAGAAGAGATAATGAAGATAAATATTCAGAGTTTATAATTGAGATATGTACAAAAAAACTAGAAAACAATTCCTTTGGCGAATTTACTAATGAACGGTTTATCAGTTATTTTGAAAAATTTGAAGAAAAGATTTTTTTGTCCAAATTAAATGAAAAGGGAGACAAATCAAAAGATAGTCACATTAAGAAGCTAATTGCAAAGTTACAATTGCTAAAATTGACTCAGGATGAAATAGATACTATTATTTTCAATATTTCATTTAAGGATCATAAATTAATTGAAAAAGCAAAATATTTAAATTTTTATAGAGAATGGAAGAAAGGGAAAAATCTCCTTTCAAGTTCTCACGAAATTAAAACTGCAGCTGAAAATTATGTGAAAGAGATTAATCTAAAAACAAATTCAATAGCAAAGATTATAGAATACTACAAATTTGATTTATTGGATCAATTGGCACGTGAATCTTCTTCTCAGATTGAATCGTATGTTGATATTTATAAATACATTAAAATGTCTGCTGGATCTCCTAGAAATTTTCTAAATATAATCAAAATATCATATGATAATGAATATCAAAAAAATCATTTAATTCCTTTCACAGATGATAATGTTATAACACTAGATTCACAATTAGGAGCTATTAAAAAAGTTACTGAATGGTTCTTAGATACAAATAGAATCCCATTTCGAATTGAGGGTGAATTTTATTCAACTGATTTAGTAAATAAGATTGGCAACTATTTAAGAGAAATTCGATTTTCAAATACACCTCCAGAATGTTCTATTAATTTATTTTCAATAGATAGTAATTTTATAAGTAAATATAGTATTGCTTTTACATATTTACTTAATTACTCATATTTGATCAAATCAGGAGATAGAAGAGGTAATAATGAAGATAAGAAGGAAATGACTTTTTACATAAATGGTACAATTGCTCCATACTATGAATTGTCAATAAACAAAAGAGGCGTTATAAAAATCGGAAATGACATTCTAAATTCATTTATTATAAAAGATGATACCGTTGTAAATAAAAAACTTAAGAATTATAACGCTCCATTTCGGGAAATTCCAAATTTAATAGATTTTAATAGTAATGACTAATATAGATTTTACATATTTCTATAAACACAAATTTAATTCTGTTTGTGATCTTGTTTCTGGACGTAGTTATGATTTCTTCATCTCGTTTAACAGTGAATCAGAGAGAGTTTTAAAAATATACAAACATATTGATTCCCCCAATAGAATATGGATAGTTAACGAGCTAAATCTCTTTACAAGCACATCAAATCATTTCATTTTAACTGGGAACGATAATGATGATGCGCATAACTTAATAACGGTTAATAATATCACAAAATCAAGTTCAATTTGTATTGACATCACAGGTTTCCCAGTAACTTTCCTTTTTTTACTATTAAAGAATCTTCAACTTAACGACATGTTACATTTTGACTGTATATACTCTGAACCAAGGACATACAATCAAAAGGAGCACACCAAATTTACTGAAGATTTTATTGAAGTAAAACAGATTGAAGGTTTTGAGGGTATTCATAACACATTTGATGATTCAAATGACATATTAATAATCGCTTCTGGATATGATCACTCTAGAATTATTGATGTTTGCAAAAATAAAGGTTCAGCAAAAAAAATACAACTTTTTGGTTTACCTTCGTTACAACCTGATTTTTATCAAGAAAACATCATAAAAACAGAAAAGGCATCAGAAGAACTTGGTCATCCAAATTTTAATGACTTTGATTTCAATATTTTTGCACCAGCTAATGATCCATTTGCGACTGCTCAAGAATTAAAATTATTTATTGAAAAGATAAATGGGAGAAAGAAAATAACAAATATTTATTTAAGCCCATTATCTACAAAAGCACAAGCATTAGGATTTGCTCTATATTATTTGTGGGAGTGTGAAAATGAGGCAGTAAGTATTATTTATCCTTTTTGTAATAAAACGTTTGGAAATACATCAAGAGGTATTTCAAACATTTCTTTATTTCAAATTGAATTACCTTCTTCTACAATATAATTTTATTTTCATTCTACATTACAATATTGAATATTAAAACCTAATAGGTGTAACTTCCCATGCTAAACTATTACTACTCCGATACAATAGAACAATTCCTAGCCAAGAGTACCCAAGAAATTATTGGGTTTATTAGTTTGGCTAATCAATTTGATTCGAATAGGAATCAGAATCAATCGTGGGAGCAACAAATACCTTTATTGAAGAAAGCATTGGAGGGTTTTAAGGGAATGTTGTTTTTGGAGTTTTCTATTCCACGCATGGGCAAGCGGGTAGATTGTTTGCTGATTATTCAAGATATTGTTTTTGTTATTGAGTTTAAGATAGGCGAGAAGGAATATTTAAGTGCAAATATCGATCAGGTATGGGATTATGCATTGGATTTAAAAAACTTTCATAAACCAAGTCATAAGGCATTATTGGTTCCTATACTGCTTGCTTCGGAAGCCAAGAATTCCTTTCTGAAGATTTATGCTACTTCGCATACCGATGGTTTGATGAGTCCTATCAAATCGAATAAACATGAATTACGTGAAGTCATAGAAAATTCCATTTCTTTTTCGTTGGATAGAAGCCCTATAGATGGTGATAGCTATGCCAAAGGAAGCTACTCTCCCACTCCTACCATTATAGAAGCTGCTGTTTCGCTATATGAGAATCATTCGGTTGAGAACATTACACGGAATGATGCGGAAGCCATCAATTTAAGTCTTACTACAGATTCTATTTCAATCCTAATAGACGATGCAAAAGCGAATCATAAAAAGATTATTTGTTTTGTAACGGGTGTACCGGGTGCCGGAAAAACGTTGGTGGGTTTAAAAGTAGCTACTGCTCATTTAGACAAAGAAAAAGGAAATACTTCTGTGTTTCTTTCGGGCAATGGTCCTTTGGTGGCTGTATTGCAAGAAGCTTTGACTCGCGATAAAGTGCAGCGTGAAAAAGACCTTGGAAATAAAATGACCAAGAGTTTAGCGCGTGAAGGTGTAAAAGCTTTTATTCAGATTATTCATCATTATCGGGATGCTTATTTAGTAGATCCGAACCCACCTTACGATCATGTGGCAATATTTGACGAAGCGCAACGTGCTTGGGATAAAGAGCAAACGGTGAACTTTATGAAAAGGAAAAAGAATCAACCGGACTTTAAGTATTCGGAACCTGAATATCTTATTTCTTGCCTCGATAGACACAAAGATTGGGCCGTGGTAGTTTGTTTAGTAGGTGGTGGGCAGGAAATCAATACTGGTGAAGCGGGCATTTCGGAATGGTTGAATGCTATCTATGATTCCTTTCCCGAATGGGAAGTTTGCATTTCGCCCTACCTAACCGATAGTGAATACAATGCTGTAGATACCATTGCCAAGCTCCAAACAAAATGTACTACGAATTTTGATAAGGATTTACATTTGGCAGTGTCCATGCGTTCGTTTCGTGCAGAGAGTGTTTCGTTATTTGTAAAACAAACTTTAGATATAGATATTGAGGCGGCAAAGAAAACATTGTCGTTGATTTCTGAGAACTATCCAATTGTACTTACCAGAGATTTGAATAAAGCGAAGGCTTGGTTAAAGGAAAAAGCAAGAGGAACAGAACGGTATGGAATTGTTGTTTCATCGCAAGCACAACGTTTAAGGCCCTTGGCTATTGATGTGCGTGTACAAACAGACCCTGTACATTGGTTCTTGGATGGAAAAGAAGATGTTCGTTCGTCGTACTATCTCGAAGATGTCGCCACCGAATTTCAAGTTCAAGGTTTGGAATTGGATTGGGCTTGTGTTACCTGGGATGGTGATTTACGGTTTTCGGATGAAGGTTGGGAAAGTTATTCTTTTGTAGGTAGTAAATGGCAACATATCCACAAAGACGAACGAAAAAAATACTTACTGAATGCATATCGAGTTCTATTAACCCGTGCCCGTCAGGGAATGGTGATAGTGGTGCCCGAAGGCAATCCCGAAGATCATACCCGCAAGGCGGAATATTATGATGGTACGTTTGAATATTTAAAGGAATTGGGGATAAGGGAAATTTAATCGGGATATGAAAATGAGAGCCGCATTTCCCCCTGTTAGGCGTAGTGTGTAAATGTTTGGCGTAGTCTGTGACTACGTCAAGCTAAAAGGAAAGCTGAGCTTTCCACATTTTAGTTTATACGCAGGAGCAGTTTTCCTGGCAAGCCAAGCGGCAGAGCCGAGCGGTAAACCGTGCCAAAACAAATAGAAAAGAAGCACAGGTCACACCCAGATAGCTATCGGGATGTAAACCGTACCATAACAAACAGAAAAGAAGCACAGGTCAAAGGTCTGCGGTAGCGGGTGTTCATTTAATTAAATTTGTATATCTAACAGATAGAAAAAATGAAAAAAATAAATATACTCATTTTTAGTTTATGTATCACTTTAATGATGCACTCAACTCCATTGACAACAATATCCGTTGTATCTACAGCAGGTGGTCTTTCAACAGCCATCACTGCTTTAGGTGGTGATTTATTAACCGTTACAAATATAACAGTAACAGGAACTATGGATCAACGTGATTTTACAACACTAAAATTGAGGATGGACCTATTAAATGTAATTGATTTGAGTGCTGTGAATGTTGTTGCATACTCTACCTTTCCAGCTAACACCATTCCAATGGAAGCCTTTTCAAATAATAGAAGAATAGCTTCGATAGATCTTCCTACTTCGGTTACTTCGATTGATAAAGATGCTTTTTATGGTTGTGAATCTTTATTTAGTATAAAGATCCCTAACACTGTAACTTCAATTGGTGATGGCTCTTTTTATGGCTGTGGTTTTAAAACCATAACTATACCCTCTTCTGTTACATTAATAGGAGTTTGGGCTTTTGCACATAGCGGTTTGACCTCTATCACCATTCCTTCTTCGGTAACTATAATAAGTGATGCTACTTTTTATGAATGTGAATATCTAACAACAGTTTCGATGCCATCTACTGTTATTACTATTGGAATTTCAGCATTTGAATATTGTAGAAATTTGTATTCAATAAATTTTCCATCTTCTTTAACATCTATCAGGTATTCTGCTTTTGCAACTTGTAGTTTATTGAGAACTATAACTATTCCTTCAGCTGTGACTTATATTGGGGGGTTTGCTTTTTTTCGCAGTGGGATAACATCTGTAAAAATTGAATCAGAAATAAAAATTATTGGAGATTATGCTTTTTCAAGCTGTAGTAATTTAGAATCGATAAATATTCCTTCTTCTTTGACTTCTATTGGTGAAGGTCTTTTTTTTTATTGCATTAATTTAAAATCGATAACTATTCCTTCTTCGATTAGTTCGATTGGTTCATACGCCTTTATAGCATGTAGTAGATTGACTTCAATGATTATTCCACCTTCGGTTACTTCTATTGGAGAATACGCTTTTTCAAATTGCAGTGGTTTGACATCAGTAACAATTCCTTCATCGGTTTCTTCAATTGAATCTTTTACTTTTTTTTGGTGTGAAGGATTAACATCAATAACAATCCCTTCTTCTGTAAAGACAATCGGAATTTCAGTTTTCTGTGGATGTTCCGGTTTAACATCGATAATCATTCCTTCTTCAGTGAAATCTATTGGAGGTGCTATTCTTTTTAATTGTACGAGTTTAAAATCTATTTATGCTAATTCAATAACACCAATTGATGTAAGTTCAGTAGTTGATAATTTTGGTAACGTGAATAAATCAACATGTATCTTATATGTTCCTATTGGCACTAAATCTGCTTATCAGGCAGCTGCTCAATGGAAAGATTTTATATATATTGTGGAAACAGCAACAGAAGTAAAGTCTATTAGCCAAAGTAATATGAAAATAAAAATAATGAATGGGAACCTTCTTATTGAAAATGGAGAAAAAGGGGCAATCCTAAAAATATTCACCGTATCGGGAGTGAAAATAAAGGAACTACCGATTGAAAATTATCAAACAAGTGTTTCACTACCAGTCGGAATTTATGTGCTTCAAATCGGACTTTATACTGATAAAATTGTCATCAGATAGTAACCTTGTTGAGAGTAGCGTAGTATGGGTTGTTTGGAGTAGCCCGTCCTAACGGATATGTATGGTAATTGGGATTTTGTAATCCCTGTTTGTCGTAGTCTCCAGACTACGTCAAGCTAAAAGGAAAGCTCAGCTTTCCACATTTTAGTTCTTGTTTATAATGCCTGTCCTCGAGGATATACTTATTAGAAGAGTCAAGTTTGGTCCTGGTAACAAACAGCAATATTTCTACATTTAAAGAGAGGTATATCCGGTCAGACTGCTTGCATTAAAATTCATATTGATATAAATAGAATTTGATTCACAAAAAATACACTGTCATGAAAACATTTATTAAATTACTCACAGTTTGTTTGTTCTTCACAAGTTGTGGTCTATTGGACAGTCAGAAAATGATTACTATCAAAGGTCAGCTTTCGGGTCCGTCCAAATCAAATGTGCAAAAAGTAAAATCAACAGTTCCAACACTGGCCGATGCCACCAAAGTGCTTGTTTTTTATGGCAATACATATGCATTGACCAATATCACAAACGGTTCGTTTACTACGCAGGCTCCCGAAGGCAGTGCTTCGTGTCTTGTGTTTCTGGATGCGAATAACCGGTTTATTGGCAACTTATTTGCCGGTGGAATAAATGTATTACCTCTGGTGAATATGGGAGATGCTTCAAGTATTGATTTGTCA
>Ga0209540_10003055_pt1 | contig 11628 bp, 7 predicted proteins | sample BarGraIncu01121A_FD_184501 | JGI IMG/M metagenome (GOLD analysis project Ga0209540, IMG submission 184501) | Arctic peat soil microbial communities from Barrow, Alaska - Barrow Graham LP Incubations 011-21A (SPAdes) (version 2) | ecosystem: Environmental > Terrestrial > Soil > Wetlands > Peat... | reverse complement strand
TGGGCGAAGAGGTCTTTGAGCGGTTGCAGATGACGGCAGGGCAGTTCCCTTCGTTCAACGTCGACATGATCTTCAACTTCCCGAGCCAAACTGAAGACATCCTCATCCGCGACATCGAGCTCGTGAAGGCGACGGGCGCCAACCAGACGACGTTCTACCCTCTGATGGCCTCCCCCCTGCGGCGAAGGGAGCTCGCCGAGACGGTCGGGGCGATCGACTTTGACCGCGAGGCGCGCTACTACCGACTCGTCGCCGGCGCGCTCGCCCCCGAGTTCGAGCCGGGCAGCGCGTGGACGTTCTCACGCGACCGCGACGCCATGATCGACGAGTACATCGTCGACTATCCCGAGTACGTGGGCGTGGGATCAGGCGCGCTCTCGTTCCTTGACGGCACGATCTACGGCAACACCTTCTCGCTCGCCGAGTACGGCAAGCGCGTCGACTCCGGGCAGATGGGCGTCGTCAAGCGCGGCGAGAAGTACGGCTTCTTCGCCCAGATGCGCTACCGCTTCGTCACCGACCTGTTCGGACTGAGGCTCGACAAGGCGCGCTTCCGCCGGGACTTCGGCGTGCCCGCGGAGATCGGGCTCGGCGCCGAGATCGCGTTCATGACCATGGTCGGCGGCATCGCCACGAACACGCGCGAGGAGATCACGCTGACCGACCACGGCCGCTACCTCTTGCTCGTCATGATGCGCGAGACGCTGGCCACCAGTAACGACGCGCGCGACAAGGCCCGCGCCGAGCTTCCGCTCGAGGAGCGCATCCTGCTGCTCGAGGGTGACACCTCGGCGATGCTGGCAAGCGAACCCGCGCTCGCGGCCGGGTAGCGCACACCCGGAAGCCTCCAAGCCGCGAGAGTTGGTGGCTGCCGCGGGGCCGTCATCCAGTAGACTGGTGCCCGCACGTCCCCGCCGACTCGCTGCGCAGAGAAGGACGACGATGGTTGAGAACACCGATCGCATCCTGGTCATGGGCGTGGGCAACCCGCTCATGCGTGACGACGGCATCGGGCCGCGCGTCGTGGAGCTGCTGCTTGCCGGCTACCGTTTCCCGGACAACGTCGAGATCGTCGACGCAGGAACCATGAGCTACATGATCCTGGACCTGTTCCGCGGCATCGACCGGCTCATCATCGTCGACGCGGTGCGGGAGACCGGCCACCCCGCCGGATCTGTCATGAAGATGACGCCCGAGGAGATCGCTCCCAACCAGGTCCCGCACTCCATGCACGACATCGCCCTCGTCAACGTGCTGCAAGCCGCGGAGTTCATGGGCAGCGCCCCGCCCGCTGTGGCCATCGGTGTGCAGATCGACACGATCGAGGAGTGGGTGCTCGAGCTTTCTCCCGCCGTAGAGGCGGCAGTGCCGATCGCTGCCGCCGCCGTGCTCGACGAGCTCGCCGCGCTCGGCTCGCCCGGCGTCCCCAACGACGACGCCGACGTGCACGCCCAGGTCATCGCGGCCCTGCGGTCATACGCGCCGATGCCGGACAACACGCCGGCCGAGGATGGGTAGCCAGGCGCCGTCGGGCGCTACCCGACTCGCAGCTCGCGCCTGATGCTCTCGGCGATGCCGCTCGGGTCCAGACCGAGGCGCGCGAAGAGCTCCGGCGAGGACCCGGACGACTGGTAGCCGTCCACGCCGAGCGTGACGAGACGCGCCTCCCCGCCGTTGCGCGCCAACCATTCAGCCACGGAGGCTCCAAGGCCGGTCCTCACGTTGTGGTCTTCGATGGTGACGAGCAGCGGAGCGTCGGAGGCGTAGCGCATCGCCGCGTCGTCCAGCTCGAGCGGGGTGGCGACGATGCCCACCTCGACCTCGGCGCCTTCCTCGCGCAGCGCGTCGGCGGCCACCACTGCGGCGCCCGCAAGCGTCCCCATCGCCAGAATGACCGCGTCGGCCCCTTCACGCGCCCATACGATCTCCCCAGGTGCGAACTGGTAGCCGTCGCCGAACAGCGGCTTGCCGTGATCGCCGAGGATGATCGGCAGCTTGCTTCTGCCCATCGGCACGGCGATGTTGCCCTGCAGCGTGGCCGCCGCACGCACGGCCCGGTCGGTCTGATTGGGATCGGCGGGCACGAACACCCGCCAGCCGAAGAAGTCGCGCAGGGCGCCCACGTAGTCCAGGCATTGGTGCGTCTTGCCGTCCTCGCCGACGTCCACGCCGCAGTGCGTCACGGCCAACTTGAGCGCCGCGCCGTTGATGTCGTTGAGCCTCTGCTGGTTGTACGCCTCATCGATGCCGAAGACCCCGAAGTCACCCCAGAAGGCGACGACCCCGCGCACGGTTGAGAGCGCTCCGCCGATGGTGGCGGCATTGTGCTCGCCCACGCCGCACTCGATGAAGCGATCGGGGTACTTAGCCCAGAACGCCTCGGTCTTCACCGACTGGGCGAGGTCGCAGTCGACCACGGCGATCACGACATCAGGGTTCGCCTCGGCGAGGTCGACGAGCGCCTTGCCCCACGCCGACCGGTTGTCCGTCTTCGCATCGGCCGCGTACGTGCGCGGCACGCCCGGGCTCAGCGTGACCGGTGGGGTCTGGTGGTCGAGCGCGACCACCGAACAGGGCTGCGAGCGCCGCGCGCACGCTTCATCAAGCGCGGACGGGTCGAGGCCCAGCTCGGCCATCGCGCGCGGGTACTCTTCGGCGGTCAGTGCGCGGCCGTGGAACTCGGGGAGGTCCTCCATGAAGTTGACGCCTTTGCCGATCACGGTGTGGGCGAGCACCACCGTCGGAACGCCGTCTGCTACGCCGTCGGCGATCGCCGCGTGCAGCGCCGCGAGGTCGTGGCCGTCGCACTCGATGACGCGCCAGCCATCGGCCGCCCAGTCGGCCGGCACAGGAACGGGCATGACCTGCTCAGTGTGGCCGGAGATCTGGACGTGGTTCCAGTCCACCACGGCGGTGAGGTTGCCCAGCGCGTACTTCGCCGCGAGACGTCGCGCCTCTCCTACCTGGCCCTTCTGCTGCTCGCCATCGCTCATCGTCACGAACGTGTGCCATTCGCCGCCGGTCATGCGTGCTCCAAGCGCCAGCCCTATGCCAGCCGAGAGCCCCTGGCCCAGGTTGCCCGTCGACCACTCCACGCCGGGCACCGAGCGCTCCACGTGCCCCTCGAAGACGCTGCCGGCCTGACGGAAGTGCGCCGCGACCTGCTCGGCGGGGAAGAAGCCCGCTTGAGCCATCGCCGCGTAGACACCCGGCGAGGTGTGGCCGTGGCTGATGACGATGCGGTCGCGCCCGTCCCAGCGCGGCTCGGCCGGGCGCAAGCGCGCGCATGAGAAGAGCAGCGTGTAGAGCTCCATGGAGGAGAACGACCCGCCAGGATGGCCGGAGGCGGCCAGGCTCGTCGCGGTGAGCACCGTCCCGCGCGCGGCGTGCGCGCGCTGGGTCAGCGCGGCGAGTTGCTCGGCGGAAAGCGGTGCGGTCAGGCCCTCATTGAACACGTCGGCTCCTTCGTGGGGGCGGTATCGCCGTGCGTCGTGGCGGCGAGCAGGTACACTGTCTTCGCGTTCCCGTCCGATTATCCCCGAGGAAAGCCTCAAGCCGTGCAGAACCTTCTCGACACCGCCATCGCCGCCGCCCGCGAAGGCGGCGCACTCATCGAGTCGCGCGTCGCCGACATGGGCGAGGTGCGCAGCAAGTCGGCCTCGAGCGACCTCGTCACGGATACCGACGTCTCCTCCGGCGTCGCCGTCTGCCGAGCCATCGCCGAGCGCTTCGAAGGCGCGCGGTTCGTCTGCGAGGAGGACGAGGTCTACGATCTTGCAGGAGTGACGCGCGGAGACCTGTTCGACGACGAGGTGTGGGTCGTTGACCCGCTGGACGGCACCACATCGTTCGTCCACGCATACCCTTGCTACTCCGTGTCGGTGGCATGCCTGCGCGGCGGCCAGCCCGTCGCCGGCGCTGTCTACAACGCGGCGCTCCGCGAGATGAACGCCGGAGCTCTCGGGCTCGGCGCCACCCGCGAGTCCGTACCGCTCCGCGTCACCGAGACGGCGACCGTCGACAAGGCGCTGCTCATCACCGGCTTTCCCTACGACCGGGCCCTGCCGATGGACCGCGCGATCGCCGTGCTCGGGGCGTTCCTGCGCAACCCTGTTCACGGTATCCGCCGAGACGGCTCTGCCGCGATCGACTGCAGCCACGTCGCCGGCGCCCGCGCCGACGGCTTCTGGGAGTTCCACCTCAAGCCGTGGGACGTCGCGGCCGGAATCGCCATCATGCGCGAAGCCGGGGCGCTGGTCACCGACCACGACGGCAGTCCCTGGACGCCGTCCTCTGATGGCATCTGCTGCGCGAACCCCGCACTGCACGCCGGAATGCTGGAAGTGATCGCGCGGGGGCTGGCGACGCTGTAGCCCCCCTGCGCGCGGGGACTCGCGGGACGTCCCGCGCGCAGTTACGCAGAAAGGCCGCCGTGAGGCGGCCTTTCGAGTATGTTTGAGCACGGGACGTCCCGCGAGTCCCCAGGCCACAGCAGAAATCAGTACGAGCGCTTCTCTTCCACCTCGTCGTACTCGATGCCGCAGTCGGCGAGGACCTTCGTCACGGCCTGCTCCCCGCTCTCGATGCAGTTGGGAAGGCCGACTCCACGATAGCTGCCGCCTGCGAGGGCAAGACCGGACACCTGCTTGCTGCGCTCTTCGATGAGCGCGACGCGGTCGAGATGGCCCATCGTGTACTGGGGCATACCGCCGGTCCAGCGGAAGAAGCGATGGAAGATCGGCTCGGCCTTCGGGTTGATGCCGAGGATGCGGCGAAGCTCGGCCAGCGCCACCTGCGTCAGCTCCTCGTCGCCCTTCTCCATGATCGCCTGGTTCTGAGGCCCACCGAGAAACGCGCGCATCAGCACCTTGCCCTTCGGCGCGCGGCCCGGCCACTTGGTCGATGAGTACGTCGCCGCCAGCAACGTCGACTTCTCGATTGCGGGACAGAGCACCCCGAACTTGTTCGTGTCGATGCCGATCTCGCCCTCGTCGAAGGCGAAGGAGGCCGTCGCTGAGGAGCTCGCGGGAATCTCGGCGAGCGCATCAGCAATGCCCTCGTCGAGCGGGCGCACGAGCGGCTCGGCGGCCCAGGACTCGGTGGCGATGATGACCGAGTCGGCGGTCTCGGCGGTGCCATCGGAGAGGGTCGCGGTCCAGGTGCCGTCCTCGGCGCGCGAAAGCGACGTGACGCCGACGCCAGTGCGCAGCTTGTCGGGGCCGGCGGCGTCGGCCATGGCCTCGGAGAACTCGTGCATGCCGCCGGTGAACGCGGTGAAGAAGGTCTTGGGGTTCTTGGGGTCCGGCGGGTGCTTCTTGCGCATCGCTTCGACCATCTTGCGCTGGGCGAGGAAGCCCTTGATCATGCAGCCGTACTTCTGCTCCATCTCGAGCAGGTTCGGAAACGTGGCTGCAAGTGACATCTGCGCCGGATCAGAGCCGTGAACGCCGCCGACGAGCGGCTCGGCGAGGCGCTCGAGTATCTCCCGTCCCATGCGGCGCACGATGAAGTGCTCGAGCGTCTCATCGTTGAGCTGGCCCTCCGGCACGACCTTCTTGGGCACGAACAGGTCCCAGCCCGCGCGAATCTTGCCCGGCCACGTGAACAGCCCGGTAGTCGCGAACGGCAAGAACTTGGTGGGCGCGAACTGCATGACACCGTCGGGCATGGGATAGACACGGCCGCCCTTCAAGATGAGCGTCCCCTTGCGAGCCTCGTCGGTAGGCATCTTGTGGGAGTCGATGCCACAGAGCTTGGCGATGCGGTGCACCGCCGGCTTGGCTGTCAGGAAGCTGTCGGGGCCCCCGTCTACGACGAACCGCCCGAACTCGGTCTCGACGATCGCGCCCTTGATCTTGCCGCCGAGCCGGTCGTCCTTTTCGAACAGCACGAACCCCACGTCGTGCCCGGCCTCGGCGGCGCGCTTGACCTTGAGCGCTGCGCCCAGACCCGCGACCCCGCCGCCGATGATGATGACCTTCTTCATGTTCTTCCTTCGCCTCGTCGTATGCGCGCCGCATTGGCCCACGGGGTCGCTGCCCGCCTCCTCGGCGGAACCGGCCTACTCGATCAGTGCAGTCGCTTGGGCGTCTCGCCATCCTCGGCGAGACTGATGCCCCAATCGCCGAGAACCTTGGTAGCCGCCCTCTCGCCCGAGTCCACGCAGTTGGGCACGCCCACCCCGCGATAGCCTCCGCCTGCCAGCGCGAAGCCCGGCGTATCGGCGCACCGGCGCTCGAGGTCGTCGATGCGGTCGAGATGACCGAGCGTGTACTGAGGCATGCCACCCACCCAGCGGAAGACGCGCGCGAATAGAGGCTTGGCCTCGGTCTTCACGCCCAGCAGCTTGATGAACGCCTGCCGGGCGATCTCGACCAGTTCCTCGTCGCTTCGCTTGATGATCTCCTGATCGCGCGGTCCGCCGACGAACCCGCGAAGTAGGACGCGGCCCTTCGGCGCTCGGTCGGGCCACTTCGACGACATCAGCGAGATGCCGGTGACCGGTTCGTGCTCGACGGCCGGCGACAGGATCCCGTGCCAGTCCTTGTCGAACGGGCAGTCGGCCTCGTCGAGCCCCATGAGGATCGTCGCCGAGGACGAGGACGGGATGGTGGTGAGCACGTCAGCCATCGCGGCGTCGAAGCCGCGAACGAGCGGCTCGGCGGCCCAGACCTCGGCGGCGAGGATGACGGCGTCGCCTTCGAGTATCTCGCCGCCGGAAAGCGTGACGCGCCACGTGTCTCCCATGCGCTGAACTCGGGTGGCACCCGCACCCGTCCGGATGTTCTCGCGTCCCGCCGCGTCGGCCATCTTGTCGGTGAGGTACTGCAGGCCGAGCAGGAACGAACTGAAGAAGGTGCGGCGCTTGGCGCCTGGTTTGGGCGGGTACTTCTTGCGCATCTCGTCGACCTTCTTGCGCTGCGCGAGGAACCCCCGCACGAGCGAGCCGTTCTTCTGCTCCATCTCGAGCAAGTTGGGATAGGTCGCAGCGAGCGACATCTCGGCCGGATCCGAACCGTTGACGCCGCCCACGAGCGGCTCGGCGAGCCGGTCGAGGCACTCGCGACCCATACGACGCACGACGAAGCTCTGCACCGTCTCGTCGTGCTGCTGCGCGGTCTCCCCCGGCGCCCACTTCTCGCGGACCGGGAGCACCAGATCGAGCGCCATACGAAACTTCGCCGGCCACGAGTAGAGCTTGGTCGTGGCCATCGGCACGATCTTGGTCGGCGCGAACATCATGATGCCATCGGGCATCTCGATGAGCTTGCCTCCTTTGACGATGAACGTCTTCTTGTTCTCGTCGCACGTGGGGGTCTCGTCATCGAGAATGCCAAGGAGCTTGGCGACGCGGTGCACGGCCGGCTTGTCGGTCATGAACGAGTCGCTGCCCCCGTCGACTACGAACCTGCCGCGGCCATCCGGGTCGTCGACGATCTCGGTGGCGAGCTTGCCGCCGAGGCGAGGGTCCTTCTCGACGAGCGTGAACCCGACGTCGCGGCCGGCCTGGGCCGCGCGGCGGATCTTGAAGGCGGCCGCGAGTCCGGCAACGCCGCCGCCGATGACGATGACGCGCTTCACGTTGTTGCACTCCCCCGTTGGTGGACGGAACCTTCGTAAGGCACCCGGTGCCGGAGGCCCCTCGATCAGACTGCCAGAATCGGACGTTAGACCAGCTTGGCGACCGCCTCGGCCAGAGCCGCGATCACCAGCTCGTCGTCGTTAGGCACGGGCGCGCGGACGAAAGCGAGTCCGGCCTCGGCCGAATGCATTGCGGCGACCGTGTCCAGGTCGAACAGTGTCTCCATGTGGTCGGTCATGAACCCGATCGGGCACACGACCAGCGACTTGACGCGCGCGGCCGAAGCGGCCCCGATCAAGTCCTCAAGGCTCGGCTCGAGCCACGCCCCCGGCCGAGCGCCCTTCGACTGGTAGACCAGCAGCCACGGTTGCACGCCATCGACCGCCCCGTACGCCGAGAACTCCTCGAGCAACGGCGCGCCCGCTCCCGCACAGCCCTTCGACCAGCCCAGACGCCCTGCGACATCCGAAGCGATGCGCTCGAGGCCGCCGACATACGGATCATCAGCCTCGAGGTCGGACTCGGGCAGGCTGTGCGCGGTGAACGCGACGAGTGCGCCCTCCTCGGAAGCGAGGCCGGACAGCGCGACCGTGGTCGACTCGGCAAGGAAGTCCGCGAAGGCAGGCAGCTCGCTCGCGAGCGGTGCCTCCACGACCTCAAGCTCGCCGATCCCGCCGAGCGCCTCTTCGATCGCGAGCCGGTACTGGCCCGACGCGACCTTGGACTCGAACGGCGAGAGAGACACGGTGACCACCCGCGTGCATCCGGCGTCGGCCAGCTCCTTCAACGAGTCGGCGATGTAGGGATGCCAGTAGCGCATGCCCACGCGGACCTCGACCTCGTGCCCGAGCTCCGCGAGCCTTGCCGTGAGTCCCTCGGCCATGTCGGTGGCGATATCGACGAGCGGCGACTTGCCGCCGATCGTGTTGTAGTTGCCGCAGATACGTTGCACGAGTTCGGGTGAGGGCACTCGACCCATCAGGTTGCACATGAACGGCTCGACGGACTCGATCGAGTCCGGTCCACCGAAGCCCAACAGCAGAACGCCCGTGCGCCCCATGGCGGCTTACGCCCCCGCGCCCGAGCGGATGCGCTCGGAGTGCTCGTGCACGAAGCGGATCATCGTGCGTGCCTTCTCCGGATCGCTCGTCTTGTGAATGCCGTGGCCGAGGTTGAAGATGTGGCCCGGACGCGTGCCGACGGCTTCGAGGATCTCAACGACCATCTCCTCGAGCACCTTATCGGGCGCGAAGAGCGCGACCGGATCGATGTTGCCTTGGATGCCGAAGCTCGGGTCGATGATCTCCACGACCTTCTTCATGTCGAGGCGCCAGTCCACGCCGATGACGTCGCCGCCCGCCCTTTGGGCCAGGTCGAGCATCGAGGTCGCGCCATTCGGAAAGTGGATGATCGGAACGCCGCCGTCCGGCACGACCTTGTCGCCGTGGGCCTTGACCGCATCGATCACGCGCTTGGTGTGCTTCAGGACAGAGCGCTCGTAGTCCCGCGGCGCGACGTAACCCACCCAGCTGTCGAAGAGCTGGACGGCCTGGACCCCGGCGTCGATCTGGGCGCACAGGTATGCGATGACCGTGTCGGCGAACTTGGCCAGCAGCGAGTCCCACGCCTCGGGATCCCTCCACATGAGTGCTTTGCAGTTCTCGTAGTCACGAGTGCCGTGGCCCTCGATGGCATAGCTCGCGAGCGTGAACGGCGCGCCAGCGAAGCCGATGAGCGGGACCTTGTTCTCAAGTTCGCGGCGCAAGATCTTGATCGTGTCCATAACGAAGCCGGTGTCCTCGATCGGATCGGCCACGCCGAGTTTGGCGACGTCAGCCGCCGAGCGGACTGGGTTGTGGATGACAGGACCCTCGCCCTTCGCGAACTCGAGTTCCAGACCCATTCCCGGGAAGCCCACCAAGATGTCGGAGAACATGATCGCCGCATCCACTCCCACGATGTCGACGGGTTGCATCGATACCTCGACGGCGAGTTCGGGCGTGCGACACATCTCCAGGAAGCCGTGCTTGGCCCGTATCTCGCGGTACTCAGGCATGTAGCGGCCGGCCTGGCGCATCATCCAAACAGGGGTGCGCTCGGTCCGCTCGAGACGTGCGGCGCGCAAGAAGAGATCGTTGTAAGCCATGTGGAGACGTTCCTTTCACTGCGGAGTCTCTTACGGCTCGTCACGGGTCCTCATGCTCGCGAGCCGACGGCGATTCTACCATGCGGGCGTGCTCCAACGCCCGTGGTGACAAGTGTTACAACTCGTGATGAACGGCGCCTGGATCGCGACGAACGGAGCCCCGACCCGCAAGTACGCGGGTCGGGGCTCCGGAGCCAGGCGGACGCCTGTCCGAGAGGCTAGGCGACGTTGGGAGCGCCCTCGACGATCTTGTCGACGACCGAGGGGTCTGCGAGAGTCGTGGTGTCACCGAACTGGCTCATGTCTCGCTCGCCAGCAGCGACCTTGCGCAGAATGCGGCGCATGATCTTGCCCGAGCGGGTCTTGGGCAGGTCCGGAACGAGCTGGATGTGATCCGGGGTGGCAATCGGGCCGATCTCCGAGCGAACGTGGCCGCGTAGGATCGACACGGTGTCGTCCGAGGCCTCGGCGTTGGCCTTGAGGATCACGTACGCGTAGATGCCCTCACCCTTGATGTCGTGCGGGAAGCCGACGACGGCGGCCTCGGCGACGAGCGGGTGCGAGACGAGGGCAGACTCGACCTCGGCGGTACCTAGGCGGTGACCGGAAATGTTGATGACGTCGTCAACGCGGCCCATCAGCCAGTAGTAGCCGTCCTCGTCCTTCCGGCACCCGTCACCGGTGAAGTAATAGCCCGGGAAGGTCGTGAAATAGACCTCCTTCATGCGCGCGTTCTCTGGGTCGCCCCACGTCCCGCGCAGCATGCCCGGCCACGGGAACTTGATGCACAGGCGCCCGCCCTGGTTGACCGCGGTTTCGGTATGGTCCTCGTTAAGGATGATCGGCTGGATGCCGAACACCGGCCTGGTCGCCGAGCCTGGCTTCATCGGAATGGCGCCTGGGAGGTTGGTGATCATGTGACCGCCGGTCTCAGTCTGCCACCAGGTGTCGACGATGGGGACGCGTCCCCGGCCTATGTTGTCGTAGTACCACATCCACACCTCGGGGTTGATCGGTTCGCCGACCGTGCCTAGAACGCGAAGCGAGGACAGATCATACTTCGCCGGCCACTCGTTGCCGGCCTTGATGAGAGCGCGGATGGCGGTTGGCGCGGTGTAGAACTGCGTGATGCCGTGCTTGTCCACCATCTCCCAGAACCGGCCCGGGTTCGGGTAGTTCGGGACGCCCTCGAACATGACGGACGTCGCACCCAGCGAGAGAGCGCCGTACACGACGTAGCTGTGACCGGTGATCCAGCCGATGTCGGCGGTGCAGAAGAACACGTCGTCGTCGTGGTAGTCGAAGGTGTACTTCATCGTCATCGTCGTAAAGACGAGGTAGCCGCCGGTGGTGTGCAACACGCCCTTCGGCTTGCCGGTCGAGCCGGAGGTGTAGAGGATGAACAGCGGGTCCTCGGCGTCCATCCACTCGATGTCGCAGTGGCGCGCGAGGCCCTCGGTGCGCATCTCCTCGTGGTACCAGAAGTCACGGCCCGGCTCCATGTCGACCTTGTTCTGCGTCCGCGACACCACGATGCAGGACTCGACGGTCGGGCACTCCAGCAGCGCCTCGTCCGACATCGCCTTGAGCGGGATGGAACGGCCGCCACGCAGACCCTCGTCGGCGGTGATGAGCATCTTGCATCCACTGTCCTGGATACGGTCGCGCAGAGAGTTCGGCGAGAAACCGCCGAACACGATCGAGTGGATGGCGCCGATGCGCGCGCACGCAAGCATCGCTACTGCCAACTCCGGAATCATCGGCATGTAGATAGCGACGCGGTCGCCCTTCTTGATGCCGTGCATCTTGAGAACGTTGGCGAACTTGCAGACCTTGTAGTAGAGCGACTGGTACGTGTAGATCTTGCTGCGGCCCTCGTCCGACTCCCAGATTATGGCGG
>Ga0209540_10003053_pt1 | contig 11631 bp, 14 predicted proteins | sample BarGraIncu01121A_FD_184501 | JGI IMG/M metagenome (GOLD analysis project Ga0209540, IMG submission 184501) | Arctic peat soil microbial communities from Barrow, Alaska - Barrow Graham LP Incubations 011-21A (SPAdes) (version 2) | ecosystem: Environmental > Terrestrial > Soil > Wetlands > Peat... | reverse complement strand
GAATGGTTCCAATAGGAAAGCATATATTCTCATTTGGGATTATTTCATCTGTCCTTAGTTTAGTTTGGTATGTCATCAATAACAAACATGCTGAGGACTATATTATTATTTACCTGTCAAACTTAGGTTATATAAATAAAATTGGGTCATTTTATCATTTTCAGTCCATACGATCCATGTAAGGAAAAAATGATCTGAAATAATGAATGAACCATTCCAACATTTCAGATTTATCTGATTTTGCCCTCATTGATTTCCTCATACAGGATTTCCTTTTCCTTCGCAAGTGCAACCTCACGCCGAGCCACAGCTTTCATAGCTTCGGTTGGTTTTACATGCACTATGATCCTGTTCTTGCGGTCCATCCTGTATTTCAAGAGTCCATAGGCCATATATCCTACAAAAGCTGCTGGAATAAAGAATAGCCATCCTGCAGTAAAAACTATAAAGAATTCTGCAGTATAATAATAAGCTTCTGCCATACCAGTTCCAGCAATAGCTGCTGCGATTCCATACTTTCCCCAATTCGACATTTTCTTCATCTCCCTTTATGATCAACGTTACACATTTGCTAAGATTTTTCCCCGTACATGATTCAATATATGTCTAAATATTTTTTTTTCTATTTTCTTTGTTTTCTGTTCTTTTTCTCATCTCCAATTATTCATTATGTAATGCCAACCCCAAGAAGAGATTTGATGAATATCTTATGTTAAATGTCAAAAAATGGCAATCTTATGACAAGAAATAGCATGATTGCCAAATAGCGTCTGAAACTGCAAAAGAAGGAATTGAGGAATATATACTTTGAACATCAAACGTTTGCCCCGAAAGGAACAAAGGAGTTGAATATTTTTATAAATTGCTCTATAAATAAGTGTTCTTATCCCTTAGGGAAGATGAACGTAAAAAAAAGATTTCGAAGATATAAAGAAAAAAGTCGATCTATTTCTTCTTTCGTGTCTCAATCTCTTTCTTGATCCAGGGGCCAACATCCATCCCGTGTATGAGCCCTTTCAGGTCATCCTTCAGGTTTGTTGGCTTTATCTTTATAAGCCATCCTTCAACGTAAGGATCTTCCTTTAATATATCCAGATTATCCTCGATAGCCTCATTGACCCCTGTGATAGTTCCGGTGACCGGCATCAGGAGCCCGCCAACCCATTTTGCTGATTCGAGCGAGCCGAACGCTTCCCCAGCCTCGAATTCATCATCTTCCATGGGAAGGTCAATGAACTCGATATTTCCTGCCGATTTTGCCCCGTATGCATCAAGTCCTGCCGTTACAGAGCCATTATCCTCAATCCTTGCCCATGTGTGATCCTTAGTATAATACAGTTCATCCGGAAGTTTGTATCCCTCTATTTCGACCATTTTTTTTACCTCATTTGTTGGTTATTACATTGTTGTATTTAAACTTAATTATCTGCGTATCGTTCCCGTTCTTTTGCGATCAATTTTTTGTAATATTCTATTGCTTCTTCTACTTTCATTACAAGCCCTGCGCTAAATTTCCCATTGACCTTAACTATCCATTCCCCATATGGGTCACTATTAATGATATTCGGGTCCTCCCAGAGTTTTTCATTTACTGATAAGACTTTTGCATCAAATGGAAGTGATATCTGGGAGACCGCTTTTATGGTTTCATATGCCACGATCATATCCCCTTTGTTGATCGATTCACCGACCTCTGGAAGATCAATATGGACTATTCCCTTGGACAGCGACTGGCCAAGTTCGGTAATGCCTATACTGATCTGTTCATTTTCAGGTTTCAACCATATATGATTCTTCATATAATACAGGTCATCGGGAAACTCGAACTCATATGCCTTCATGAAGCTACCAATCTGAAGAAAAGTATAAAATACTTTTGCATGGGAAATTAAAAAAAAATATGTGGGGCTGGTGAGATTTGAACTCACGATCGACGGGTCTCTCCGAAAATGCCAGGATTTTGGCAATTTAATCTTTGAGCAGCACGTTCAGTGCTCCAACGGTTCCTCATAGCTTGCTGCGTCCAGTTCGCTCAGCAGACCGTTTACTCATCATCACACCCCGGTCAAACCCCGGAATAAATTCCAGAGCCTCCGGGTTTTCCGCTGGAGCCCGTCGCCATGCCGGACTAGGCCACAGCCCCTTATGGGTCGCTCATAATTCATCCGATTGCTATTAAAACTATCTAATGCTCGTAACCTATTTCACTGCGAAACGCATCTATCGTTCAAATCTATGACAACTGAATGTAAAGACTGTAAAGGCACAGGCTCCATTATCCTTAGTGAAAAGGAGTGCCCTGACTGCAAAGGCGCAGGCAAACCAAAATCCATAAGCCTTGACCGGATCACGGAAAAAGACCTGGGAAAGTTATTAGGGGGGGAAATGAAATGCCCAACCTGTAAGGGCACAGGCAAAGCAAGAGTTACGCAAGCTTGCAAAACATGCGGTGGACGGGGGAAATTCGTAACCTGTACAATGTGCGGGATAGAGATCACAGGAAAGGGGGATCTATGTGAAAATTGCGCCAAAAAACAATATGTGCATGTCCTCAGTTCCGAATGCGATACGCGTGAGCTTGAAGTCGGAAAGACCTATGAGGGGAAAGTACAGGGTCATGCAAATTTCGGCGTGTTCGTGGACCTTAATCCGCAAATTCGCGGACTAATCCATTCTAGTAACCTGACTTTCACTCCCGAACTTGGGGAGAAGATTTTCGTGGAAGTAAAGAACATAGCCCCGAACGGCAATATAGAACTCCTGATCCGGACGCCGAAAGATTACCAGGTTATCCAGATCGAAAAACAGCTTCCCAGAAGGAAAACCATCGAACTCACAAAATACATCGGGAAACTTATCCATCTTTCAGGAGAGGTAATCCAGATAAAGCAGACCGGAGGTCCAACGATATTTTCCATTTCAGATGAAGATGGGACAGTCCAGTGCGCAGCCTTTGAAAAAGCAGGAGAAAGGGCTTATCCTGAGATCAAGGCCGAAACAATTGTCAAGGTCATAGGCGAGCCTTCGATGAGAAACGGCTCATTGCAGGTGGAAATACGTTCCCTGAGGCAGCTATCGGGTGGCGATGCTGCAGTAATCAAAGAGCAGATCGATTCTGCCATTGACCGGCGCGCTGAACCACATGAGATCCAGTTCTTGATAAAAAGTGATATACTTGAGAAAATGCGGCCAAGGATGAAAAATGCAGCAAAAATTATCCTGAAAGCTGCATACAAATCAAGGCCAATAGTCATAAGGCATCATGCAGATGCGGACGGTATCACTTCAGCTATCGCAATTGAGCGCGCCATTTTGCCTATTATCAGGGAAGTCGGAGGATCGGATTCTGACCGGCACTTTTTCAGGCGTTCTCCTTCCAAGGCACCCTTCTACGAAATAGAGGATGTGACAAAAGACATTACATTTGCACTTGAAGACCAGGGGCGTTTCTCCCAGAAGATGCCGCTTGTGGTCTTAATGGATAACGGGGCGACAGAGGAAGATATGCCTGCGATGAAACAGGCTGCAATTTATGGGTTGGATATAATGGTAATTGACCACCATCATCCTGACGGGACTATCGATTCCATGGTGCTTGAACATGTAAATCCTGCTTACGCAGGCGGAGATTATGGAGTAACAACAGGAATGATAGGTACAGAGATAGCACGAATGATAAACCCTGATGTTACTGAGGAAATACAACATCTTCCCGCGGTTTCAGCAATGGGGGACAGGTCGTCTGCGCCTGAAGCTGATTCTTATAAAGCTCTCGTGGCAGATAAATACAAGATCGACGATCTGAAACAAATGGCGTTAGCAATCGATTATGAGGCATTCTGGCAGAGGTTCAACGATGGGCGGGGGATGATGAATGATATACTTAATATTGGCCCAGGGATGAGGCATAAGCAGATCGTAAAATTACTGAACGAGCAGGCAAATGCTGCAATAACCGAACAGCTTGAGGCGTCAATGCCCAATGTGAAAACGCAGAAATTGCCAAATGGAACAATAATGAATGTGATCGATGTAGAAAATTTTGCTCACAAATTTACGTTCCCCCCTCCAGGAAAGACAAGTGGGGAGATCCATGACAGGCTGTGCAACCAAAATGTTGGACAGCCGCTTGTTACCATAGGATACGGGCCTGATTTTGCGGTGCTGCGCTCAAAAGGGGTAAAGATGAACATCCCGCAGATGGTAAAAGAACTGCACAGTGAAATAAAAGGCGCAGGGGTTAGCGGTGGAGGACATCTTGTAGTGGGAAGCATTAAATTCGTGGAAGGTATGAGAAAAGAAGTGCTTGCAAAACTTGCAGAAAAGATAGGGGCGGCCGGGGTCGGATGAAGGTAAGGGGGGATTGTGTAGGCTGCGGGCAGTGCGCCGCATATTGTCCATTCGATGCAATAATCGTAATGGCTCTTGCCTCCATGAATGAAAAATGCATTCAATGCGGCACATGCATCGATTATTGCCCCCTGGACGCCATTTCGGAGGAGGAATGAAAGCAGTAATTATAGGAGCAGGTCTTGGCGGATTGCTCGCTGGAGCAAAACTTGCAGGGGCGGGCTATTCTGTTGAGGTTTTCGAGAAACTTCCCTTTACCGGAGGCAGGTTCACTAATCTTCCCTATAAAGGTTTCAAACTCAGCACAGGCGCACTTCATATGATACCTCACGGCTCCCGCGGACCGCTTGCGAAGATGCTCAGGGAGGTGGGTGCGAATGTCATTATCATCGATTCGGAACCCATGGCTGTTATAAGGAAAGAAAATGGCGAGATAATCTCTTTTCATGATTTTCGAAATGAACTTTCACTCACAAAACAAGTGAAACTGGGCACTGTTCTTGCATATTCCCTGAAATTCAGGCCTAATAATGATATTTCTTTCAGGGATTGGGTCTTAAAATATTTTGATGATGATTGCCTCTTAAAGCTTGCTGATTCGTTTTGTGGATGGTCATTGAGCCTTCAGGCAAAGGATGTCCCAGCGCGGGAGATGCTTGAAATAATCAATAATATGTATCTTTATAAAGGTTCTGGGGTCCCTGCAGGGGGATGCGGTGCTGTCACGGACGCGCTTTGTGAGATCATTAAGTCAAAAGGCGGAAAGATCTACACACATTCATGCGTTGAAAGGATCATTGTCTATAATGGCATTGTAAAAGGAGTTATCGTAAAAGGAAATCAGATCTATGCCGACATTGTAATAAGTGATATTGGACCCATCGGAACAAGCAATTTGTATGAATGTACTGATAGTGAATACCTGGATAAAATAAAAAATCTCAAACCTTCAAAAGGTATTAAGATATGTCTTTCCTCTGATGAGCCTCTAATAGGTCACAGCGGTGTGTATTTTACACCATATGCAAAAAGGGTCAACGGCATCAATGAAGTCACCAACGCCGATCCATCCCTTTCACCTCCTGGAAAACATCTCATTATGTCGCATCAGGCCATGATTTCAGAGGATACAAGGACAGAGATCGATCTTGGGCTTCTTGATATTGCCCGGGTTTTCCCGGATAAGAAATATGAGGTGCTTTTGATCCAATCATATTCTGATGGGTGGCCGGTGAACAGGGCATCATCAGGAAGTGATACCGGAAATGAAACTCCGGTTAAAGATCTGTATATTGTGGGCGATGGCGCCAAAGGACATGGGGGGATCGAGGTAGAGGGCGTGGCGCTTGGTGTGGGGAATTTGATGAAGATGATGGAAGTGAACTAGATCTTATTTGCTTTGTATCCTTTTGTTTTTCAAATACTTCTCACAAATCTCAAGATCCCCCGATGCATTTACATTCAATGCCAGTTCCTCTTCATCCAGAATAAGATTATGATCCTCCTGCTCTTCCTGGATCATTCCAGCGTCAAGTATGTTTATTCCACAGGGAACAATGAAATCCTCATTCTTATGAAAAACAGTATCAGGCCTTAACCCAAGCTTCGTAAACACATCAAGCTTCATATGGACCGAAAGCGCAGGTGTGTTTACCTCTTCATATTTCTCAATTATCCTGTCTATGAGCCCGGGTGTGACAAGAGGAAGGTCAGCCATCATTATGAATACTCTCCCAATGATGCCTGCGTCCTTGACCGCGTGGATCATGTCATGAACAAAACCCACCCCTTCGGTGTGAATTATTTCAACATTGTTATGTTTTTTCTTAAAATCAAGAAGCCAATCATTCGTTCTCATGACCCGAGGCGAAGTTGCGACAAAAATATGTTCGATGTTCTTTGAACCAAGAAGGGCATCGAGAACATACTGTATCAGCGGTTTCCCGCAAAGGAGAGTGAGAGGTTTTTCATCCTTCCCCAGGCGCTTTCCCATACCGCCTGCCATTACAAGAACATCCATCCGGCACCTCCTAAATACAGAAGGGCTGCAAGACGCCCTATTTCATTAGCAGCGCCCACAATATCCCCGCTCACACCCCCGAAATGGCGGTTGGCAGTATTAAGGACAAGAAATCCTGCCAGTTGTGAAATTATGAATGCTTCGATGCCGAGGTAACCAAGAACAGCATAACATACTGATGCCGAAAATATGGTTCCTATAATTAAGTCGGATCTCTTTGTATTATCAACAGTCATAGCCCCGAAACCTTCGTGGATCCTTCGCCCGAAGGCAGCTACGGTGACCATGGATTGCTTGGCGCTTGTTTCAGCCACGATCAAAGCAAAAGGGAGAAGTAAATATACATCGGTTTCCTGGATCGAAACAATCGAAACAAAAAGACCAAGAATGGATATAATGCAAAAAACAAATCCGCCAGTTCCGACAGCTGTATCCCGCATAGCTGCTATCTTTTTCTCTTTTGTACCATGCGCTGCCAATCCATCCCCGAAATCTGCCAGCCCGTCAATATGGTTGAATCCTGTGAAATAATATATCGAGATGATGACAAACAGTGCGGTAATTATTGGAGAGAATATGAGTGAGAAAGTTAATCCGATCAGGGCAAGAATAATTCCAATAACTGCGCCTACTACAGGAAATAGGTAAATGTGCTTCATGAGGTTTTCGATACCTTCCATGCTTATACCCACGGGTATCGTGGAAAGAAAACCAAAACCATTGCGAAGGGCCAACAGGAACTTTCTCATCCGGCAAAACCGACCTTTGCGACTTTGACCCTTTTTGGCTTGGCGAGCTTCTTTTTCTTGACCGGTTTTATACCGTCACTTTTTCCTCTTGAATACATGTTGGCTGAAGCGCCGCCAATGAGTCCAGCTATCACATCATCCATGAAAGGCCCAAGCTTTGACAGGATTCCGGGTTTTAATTTGTCAAATCTCACGTATTCAAATATCCCCTTGTCACCGCTTATGTATTTTGCAATGCTCATCCCGATCACTTCATCAACGATCAGGAAGGTGAGGTCTTTATTGAAAGTTTCTTTGGTCATGCCGGGAAGATCACCTTTCTCTCCGGCTTTTTCAAGAAGCAAGCCTGCATAGAGAAGAATGCTCAGGTTGGGATCTGAAAGTGCATGCAACATTTCTCTCTTGAAGACTTTCTCAGCGATCTCCCGCGTTTCTACGCCGGGATGAGGTACATAAAGTTCCATGGCGGCTGAAACGAGAACTTCTTCTGAGAGTCCTTCCCCTTCAAGGACTTTCATTATGGATATGGTTTCAGATCCATCCAGCTTTTCAGGCTGGTTCTCTTTCTTTTTTTCTTTTTTTATATTAGATAATTTCATGTTATCACTTCATATCGAACTGCTGCCGTTTGCGCCTTGAGCGTCCAAATGCTTTAAAACAGAAAATAACACCGAACGTATACGAAATCATACGAACTCTGATTGACCAGAGTTCGTATCGTTCGTTCAAGTTCGTTGTTTAAACTGTATCTGCGTTTGTATATGCTACATCCTTGCAAGAATAATTAAGCATTCTTATACCTTCATAAAAGTAGGTCCATCAAGTTCAATTAATCCAGGCAGGTCATGATTTACAGGACATTACCTGATTTTCAAAAAGCAGAGCAATTAATCTGCCTTCATCTGCGGTTCCTAAAAATCCCGGACTCTTCTTTTGATGCATTCTTGCGCTTCTTAATTACCCACACCCTGTCAAGCCGGCTTGAGCGACCACTGCCTGGCAGGTTTCCATACAACATGAGAAATTAAAACAAATCAAACCTTTCTCGGATCCTTTATCTCGCCATAAAGAGCGCTCGCAGCCGCAGTCGCAGGAGACGAGAGATACACGAATGCATCAGGGCTTCCCTGCCTGCCTTTGAAATTCCGGTTCGATGTTGAAAGCCCGACTTCGCCTTTACCCAGAAGACCGAAAGATCCGCCCATGCACGGCCCGCAGCAGGGCGACTCAACGATAGCTCCTGCTTCCATGAATTGCTCCACATAGCCAGCGCGAAGGACTTTCATGTATTCGGTATGCGAGGCCGGGATGATGAGCAGGCGCACCCCTTTTGCCACTTTTTCGCCATTCATCATTTTTGCCACGACCTCAATATCCTCAAAACGCCCGTTTGTGCATGAGCCTACAAAAACCTGGTCGATCTTTGTACCTTCGACCTCTTCCACAGATTTCACGTTATCCACATTATGCGGGCATGCTACCTGGGGTGAAAGGTCGCTAACATCATATTGTTTAATTTCTGCAAATGAGGCATCTTCATCGCTCTTCCACTTCGGGTCAAGCCTGAAGTCGGGTATCCTTTCCCGGAGGTACTTTTCCGTAATCTTATCAGCTTCGACTATACCTGCTTTTCCGCCCATTTCGATCGCCATATTGGACATGGTCATCCTTTGAGATATATCCATATTCCTCACCGTTGAGCCGCAAAAGTCTGCGGCCATATAGCGCGCTCCTTCTACGCCAACATCGCCGATGAGATGAAGAATTACATCTTTGGAGTGAACGAATTTTGGAAGTTTACCTTCGATCTCAAATCGCAGTGTCGCAGGCACACGGAACCAGAGTTTTCCCGTAGCAAAAACAAATCCCATATCTGTGCTTCCAATGCCCGTCGAGAACGCGCCAAGAGCGCCGTACGCGCAGGTATGCGAATCAGAACCTACGATAAGGTCGCCCGGCCTTACATGCCCTTTTTCCGGCATCACCTGGTGGCAAACACCTTCAAAAACATCATAATTAAGGATTCCCTGCTCCTTTGCGAACTCGCGCAGGAATATATGGTTGGCTGCAGCGTTGAGTGAATCCGCAGGAACCTGGTGGTCAAAAAGGATAACGATCTTGCTTGGGTCCCAAACTTTCTGGTTTTTCTTGCCTTTTACAATTTCCCTGAATGCTTCAACGGCAAGAGGACCCGTGATATCATGGGTCATGGCGCGATCAAGATTTGCGAGTACAAAATCTCCCGCTTTTACTTTTTTGTTACATGCTTTGCTGAAAATCTTTTCTGAGATCGTTTGTGCCATGAAGCCTTATTGAATGCGTTGAATTATTAAATCTTTTGCTGTGTCATCTGAAAAAAAGTTTATCATACGAGCATTTTATGACGTAAGGATGTCTGCCATCTCAGCAGCAGTTACCTGTTGTCTTATTATCTGGTCTTCCCATGGTTTTCGGATAAAATAAAAATATTCATATAATTCAAAAATATCTTTTGAATATATGATCTTATTAGATTCTATAATATTGATCTGAATGTAAAGCGGCAGCTCTTCAAAAAATCTGACATCGTATTTTCTAGTAAAAACATCCAGTTTTCTGTATATTTCATTCAATATATCTTTCATATATTTGCGTGAAGGTAAAACGATGCAGATATCTATATCGCTTCGTGGTGTTTCATCACCTTTTGCCGCTGATCCGTAAAGCAGGATCGCAAGAATATCATCTCTTGCGAATAAGAAAGAAAAGTCCCTATTTAAAGATTCGATCTCAACCATTTCTCAATCGCCTCTCTAAAATATGAAATCACCTGCAAATGTTCCATGATGGAATCAAATGCCATGGCATCGTTTAATTGATTATAGCGATGAACGAGCCTGTTCCTCAATCCATTGGATTCATAAAGGGCATTTTTTATATTGCTGTCAAAGATCTTCTTTTCGAATAGTTTATCTATATTTGTATAATCATCCTTTGGAATTATTTTCAAATCTTTACACGTCATTGCAGTAATATCAAAGGATGCTTCCACCAGTTCCTGAAAAGCTTTATAAACCGCAAATCGTGATTTTTTATCATCAATAAAATCGGAAGAATCATATCCTCTTATCCACTCTTCAATATCTTGTGCTCTTTCAGAAATGATGTTGAGTTTATCTTTGTATCTTCCAATTCGTTCGATATCCATAATAGACTCCTTCTATAATTGTTGGTAAAGATACTATAACCTTTTGCTATGCACGATTCTTCGCGAGGCCAGAGTACAAAGAAATCTTCGGCATATATGAATGCCAGTTTTAATGATAAAATTGGGATGTGTTATTTTCCGCACTCCTAAATTGCCATCTAAAAAGATTCCCGCCTATCAAGAATATAATTAATGATGCAAATACATGCAGAAGCAAGATAGGCTTTTTCCCCGATCGAGACTTTCTTGCCATACCTGAGCACGAAATCTTCATCTTTCTTGGGCAGCCCGACCTGGTCTCCCAGCACGAAAACCGGGTCGGTACCAAGATCAATGGTGTTAATGCTCTCTCCTGATTCTTCAAGCACAAAGATATTTTTCTTCTCTTTTATCAAATTCTGAAGGCTGTTTTTCCGGACGGATATCCCCGGATGTTCCCTTCCTGAAAGTACATTTCGAAGTATTCCTTCCCAGGTGTTTTCATCTGTGCGCACATCCCTGAGTTTTTCCCCATCAACTATGAGTTCAAGCGGCGGATTTGGCGGTCCACCCAGAAGTGCATGAAAAACCACATCTCTTCGCATAGCATGAGAACGAAATAACGACATCAATATGGACTGGTACACTACATCCAGCCTTCCAGCTTCCCTCAGGTTGTGGAATCGTGAGTCAGTCCGTCCTGTTCTTGAAAATAATATGAATTCGCGCATCAGATCTCTTCATCCGGGATAATTGTCGTTAGTTTGACATGCTTTACACCGCGAAGGGTCATTATCTTTTCAGTAACTGCTTTTACATCCCGTCCTTCCCCGCGCACCATCAATACTTCCAGGCACATATCGTGATTTATGTGCATATGGATCGAGGAACGGATCATCCCCGAGAACTCATGCTCTATTTCCAGTAATGAATTGACAAGACCGCGCTGGTTATGATCGTACACAAGAGAGATAGTGCCCACCCTTTCCCCTTCGACTTCACTCATCCATGCATAATAGCGTATATAGCCTCTTATCGCATCCCTTATACCCTCTGATCTTGAAGAATAGCCCCGTTTCGTGATTATCTCATCAAATCTCTCAAGGAGATTCTCCGGGAGAGAAACACCAATACGTGCTAGATCCTGTTCCATGTGCTTTGTTCAAATATAATTTAAGATTGATATATCTTTTCATTGTTGATGATGAAATAAGCTTAACCCTACTTTGACAGTTGAAAAATCCCATTTATCGGGAATGTCTACTATTTTGGCAGGGAAACCAATCTGACAGTTACAAAAAATTAACTCTATTTCTTAACTTTTTGCTATGTTATTCCTTGATTTT
>Ga0209540_10003050_pt1 | contig 11636 bp, 7 predicted proteins | sample BarGraIncu01121A_FD_184501 | JGI IMG/M metagenome (GOLD analysis project Ga0209540, IMG submission 184501) | Arctic peat soil microbial communities from Barrow, Alaska - Barrow Graham LP Incubations 011-21A (SPAdes) (version 2) | ecosystem: Environmental > Terrestrial > Soil > Wetlands > Peat... | reverse complement strand
CAGCTCGTCGGCGATGATGGCCGCGATGGTCTCCGCCGGCGTATCGCCCGGGATCGCGAACATATCCAGCCCTACCGAGCAGACCGCGGTCAGCGCCTCCAGCTTATCCAGGCTCAAGGCGCCGCTCATGACCGCCTCAATCATGCCGCTGTCCTCGCTGACCGGGATAAAGGTGCCGCTGAGCCCGCCGACATTGCCACTGGCCATGGCCCCGCCCTTCTTGACCGCGTCCATGAGCAGCGCCAGAGCGAGGGTCGAGCCGTGCGTGCCGATGTGTTCGAGGCCAAACGCCTCCAGCACTCGGGCCACCGAATCGCCCGGGGCCGTGGTGGAGGCGAGGGAGATATCGACGATGCCGAAGGGGATGCCCAGGTTGGCGGCCAGTTCCCGGCCGATCAATTCGCCGGCGCGGGTGATCTTGAACACCGTGCGCTTAATACACTCCGAAAGCTGAGTGAGGTCGCACTCCCGATTCTTCTCCACCACGCTGCGGACCACCCCCGGGCCGCTGATGCCGACGTTCAAGGTGGCATCCGGTTCTCCGACGCCATGATAGGCGCCGGCCATGAAGGGATTGTCTTCGGGAGCGTTGACGAAAACGACGAACTTGGCGCAGCCGATCGCGTTCGGGCTGCGCTGCGCCGTCTCCTTCAACATCGGACCCAGCAGGTTGACTGCATCCAGATTGAGGCCGGCGTGGGTCGAGCCGACGTTCAGAAACGCGCAGACCCGTTGGGTGGCGGAAAGGACTTCGGGCAAGGCTTCGATGAGCACGGCATCAGAGCGGGTCAGCCCTTTCTGGGCCAACGCACCGAATCCGCCCACGAAGTCAATGCCCGCGTCCAACGCGGCCCGATCGAGGGTCTGCGCCATGGCCAGGTATTTTTCGACCGTGCAATGGGTCTCCATGATCAGGCTGACGGGCGTGACCGCGATGCGCTTGTTGACGATGGGCACGCCGTATTTGACCTCGAGCGGCCGGCTTTTCTCGAGCAGCGACCGGCCAAAGGTGCTGACGCGCCGGTACACCTTGTCCTGGAAGGCCGCGAAGTCCGAATCGATGCAGTCTTTGAGATTAATGCCCAGCGTCGTCGTCCGGATGTCCAAGTTCTGGTACAGCGTCATGCTCGCCGTTTCGAAAACTTCCTCGACGTCAAATCTCATGGGCTTATATCCTGTGCATCGCTTTGAAGATATTCTGATGCTGAAGCTGGATCCTCAGCCCCATCTCATCGCCAAGCTGCTGAAGCACGTGGCTGATGTTCTCCAGGTCCGCCGTGGCCTCGCGCAGATCGACCAACATCGTCATCACGAAATAGCCCTGCATCACGCCCTGGCTGATATCCTCGATATTGATGTTGCGCTCGTACAGCAGCCCGGAGATGCGGGCCACGATGCCCTTTTTGTCCTGGCCGATCACGGTAATGAACAGCAGTTCCTTGTCCACGTCAACATTCACCTTCACCTCTCGGCGCGCGGCGGCCCGCCTGATAAGAACGATGCTCCAGGCACGCGCTCCAGAGCCTCGGCAGTATAACCTTATCCGGCAATGAGCACAAGGGCGCGCGCAGTCTCTGGAGCACGAAGTGGCGAAGAACAGGAAGACCCAAACGACTTAAATACGGCGGGCCGTGGTGAGTACCACGGCCCGCCTTTCTCAGCGGCGGCCCAGTGCCAGGCCCACTGCTGTTACCCTTGTTCCATGCCTAATAAATCAACGTACGCTCGGCAGTCGAGATACGCCGTGCGCCGTCCGGCGGCCGAGATAGGGTGGCGCACAGCGGGTGCTACGCGGCCGGCCTCACCGCTTGCGCTACTTTGCCGCCAAAGAATCTCCCACTATAATAGCGCCATGCGATCCTGCAACCTCCCGGTCGAGCGCCATTATCTGCTGGCACTCCTGGCCGCTATCGTCGTCCTTTTGCTATCTGTCGCTTGCAGCGCCGATACGATGCACGCCACCTACTTGCAAAGCAACCATGAGCAGTTGTCCGTCCCGGCTAGCCTGACGCCTCAGCCGGCGCATTTCGTGGTGCCGGACGGCACAGCGGCCCGCACCATCTCCCAGAATCTCCAGGCGGCGGGGCTGATCAAGGACGCCCAGCTCTTTGAGGCGTATGTGCGCGTCAATCAACTGAGCGGCCGCCTGCAGGCCGGCGCTTACACGCTCAGCCCGTCCATGACCATCCCAGAGATCGCCCAGGCGCTGCAGCACGGACGCCCGGATAGCTTGACCATCACCGTCCCCGAAGGCTGGCGACTCGAGCAGGTGGGCGATTACCTGGACAACACCGGTTTGTTGAAGGGCGCCGCCTATCGGCAACTGGCCGGCGGCGATCTGACGGGTCTGGACACCAGCGGCTACGGCTTCCTCGACTTGCGGCCAACAGGGGCCAGCCTCGAAGGCTACCTGTACCCTGACACCTATGCCCTGCCCCTGCAAGGGGCGACGGCCGCCGATCTTGTGAAGAACCAGTTAGACAACTTCGCCATGCAGGTTCTGCCGGTATACCAGAAGGCATTTGCCGACGGCACCACGCACCTGACCCTACATGAGGCGCTCACCCTGGCCAGCATCGTCGAGCGCGAGGCGGTGATAGACAACGAGCGGCCGGTGATCGCCGGAGTGTACCTGAACCGCCTGGCGCAGGATATGCGACTCCAGGCCGATCCGACCGTCCAGTACGGGATGGGTTTCCAGGCCAAAACGGGCCAGTGGTGGAAAAGCCCGGTCTCGCTGGACGAGTACGCGGCCGTGGACAGCCGCTATAACACTTACCTGTACCCCGGGCTGCCGCCCGGTCCGATCTGCAACCCCGGCCTGGCCAGCATTCGCGCCGCTCTGAACCCGGCCAAGCATGACTATATCTACTTCGTGGCAATTCCCGGCACCGGCCGCCACGTTTTTGCGCGCACCTATGAGGAGCACCAGGCCAACGTCAAGCGCTACCTGGGCCAGTAGTTGCGGAACAAACTGGAGGGCACGATGGATAACAGGCCCATGAACGCGCAGCTCCCCGGGAGGGATACCCTTCCCGGGGAGCCATTTTTCGCGACTATGATCTTGCCGACAGCCGGTTCCGCTTAGCGGGGCTGGCGGGCCGCACGCAGGCCGAGCATACCGCCCAAGGCGATCGCCAGCAGGCCCAGCATCGCCGGCAGCAGGGCGGCGGATGAATCGCCACCTGTGGTCGGCAACGCCTTCGGCGGAACTGCGGTCGCAGTCGAGGTCACAGCGGTCGTCGGCGCAAGCGTTGGCGCCGTCGTTGCCGTGGCAGCCGCGGTCGGAGCCGTGGTCGCGGTGGCAGCCGCGGTCGGAGCCGTGGTCGCGGTGGCAACCGCGGTCGGAGCCGTGGTCGCGGTGGCAGTCACAGTGCCGGTCACCTGAGTGGGCGTACCCTGGGCGAAGGCCAGCGAGCTAAGCACGAAAATCATGACAACAGCCAACGCAACGGACAACCAAGTCTTAGACCTAAACATCGTCCCTCCTAAAAAGAACGCCAGAGGTTGGGCGGCCAAGAAGTGCTTCCCGGGCCGTCGAGTCTTGCGAAAATCGCCTCCATTTGCTTAATGCCGAACAGGGCAGCGATTAGCACGTAGGTATGATTTACTCCAATTAGTGTTGACTTTCCGTATTGCTTCTCCCAATTGTTTGAGCAAAGTCATATTCTTGAGCAGACAGGGCCGATCGCCGGCCAGCTTACGGGCAGATCGTTCTCGTGCTGACCATGAGATTGCACAATGATCGGCGAGGATCGAGCGCGATGCTGCAATCCGGCATACTGCGCGGTAGCGCGCGGCGGGTAGAATTAAGCGCTGCGGGTGTGATAACAGGTGTGCTAAAATGGAGTGTGGTTACCACCTGGCTATCACGGTGGCTACCACATAGCATCACCTGGCTATCGCCTACCGGAAGAGAATGGACGCGAGGTCAAACATGAAACTGAATCGGTTTGCCAAATATGCCTGGGTCGTGCTGGCCTACAGTATCGGGGTGGTGCTATGGGGCGCCTACGTGCGTGCGACCGGTTCGGGGGCGGGCTGCGGCAACCATTGGCCGCTATGCGGGAACGTGGTCATTCCACAGTCTCCCGCGGTCGCGACCACGATCGAGTTCAGCCACCGGGTAACCAGCGGCCTGACCGTCGTTTTTGTGGCCGGCCTGTTGCTCTGGGCCTTGCGCTCGTACCCGAAAGGTCATGCGGTGCGGTTAGGCGCAAGGCTGGCGTTCGTCTTCACAATCACGGAAGCCCTCGTCGGCGCGGGCCTGGTGCTTTTCCAGTTGGTCGCCCACAACGACTCGATCGCGCGTGCCGCTTCGGTGGCGGTACATCTCGCCAATACCTTCCTGCTATTGGCCTCCTTGACCCTCACTGCCGCCTGGGCCTCCGGCGCGCACCGGCTGCGCCTCGCGGGCCGAGCGCGCCTTAGCTGGCCACTGGGAATTGGGCTGCTCGGCGTGTTGATTCTCGGCGTCACCGGGGCCATCACGGCGCTGGGAGATACCCTGTTCCCATCCGGCTCGCTGGTGGAGGGCATGGCGCAAGATTTCTCCCCCACCGCCCACTTCCTGATCCGTCTGCGGGTCATCCATCCTATCATCGCGACCTTGATAAGTGTCTACGTGGTAATTCTAGCTCGCCTGCTCGCTTCATCGGGCGACGAGCGGCCGGCCAGGCGCCTCGCCACTCTCCTGACCGGGTTGGTCGGCCTGCAGTTGCTGGCTGGGCTGGTCAACGTCGTGCTAATGGCGCCAATCTGGCTGCAGATGGTCCATCTGTTGCTGGCCGACCTGCTGTGGATCACGTTCGTGCTCTTCTCGGCCGGCCAACTGGCAGTCTCCCTGCCGGAGGCGGGTAAAGCAGAACTGCTCTCAGCAGGCAGCGGACCGGCCGCGGCGAACGGCGCTGTGACGGTGGGCGGGGTCCTTAAAGCGAAGTAGTCCCGGCGCCTGACCGGTGTTATAATCTGGCCAATTGCCGCGTGCGTAAGACTCTCAGAGAGGAGCATCTGTATGCTGCTGAACCTACGCGAGTACCAGCGTCCGGCCACCGGCTCCGCTACTGCCGAGCAACGCGAGGCCCTGGAGCGGGTGCTGGCACTCCTGGCGCGCCGTGATACCCACACCGTGCCGTTGGCGGGCGGGGATAGCCTGGTGGCCTCAGCCGCTCGCGACATCGAAGCCGTGGTTGACCTGCAGGGACTCGGGCTTGACTCCATCCTGCTGGAGCCCGCTGACGACGGCACGCCCAATTCACCGCCCAGGCTGGCTATTGGCGCCATGGCCACGCGAACGGCGCTCGCCGCATCCGACGCGGTGACCGGCGTTTTCGATGGTATCCTGGCCGAAGGCGCGCGGCGCTGGAGCGGGAACATCCAGCGCAACCGGGCCACAGCTGGCGGCGCCGTCGCCGTTGCCGCGGCCAATGACCCCCTGGTGGCGGCGCTGCTGGCTTGCGATGCGGTCGTCGTGCTCTATGGGGCGGGCGGCTTCCGCGAAGAACCCCTGTCTGACTTTCTGCCTCGGCGCGCCGAAGCGCTGGGTGCTCCGGCTTTGATCACCGGCCTGCGCATCGCCTCTCTCGCCCCCGCTTTGGGGGCCCACAGCGGGGCTGCGCTCGCAGCCGTCGCGCGCACGCCGGCCGATGCGCCGATCGTGCTGGCCGCTGCCGGGCTGACGGCGGACAACGGCCGCTGCGTCAGCGCGCGGCTGGTGGCCGGCGGAGCAGGACCCACTCCGTTGCGCCTGCCTGAGGTCGAACAGTTGCTGACAGGTCAAGCGCTGGATGACGGCATCATTTCAGCCGCGGCCGCGCGGGCGGCCCAACTGGTGCAGCCTGTCGGCGACTTCCGCGGCAGCGCCGAGTACCGCCGGGCCATGGTCGCCGTCCTGAGCGAGCGCGCGTTGCACGAGGCGTGGGTGCGCGCCGCATGAGCGATCCTCGCCAACCGGCTCCCGCCAGGCGGGCGACAGTCTCAGCGCAAGGCCCGCATCTCCAGAGGTACAGCCATGCAACTGAACTTCAGTCTTAACGGACAACCGGCAACTTGGGACATGGCCGCCAACGAGTCTTTGCTCGATGCGTTGCGTGGTCACGGCATCTTCGGCGTGAAACGCGGCTGCGAGACCGGCGAGTGCGGCACATGCACGGTCCTGCTGGACGGCGTGCCGGTGACCACTTGCACGATGCTGGCGGCGCAGGCCGCGGGCCACCGCGTGACGACCGTCGAAACCATGGGCGAACATCCAGAGCAAGGCTGGAGACATACTGCCGGCCTGCACATCCTGCAGCAAGCCTTTATTGAGAGCGGTGCGATCCAGTGTGGCTACTGCACACCCGCGCAACTGCTGGCCGCGCAAGCCCTCCTGGCCGATCAGCCTGACCCGAGCGAGGCGCAAGTGCGCGAAGCGCTCTCGGGCGTGCTTTGTCGCTGCACAGGCTACGTCAAGCCGGTGCAGGCAGTGCTGCGCGCGGCCGCCCGCCTGCGAGGCGAGGAGCCGGAACCGCCGGATTTCGCTTCGGCAATCGTGAATCTGGCGCCGCCAGACGCGGGAGCGGGGCCCCTCGATCCGGGCCTGGCGGGCGACATGCCGGCCCCAAAGGCTCCCAATGCAAGAGCGCCCACCGAGACGATCCAGCTCCCGCGCCTGGTCGTCGCCCCGGCCGCGCAGAACCGTCACGTGGGCATGGCCGAGCCGAAGGTCGACGCGGTCAAACTGGCGCAGGGCAAGCCGGCGTTCACGGCCGACGTCGAGATGCGCGGCATGCTGATCGGCAAGGTCCTGCATAGCCCGATCGCCCACGGCTACATCAAGCACATTGACGCCAGCCGCGCCCGCGCCTTGCCCGGCGTACATGCCGTGCTGACCTACCAGGACATCCCGCGCGTCATCCACAGCACGGCCGGCCAGTCCGACCCGCTGCCCGGCCCGCTGGACGTCGCCAGCCTCGATCGCAAGGTGCGCTACGTCGGCGACCGGGTGGCCGCGGTGGCGGCCGAATCGGAAGAGATCGCCCAGTGCGCCCTGGAGCTGATCGAGGTGGAGTATGAGGAACTACCGGCGATCCTCGATCCACGCCAAAGCATGCTCCCCGGCGCGCCGATCATCCACGACGAGCCGGATTACGTGCCTTTCGGTGATTGCGATCCGCAGCGCAACCTGGCCTCCGCGATCCGCATCGACATCGGCGACGTCGACGCGGCCATGACGACCGCCGACCACGTTTTCGAGGCCGAGTACGAGGTGCCCAAGGTCCAGCAGACGCCGCTGGAGCCGTTCGTGTGCATAACATACTGGGATGAGAATGACCGCATGGTCATCCGCACCAGCACGCAGGTGCCCTTCCATGCCCGCCGCATCCTGGCGCCCGTCCTCGGGCTGCCGATCAAGCGCATCCGGGTGATTAAGCCGCGCATCGGCGGCGGCTTCGGTAACAAACAAGAAGTGATGATCGAGGACATCTGCGGCCACCTGACCATCGCCACCGGCCGGCCGGTCAAGCTGGAGTACACGCGCGAGGAGCAGTTCATGGCCAGCACCTCGCGCCACCCGATGATCGTCCGCATGCGCACGGGCGTGATGAACGACGGGCGGATCGTTGCCAATGAGATGATCGCGCTTTCCGACACGGGCGCCTACGGCGGCCACGCCAATACTGTAACCGGCAATACCGGCCACAAGGCGATGGCTCTATACCCGGCCAACAAGGGGCCCGACGGCCAGTCACACATCCGCTTCCACGCTGATATCGTTTACACCAATACGCCCACCTCCGGCGCTTATCGCGGCTATGGCGGCCCGCAGGGTTTCTTCCCGCTGGAATGCCACATGGAGCACATCGCGCGCGCGCTCGGGCTGGACCCGTTGGAGTTCCGGCTGATGAACGTGGTGCAGGCCGGCGAGGAACATGCGATTTCGAAAGCCTGGAGCGAAGGCCGTGAGGCCCACCGGGAGATCATCCGCACGAACGCCATCGCCGAATGCGCGCGCCAGGGGGCGGAGATGATGGGATGGACGGAACGGGGTGAGCGAGGGCGTCCTGCGCTCTCCGACTCTGTCGCTGCGCCGCTCCCCCATGCGCCGGCTCTCAAACGCGGCATCGGCATGGCCCTGTGCATGCACGGCACGGCCATTCCGAACGTGGATATGGGCGCAGCCAGCCTCAAAATGAACGACGACGGCAGCTTCAACCTGCTGATCGGCGCCACCGACCTGGGCACCGGCTCCGATACGGTGCTGACCCAGATGGCCGCCGAGGTACTGGGCTGTCCGCCTGAGGATTTCATCACCTATTCATCCGACACGGACTTCACGCCTTTTGACAAGGGCGCGTATGCCAGCAGCACGACTTACATCTCCGGCGCGGCCGTCGTGCGCGCGGCCCGCCTGGTGGCCGAACAGATCCAGGAAGTGGCCGGGCGCATGTTGGGTTGCCCGGCGGAGGATATCGAACTGGCCGAGCGCCACGCCTGGACACCCGAGGGCCGCAGCGTGAGTTTCGCGGACGTGGCGCTGGAGAGCCTGCATCACAGCCATCAGCAGCAGATCATGGCCGTCGGCTCCTGGGTCAGCCCAGACAGCCCGCCGCCGTTTGCGGCCCAGTTCGCGCAAGTCGCCGTCGACCCGGAGACCGGCCAGGTGACGGTCGAGAAGCTGGTTATGGTGCTCGACTGCGGGATGATCGTCAACCCGGCCACCGCGACTGGCCAGATCGAGGGCGGCATGACGCAAGCGCTGGGCTACGCCGTGTGCGAGGAAATGCTCTTCGACGACTCCGGTCGTATGCTCAATCCGCGCTTTGGCGACTACCGTATCTTCAGCGCCGACGAGATGCCGGAAATGCAGGTGCGATTCATCCAGACCTACGAGCCGACGCACCCGTTTGGCGTGAAGGCCGTCGCCGAGATCCCGCTGGACGGGGTCGGCCCGGCGGTGGCGAACGCAATCTATGCGGCCACCGGCGTACAGATCCCCGTCATCCCGCTGACGCCCGAGCGCGTCTGGCGGGCGCTGAGAGCTTAGAACCTGGCGCCGATGCCCGACTCTGTCCCTGCTCGTCCGGCCCGTAGGTGCTGGCAGCGCCGCGCCGCTCCACTTCTTCACAGCATCAAGTGACGTAATTCACATGCCTACCTTTGACCTTCTCACGCTGATCGTTTATAATCGACCTGTTAATGTGAACTGTTAATGTGAAGAGGTAGTCGTGGCTATGGAACGGTGGGCGCGCAGATGGTCCCGTCTCAAGTGGCTGGTGCCCGGGATGGGCGTCAAGCGCTGGGTGCTGCTTTACATCGCCGGCTTTATACTGCTTGGGTTGGGCATTGCTGCCATTCCCGAGGCCCTCGGTCCCGCGACATGGCGCCGCATACTGGTCTATTTGCGGCTGCTGTTTCCCAAGCCTGAGCTCCAAGTAGCCCTGCTCCTGGTCACCGGTGTCGCTCTGGTCCTAGTGGCTTTCTTCGGGCTTAACCGGTCTCTACTATCCGCCTTTCGGCGCACCGGCCAGGGTGACGTGGTAGATGTGCTCTACCGTCACCGCCAGCGCCAACGTGGCCCCAAAGTAGTAGCCATCGGCGGCGGACACGGTCTAAACACCCTGCTGCGCGGTCTCAAGGAACAGACGGATAATATCACAGCCATTGTGACGGTCGCCGACGATGGTGGTAGTTCCGGGCGGTTGCGGCGAGAAATGGGTGTCTTGCCCCCAGGCGACTTCCGCAACTGCATCGCCGCGCTCTCCGATGCCGAAGGGCTGATGACCCAGCTCTTCCAGTATCGTTTCAGCGAGGACAGCGGGCTGGATGGTCACAGCTTCGGCAACCTGTATATCACGGCCATGGCGGCCATCACCGGCAGTTTCGAGTCCGCATTGGCGGAGTCGGGTCGCGTTCTGGCCGTACGCGGCCGGGTGATCCCTTCCACCTTGGCGGAGGTTAATCTGTGCGCTGAGATTGCCCAACCGCTCAGGGCCGCGCTGGAAGCGCCTGAAGCAGCTTCAGCCCCGGTAGCGGCCGAACCGGCGCCGGGCGACGGAGGCTGGGAGAAAGTCTGCGGTGAGACCCGTATCGGCGAATCGGTTGGGCGGATCAGGCGGGTCTACTTGCAGCCGGAAAATGTGCCGGCCTACCCGGAGGCCATCCGGGCCGTCCTGGACGCGGATCTGATCGTGATCGGACCCGGCAGCCTGTATACCAGCGTCTTGCCCAACCTGCTGGTGCCGGACCTCGCCAGCGCCCTGGCTGCAGCGAGAGCGCCCAAGGTGTACGTCTGCAACGTGGCCACCCAGCCAGGCGAGACCGGCGAATACGACGTCAGCGACCACATACGGGCGCTGCGCGAGCACATCGGCCCGGACGTCTTTCAGATCGTCCTGGCAAACCGCAACTTCAGCAACATCCGCCCGCCGGGCGCCGGCGCAGACTGGGTGAAGTTGCCACGTCCAGATACAGTCAACTACCAGTTGGTGACCAAGGACCTGGTTGACCGGCAATATCCCTGGCGCCACGATTCGGCAAAACTGGCTGAGGCCGTTATGGAGCTCCTAAGAGCTTGACGGCAACCGAAAATTCATCTACTAATCAAGGAGGCCTTTCCAATGGCAGTTCGTGTCGGCATCAATGGTTTCGGACGTATCGGCCGGCAGGTCCTTAGGGCGATCCGGGACTTCCATCCGGATACCCTCGAGGTCGTGGCTTTCAATGACATCGGCGATCTGAAGACGATGGCGCACTTGCTGAAGTACGATTCCAACTACGGTCGCTTCGACGGGACCGTGGAAGTCGGCGACGGCGCCTTGCACATCGACGGCAAAGAAATCAAGGTCTTCAAAGAAACGGATCCTGGCAAGATTCCGTGGGGTGACCTGGGTGTCTCGATCGTAATCGAATCCACCGGTCTCTTCACCGTGAAGAACGACGGCGTTAACAAGAAGGGCAAGACCGTCCAGGGCGCGATCAACCACATCACCCGCGGCGGCGCGAAGAAGGTCATCATCTCCGCCCCGGCTGAAGGCGAAGATATCACGATCGTCATGGGCGTGAACGACGACAAGTATGATCCCGCCAGGCATGACGTGATTTCCAACGCTTCCTGCACGACCAACTGTCTGGCGCCGGCCGCCAAGGTCGTCAACGACAAGTTCCACATCACGCGCGGTCTCATGACCACCGTACATGCTTACACCAATGACCAGCGCATCCTGGACCTGCCGCACAGCGACCTGCGCCGCGCGCGCGCCGCTGCGTTGAGCATTATTCCGACCACCACGGGCGCGGCCAAGGCTGTTGCCCTGGTTATCCCGGACCTGAAGGGCAAGTTCGACGGCTACGCGCTGCGCGTGCCCACGCCGACGGTATCTGTGGTGGACTTCACCGCCCAGGTAGAGCGGTCGACTACCACCGACGAGCTGCGCCAGGCCTTCCGCGATGCAGCTGCCGGGCCCATGAAGGGCATCCTGGCTGCCGTGGACGAGCCGTTGGTCTCCATCGACTTCAAGGGCGACCCGCATTCGTCCTCCGTTGATCTGCCGTTCACGATGGTCCTTGGCAGCAGCGGCGATTTCCTGAAGGTCGTGACCTGGTACGACAACGAATGGGGCTACAGCGTTCGCACCGGCGACCTGGCCGCCCTGATG